>CETM01041398.1_pt1 | contig 13863 bp, 9 predicted proteins | sample 361451 | NCBI WGS metagenome assembly CETM01 (sample SAMEA2622690, study PRJEB7988) | marine metagenome | isolation source: saline water (ENVO:00002010), including
CCGAGCCTCCAAAAGATCCGCATACGGTTTTCCGGCTTTCCCAGGGTGTAGGGATCGGACCGGTCGACGGGCACGATCGCTAGATCAGCGAATGTCGCCACCCGACCTAGTTCAACCGGGGTCCATGGGTGGACCTCCACCTTCACTCCCCATCTCTCTACCACATCGGCCACATTGATAGTCCCGTACCGATTCATGAATCGGTGAGCAACGGGATCGGTCACCAAGTGGAGCACCACCTCAAAGTCTTCGGCAAGACCTCGAATCGCTGGGAGGACAGGCTCAATGGCGACGAGCGTCGGGTAAAGGCCCTCCCAAACGAGATGGAGCCGGTCACCCCGCAAAGTGGCGTCCACCGGAGAGACGGGTTTGAACTCGCGGTGCAAATCCAAGGCCACGTGGACGTTGTCGGAATACCGGGCAAGATTTCGTTCCTGTTCCGGCGTGCTGCAGACGACGGCATCAGCTCTCTCAATTAACCGACACATCGCCCGGTGGTGGCTGGTGACTGGACGAGACAGTGGCCCAGCAATCCACTTCGCCAAACCTCGTGCTGCGCTGCGAAGGCCCCAGCCCTCCTCTAGAAATGCATCGGGGAGGTCAAGAACGATCCCCACCCCTGCGGGCGCATGGCGCCAAAAAACTATGTCGGCCTCGGAAGAGAGGACCACTAAGTCCATTCCCTCCCACCCGTCAACAACCTGAAAGGGAATTCCCCGGTCAGCAGCGTAGGCAGGAAACCGCCTACGGTCTCCGGGCGGCGTCATCATCGGATGGAGCGGAACGTAACCGATCCTCGGTCCACCTCGGATATCCACGTTCACAGGTCCAAACCTGCCATGACGGCTGGAACCACCTGCTTCAGCCTGCGTGCCATGCTTTCTAGATGCGGAGAATCATCGTGAACGCCGACGATTTTGGACTCTGCAACGACGTGACCCAAGGCATCCTCGACGCCCACCTCAACGAACAGGTCTCCTCGACCACTCTGATGGTCAACATGCAGGCAACGGAGCAAGCAGTTGAGATAGCCCACAGTCATCCCCGACTCGGTGTCGGCCTGCACTTCAACCTCACCGAGGGACGGCCTCTGACGCGCGTTCCTTCTCTTGTCGACGAGAGCGGGCAGTTTCTGCTCCGAGGGGAGCTCCTCCGTCGGTGCCTCCGCCGGGCAATAGACCCTGGAGACATCAGACGCGAGTTCGAAGCCCAGCTGACCCGTATCCACGAACATGGCATCGTGCCTACCCATATAGACAGTCACCAGCATGTCCATATGGCGCCTTGGGTCTTTCGAGCAATGTCCCCCGTGCTGGACAGCCAAGTTTCCCGCATGCGACTGGTCCGCCCCCCTAGACGACCGAAAGGATCGCTCTCCAGCCCTATCTCCTCCGTGCGAAACACTTCTATGTCGATGGCAGCGCGACGAATTCAACATCGATTCGCCGGAGCAACCAACGATCGACTGGTGTCGCTTCACCTTCTTCCAGCAAACCACGGCTGGACGTCCACTGACTATGAGGCGGTGGTTAGCCAGACAGAACCGTCCGACCTCGTGGAGGTGATGGTCCATCCGTTCTCGCCAGGGTCCGACCTGGAAGAGATGTACCAAAATGACCCCATCCGCGAAATCCGCCTTGAATTCGCCCGTCAGTGCTGGGAGGAACACCGCCTCCTCACCTCGGTCGACGATCCACCGTTCGGTCGCGATCGGTATCACTTGGTTTCGTGGTCGGAGGCCTAGCCCTCCGCCGCTTCTCCCGCCCGAGCAACCACGACTAGGTGGCCGGCTAGCCCGGCTGTTCCTGGGATTCGGCATAGGAGGTTGTCAACCGGATCTAGAACAGTCGCGACCATCCGACCCAATCTGAGGTGAATCTTGTATGCCCATCGGAGGGGCAGCAAGAGTCGACCATGGGTTTCCACACCGTCAAAGCCGTGCGACACCAGATCGCGTCGGGCGCCACCCGGGGTCACGAACTCGCAATGGGCACGATTCGGCCCGTCGTCGCTTAGTGAACGTCGGGCCAAAACTCCCTCCCAGATTACGTAGCCATCTATGGCCCATCGGTTCACCATGGTGAGAAAAATCATGCCGCCCGGGCGAAGGACGCGGTGTATCTCCCGGAAAGCAGCGAGATTGTCAGCCCGGGGAAGGTACCGAAGCACCTCTAAAGCGATCACCGCGTCGAACGAGGCGTCGTCGAACGGAAGATCGGTAACCGAACCATCAACTACCTCAACTCCCGGATTCAGCGCCTTGGCGCGTCGACGCATCTCGAGAGAAGGTTCGACACCAACTGCGTCGAAGCCAGCTTTGACCATGTCTGCTACTTGATGTCCGGTCCCGCATCCGGCGTCGAGAACGCGCGCTCCATCGGAAAGGGTTAGGAGTCGATCCGCCAGAAGCCGATCAATCTTCTCCCTCCCTAGAAGAAAGGCCGTAGCCCTATGACCTGACTTTGCCCGGGATCCGTATTCCTCCTCAAAGGCTCCAGCCTCCCGGTCGTGCTTACTGATGGCGAGATCACGGAGCCTCTCGTCTCCAAAGTCTCCACCTCTCACTGGTCCTCCCCAATTTTCCTTCGATCAACCCACCACTGGAGTCCGGCCGACGCAAGAACAGCCAGAGCCCAGAGAATCTGACCCCTATGCCGGAAAGCCGTGCCGAGATTCCCGTGGGTCACGGCCCCTGACACTAAGACGGTGACGGCCAACAGAGCGGGAAATGCGATTACCGCCAGTTCACGCCGCCGACACCAGATGCCGGCACCGGCAGCGATGATTAGCGGGAGCCAAAACACCGATTCGGCAGAGGCCATAAACCTCCGGCTGGATGTCCACTCCTCCCATGGGAACGGACGGATGGACACTGCCACTAGGCCGCGAGGAAACGCCGACAGATTCGCCGACAGGTCGTTATGAACTGAGACTGCACGCCCCTCTAGGTCGATGACGAATTTCTGCCCAGCTTCAGACTCCTCTATCGTCCGATCGAGGACGCCGACGTGGGCAGTCGTGGTCGACACCGCGTCCACCTGATCGCCTTCTGCTCGCACGACCAGAGTCGTCGAAGTAGATGATGGGGTCTGCCCATCCAATGGCTCCACCGTCGATTTCCGAACCACTGTCCCTGACGGAACGACGGTGGCGACCCCTCCGCCGGCATCCAACACCGACGTCCCATTCCTCGATGAGTCCGGCAAATACAGCTCAGGGGCCACAATGGCGGTTTCAGCCTCCATCGCCATATAGGTGCGAACGGTCCCCAATCGGCCTGCTGAGCGGCTCAGGAATTCGAGGTCGGCGATACTTCGACCCACGGACCAGGGTACGGCTATCAGAAATAGGACGGCCAAAGAGACTCTGGCTAGACGGTTTCCCGGCGAGATGGCTAATGCACACGCCGCCGACCAAAGCATCAGAAAAGCCGTCTGATTGCGCAGATGGACGAGAGCGAGGTAGGCAAGACCCAGCCAAGCGACCACGATCAAGACACTTCGCTGGTTGGATGTCGGCTTTACGCGCAACAGAATTAGTCCGACGATCGCAAGGACGGCCCATACCAGCGACTCGCGGAGGGCGACCGAAGACCAGAGCACCTGCGAGGGAGCGAGCGCAACGATTAGGCCAGCACCGAGCGCAAAGGGACGACGAACAACGCGAAGAGCAAGTGAGGTAGTCGCCGCAGCCGTTAATGCCCCGTATGCCACCGACACTGCCTGACCAAGGGATCGGAAAGGACCGAAGATTTCAAAAAGAGCAGCGATCTGAGCTGTGTAGGCCCACGTCGACCTGTACAACGATTCTCCATACCCCAGCCAAAAGACCTTGATTCGCCCGTCAGCGGAAGCCTCAGCGACGGCTAGGTACTGGCCGGCATCGGGAGCCAGCGACCAAGTGTCACTGACGTTGAGCACCGTGGCAACCATCGCCCGGGCAACCAAGGCCACCAAGGCCACCACAAGTACTGGGTGGTCCAGAGCCCATCGCCGCGCCACAACAAGGTTGTCTCGAACCATCAGCAATGACCCGAATCAGTCGCCGGCCATCTATGTAGAAATCGGCGTGCCCGCAATGATCTAAGTAGTCGTCGCGCCAACGCGTTCACAGGAATCGTCACGAGACGGCGCGGATCACGACGTGCCGCCGACATCAGGTGAGAGATCGCCGCCCGGAAGTCACCTCCTGCGAGATGCACATATCCCACATGGGCGTCGAGGCCAGCACGGCAGCGCCGCATGAAGGGGCGACCAAACTCGGCTGCTTCGAGTACCTCGTCGAGGAGGACAGCAGTGTTGGCAGCCAGAGGTCCAACCTGCCGGTGAGCCTGTCCTCGGTGGTTCCGGTAGCCGACGAGGATCCCAGGATCGATAGCTAACGGACCCACACGGCATATCCTCACCATGAACTCCAGGTCTTCACAGATGGATACCCGATCATCGAAGGCGCGGACTTCGTCGAGAGCCGTGCGACGCAAAAGGCCTGAAGAAGCTAGGCAAAGACCACTGCCCTCCATAGCCAACCATCTCCGCATGGCCCTCTCCGGGTAGCGAAATGAGACAACTCCAGTTACACGCCGTGATCCACTATCGAACTGGGCGTAGCCACTAAGGCAGATGCTGGAGCCAACGCGAGACATCAGGTCAATCTGACGTTCGATCTTCTTTGGATGCCAGAGGTCGTCAGCATCAAGGAGCGCTACTAGGTCTCCTGTAGCAATCGCAAGTCCTGAATTCCTGGCAGCAGACACGCCGGCGTTGGTTTGAGAGATGAGGCGCACGTTGAACTGGGCGCGGTCCGCGATCGAAGCAACTACTTCAGGGCCATCATCCGTCGAACCATCGTCGACCACGATGCACTCATGGATCGGATATGTCTGGGATTCCACCGATTCCAAGGCCTCGCCGATCCACGGTCCCGCTTGGTACATCGGTATCACGACGCTGACCGTCGGCTGTCCGCCGACCTCCTCACTCACGCGTTCTCCCGCACCTTGTTTCGCGCTGACAGGAGCGCCACGATGGCCATTACACCGAATCCCACGACGCGGACCCAAGCGGCACCAAGACTGCTATGCGATGCCACGACGAGGAGATCACCGATCAAAATAAAGAGGGCACCCGTTAAGGCAGGCGCCGGCAGGCTCCTGAAGTTCGCCAAGCCAGTCAGCACGGCGACCGAAAGGAAGTAGATCCCGAGAAGTGCCTCGCTGAAAGCGAGGACGGCAATTGTGTCCCGAGCCTCGGCGAAGGCATCGCCTACGACAGTTAAAACCAGCGGGGCGCCCACCAAGGCCACCAACAACAGAATCAGCCCGTACCCGGCCCACACCCGGACCACGATGCGTCGGATTCCAGATACCGGGATCCGTCCCTCGGCCACTCGGTTCGCCAGGATCTGAGTCACCGGCAGGAGAAGGAGCCTCGGAAGTTCCGCTGCCGTAGCCGACACCGAAAACACCCCAAGAGTCGCTGAGGTCGCCAAGAGCCCGATTGCCAACCGGTCGGCCCGGAAGGCCAACGTCTGGCCGAATGTGCCGCCCAGCACCGGCACTCCGTTTCGGATGATGGTCGCCCAGTTTCGCGATGAGAACCTGATGCTGTGGACCCTGCGAGCTACCACGAAAGTCAGGTAGCCACCTCCGGTCAGGTAACCCGCTGCAGTGAGCCCGAGCACCCCTTCTACCGATAGGTGACCGATAGACGCCAGGACTATCACGGGCAACAACGGAACCGCTCCGATCAGGAGATCGCGGATGCCCGTTTCGAGAGTTCGACGAAGAGAGAAAGCGGCGTCGACCAGCATGTGGGCTGCGAACATCGCTATGCCCAGAAGGACTCCTAGGCCGCATCCCATGGGAGTGAGACCAATTGCCAATCCACCAACGAGTCCGAGGACCAGAGACATCAGAATCGCCTGAACGCCGACAAGCACCGCTACTAGGCCCAGGTAATCCTCGATTTGCACGCCCGACCGGCGCAGAATCTGGATTCGACCACTGACGTTCGCCCCAAGGCTTACGAATTCGCTACCGAGCATGGTGACCGTCATGACGAAAACAATCTCGCCGCGGCCGGCCGGCCCCAATACCCTGGCGCTGACTACGGCCACTAGGAGAGAGCATCCTGCCGAAAGCAGCCTGGCCGAAGACACCACCATCGACTCTCCTCGCGCCTGATTTAGGAAGGCGACGAGGCGCGGACGACGCGTCAGAAGGACTCGGATCACCCGACATCCCTTCGTCCCACGGCGACCCACCACGGCGGCCCGTCTGAAAACTCGACGTTGATGAGGCCTGCGTGCTCGAGGAGTTTCTTGACTTCATCGCGGCTGAACCGCTTCTCGAGACGTGTTCCGAATCGGTCGAGTGCATCGTTTCGCATAACAGAAAAACTTCTGTTCCGATATTGAAAGAGCGGCAGCGACGAGGGATCTCGACCGAGACGCTCGGCCATCCGTGCAAACCTTGCAAAGGGCCAGTAGATGCTGACAGCAATGACGTCAGCCACTATGTGCCGGAATGTGCGCGGTAGCCGCGAGACCACGGTTCTAACAACGGTTACCAAACGAAGTATGACCCGACGAACAACCCCCGCTCCTTCCAGGTCGTAGTAGAGGTAGACGAGAAAGGGTGCCCCGGGCCGCAACCGACGAACGCACGACTGGAGGGCAGACGCTGTGTCTGGAATGTGATGCAGTACTCCGAGTGAGTAGCCGAAATCACAACTCTCCTCTTCAAGTCCCAGAGAGCTCAGATCCTCGTGCAGGAAGGAGACGTTTCCATGATCTCTCAGCACCTGGCGAGCAACGTTTAGCGCTTCGGCACTGGCATCTATGCAGTACAAGTGGCCAACCCGTGGTGCGAAGAAGGCAGCCCACCTCCCCGAACCACAACCAGCGTCAAAGCCGACTGGTTCTGACGGGAGTTCGTCCCACGGGAAGATCGTCGCGTAATCGTCGAACATCGATTGGAGCTCCGAACGAGCAAGTCCAGCGTTAGTGAATCGCTCCCACTCCTGTCCGAACGCTTCAACGACTTTGGGATCGACGTTCGATTTCGGATCCTGAGACTCAAGCCGGCTCAAGAAGCTCCCCTCCCATCAAGGAGAGATGCAGCCGAGTTCACAGAGTCAGAGTTACCGTCCCAAACCTCAGCCGCCCGGTCGGTCCTCCCTATCGCCCGAAAGAACTCGGCCACCTCAGTCCGGCGAGGCCCGCTCGGATCGGCATCTAGAACCGCCTCGTACCATCTGACTGCTTTCTCGAGGTACACCGGTTGGACCATGAGACCGACGGCGTTACGAGCCGCTCGCAAAGACATTTCAGGATCTCCCGGTCGGAGTCGCGCGGCACGAGCACTTGATTGGTATGCCTCTTCTACCCTTCCAGCGCGAAGTTCGACCTCACTTCGCAGACTCCAAAGGACCCCGTCCTCGGGCACCAAATTCGTAGCGCTAGCCAGATATCTGTATGCCGACTCTGTCTCTCCGCTGACCAAGGAGACCATGGCGCGGTGATGTGCCCGATCGGCCCGCAGGGGTCTCAACGCCGGCCCCGTTAGGACGGCGACAACAAGTAGACCTGCCAATAGGCCACAGCCCATTCGAAGGCCACTCGAACGTTGGCGCCACCAGTCGACCCCGGGAAGGCGGATATGCCGGCTGTCAGGGGCATCAGATCCAACGGCCATGAGCACGCCCGCTAGGACGGCGTGCAGGACGCCGAGGGCCGGGAGGTCAACGGAAACTAGTGACTGGAGGTGAAAGGCGACCCAAGACGAACAGAGACCGGCTACTAGAAGCCGCTTGTTCCCTCGTGTGCAACGCAGTGCCCTAAGAGCAGCCAGCCCCGTTGCCGCAATCAGAAGGCAATACGCGGTCACTAAGAGAATTCCGCCTCCCGCCAGGAGTCCTAAGGGAACCGAATGCGGCGAATCGCTCAGGTGAGAAGCCGATGATTCGACATGTTCCAGCCCGCGGAACTCTGCGAATCGTGTCCCAAACGTCTCGAGGCCCAAGCCCGTCAAAGGACGGTCGACAAAGATCTCTAGAGCGACTCTCCAGAACTCCCATCGTTCGCCCAGCGCACCCCTGATCCGGCTCCAAACCGCCACGAGGCCAATACCCAGAATCATGATCCCGATAAGCACGCCGACCCAGAGGCGGAGGAACCGAGATTTTGTCTGGTCCTCAACCACACTGCGAACTGACCTATCGAAAGATTTTTCCTCGACTATTGGTGGCCAAGCGCAGCAAGCACCGAGGAGCGCTGACACAACCACAGCGGTGGGGATTCCCAGACGAGTAGCGCCCAAAGGGAGGACGACTATCGCGATAGTCGCTGGTCCTAATACAACTAGACAACGACGAGTTGACCATCGGCCATCGACCACCAGAGCGACCAGAACCAAAAGTGTCGACCCGACCGCGATCTGTCCCTGCAAGGAGCCCAGGTGGTCTATACAAACCAGACCCATACCGGCAATAAACCCGGCAAGTCCCCGTGTAAGACGACGGGAAGACGGCTGGACGGCCAACGTCACGACAGCCGGGACTGCCATGGCAATGAACGCAGACGTGAAGTTGGGATTCCCGAAGGTTGACATCACGTCGATGCCAAAGGACATAGAGGGTGCCCAGTCAAACGGATCTCGCCCACCAACCTGGATGAGGGCATAAGCGATAACCGGCACAAGTCCGATCACGATGGCAAGAACAACCTGTCTAGTACCCCGTTCCCGGAACGCCACAGCGCACGACCAGGCGATAACGACGTAGGCAAGGTAGGTCACAGCCCCCGACCAGCGAACACCGACACCCCACCACGCCAAGTGTCCGTAGGGCGAAACCAACGCAGTTATCGCCACCGCTAGGGCGAACGCCCCCAGGACGCCCTCTACCTGCCACGACGGGCGAGCGAACCGTCCGATCCGGATACGCCTGACAACTCCAGACCCGAAAAGAAGGACGGCAACCAACCAGACCACTGTCACCTTCGGTGTCGAAAACACGCTGAAGGTGGAGCGATGGAAGAGCCCCGGGACAATCAGCAGAGGCAACAGGCAAAGAAACCTTCGTAGAACGTCATCCCAAGGCCCGCTGACCGCCAATCCTCGATTCTTACCGGGTCGCACCCGGCAAACCTACTGGGTCGCCTCCGTCCGAACGGGTAGGCGACGGTGCCGGAAAACGCGGAGGGGCCCCGCACCTAGGTGCGGGGCCCCTCTCAGGATTTCGCCGCGCTAGCGGCAGGGATCAGGATCTAGTTGATCGTGACCCGGACTATGGACGAACCGATGGCGTTGCCCTTGAAGTCCTGGATCGATGTGCCGATCCCGAGCTTCGAGCTGCCCTTCGTGATGTCCATCGCCGATGTGGTCGCGGCATAGATGAACTGGTAGGTGCCACCAATCCAGCTGTTCGAACCGGTTGCAGCTCCACAACCCGTCGCGGACGGGGTCTGGCTGGCAACGGTCGGCGAGCAGCCCACGGTACGGACAGATTCCGTGCCGTCGTCCGAGTAGACGGTGTCCGCGTCGGCGTCAACCGTGTACTGGCCGATGGCCGAGAAGTTGGCCGCAATCGGGCTCATGGTCTCGCTGTAAACCACGTCAATCAGGTGAGTAGCAGTACCACCACTCAACGAGCTCTCAGCGATAACAGCTGCGCTGGTACCACCAGCCACGACCTGACAGAGGAAGTTCCCTGAGACGTCGGCATTGCCGTTCACACCTTCGCAGATGCGGTGGGCAGTCGGCGTCGAGGCCGAAGTCGGCGTCGTGAAGTCAGCCGCAATGACCATCTTCCGGTTCGTGGTATCGAACAGGGACACGGCCGGAAGTGCTCCAGCGGAGCCCTCGATGGCCTGAACCGTCCACAAGTTACCGATTGTGCCCTCGGCGATTCCGCCGGCGACCGCGGTGATCGAGAACGTCCCCGTGGTTCCGATGGTGCCCGAAGCCGCACGGGCGTAACTCGTCGATGCGACGGTTGCCGTAGCGGTCGGTGCCGTGGTGTCAGTGGTAGCTGTCTTGGTCGCGTCGGCCGACATGTTCAACGAACCAAGGTCGGTGAACTCCGAGGCGTCAACGGTGAGGATTTCGCCAGAGACGATGTCGCTTCCGTCAACACGCTCGAACCAGTGGTAGTTCGTGCCGGCCACGTTGGTGACCACGAAGGTGGTCGCGCCACCCGTCGACTTGCTGGATACCAGCGAGTCGGATGCGTTACCAGTGAAGCTGGTGACCTTTTCACTGAAGTGGAGCAAGCCGTACTTACCGCCGATTGGCAACTTGTCCACGGTTACCGTCGGACGAGTGGCGTCGTTGGCCACAGTTGCCGAACAGGTAGCAATGTAGTTACCAGCCGAATCGGTGAGCGTGCTAGCAGGCACCGACCAAACGTCACCCACTGCGTGGGCTGCGTTGTGGTACAGCGACACCGCAGTGGCGTAGCTCACAGAGCCCGCTACCTCGGTCAACGACGGTGCGTCGGCAGTAGCCGAGTCCGGGCTGCCAGCGGTTGTCGATGTCGTCAGGCTTAGGGCCGTGTTGTTCTTCTTGTAGTTGGTCACCAGACCAGCACCAGTTCCGGCGCTGACGCCGTCGGTGGTGTTCTGGTTGCCTTCCGTACCGGCAACAGAGCCCGAGAACGTGATCGTGACCGCGTTGTCGCCCTCGTTGGCGGTGATGGTGCAGGTGTTTGTCGTCGTGGTGGCCGCAGCATCAGCAGCGGTCATCTCGGCGGCTGACAGGTCGGCAGTCCGACCGACGGCGCGAACCGTCGAAATCGTCGACGCCCTGGCAGTTAGACCAGCGCTCGTGGTGGCGTTCAGCGTGCCGGTGCCGTCCGTGAGGAGCGTCATGGTCGCCGAGGCGCCCGCCAGAGCGGTGGCGCTCATGCCATCTTCGTGCGAGGTTCCGTTCACCAAAATGATGTTGGTGGCGGTCTCGCCGAAGCCGTTCAGCGAGTTGGCCTTGACCCGCAGGCTCATCAGATCTACGGCCGTGGCGTACCGGTCGGCGCCACCCACACGGGTGACCTCGATGGCGGTGGTGCCAGCCGAGCCGTTGAGAATCGTCTTGACCTCGGCCTCGACGGCGGCGGAAACCGCAGCCTCGCCACCGAGGATGATGACGTGCTCAATGCTGTTGACTGCGCTGTCCAGAACCGCCTTCGTGCCGGCCGACAGAGCGTCGCCTGGCTCGACCAGCAGGATCGGGTGTACACCCTTCCACGCAAGACCAGAGGCAGCCACAGCGTCAGCGAAGTTGCGGGCTGTGGTCAGGAACACGGTGGTGTCCGAGTCCCAGTTGGTGCCAAAGTCCTGCAGGGTGCGAATCTTGGTAGCCACCGCATCGGCCGTAGCCACGCGATCGGCACCAGACACCCGTGTGACGGTGTAGCCAAGGTCGGTCAGCGCGGTGGCAACATCGGCACCTACGGCGGCGGTACCGCCGACGATGTACACGGTGTGCCCGGCTGCCGTGGTCGAGTTGATCTGACCAATGGCCAGCGAGGTCGACCCCTTCAGCGTGTTCGGATCGGTAAGGATCACCGGACCACCGACGGCGCCAGCAAGGGCAGCAGCAGACAATGCGTCCGCGTAGCTCTCGCCGCTCACCAGAACCGAAGCCGTGGTGCCAGATCCGTGCGACGTGATAGCCGCCGAAGCGGACGTCGCGTACTTATCGACACCGGAAATCCGGGTCGACTCGGTCACGGTCTGCAGAGCAGATGCCGTGCCGGAGGTAAGAGCGAGGCCAGCACCAGCGACGAGGACAGCCAAAAGGCCAGCCACGAGGCGAGTGGAGACTCGCTTGCGTTCATTCTTCAAGGTTTTCTCCCTGAGTTGGAAATGTTCTGTTCAAGGCCTGGCCTGCGAAAACCGTGGAAGCGGACGAACCGCCGCGACACGCAGCCCTCCATCGCCCACCCTCACCGGAAGCCCCTCCAAGGAGCTCGTTCGGACGATGGACGCCGGAGAACCGCGTGACGAAAGCCAAGTTGTGCGTCACCCCACGGAGGGGTAACGACCGAAAGGGTATCGGGTCGGTCAACAGGTAACAAGCATTTCCGTCACCACGATGACAAATGCCGTAATTCGCTGAAATAAGAGGCTTCAGACGCCCTCACAGTAAATCACAGTAGCGGTCTAGCCACCATGAGTGGTCAAAAAACCCGCGATACGCGGGGATCCCTTCATCGGGTGCGTCTTCGACAAACACTGTAGATTCTCGTCAGAACTACCACCGGCATCATCAGGTGTCCGGGAATTCAGCGAAGTTCGGTGGAATTCAGCGGAATGAAGACCCAGATCACACCCCCGGAAGGAGCTACAGACGCCGCCAGGGAGCGACCGGTAGCCCTGCTCTGCACCTCCAACGGTGTGGGCCTAGGCCATCTGACCAGACAAATGGCCGTAGGTCGATTCCTCCGGGCCACACACGACGTTGTCTTGTTCACGCTCTCTCCGGCCGCCCAATTGGCCGTAGCCGCTGACTTCCACGTCGAATACCTGCGGTCCCACGAATATGGGACCGTTGGCAACCGAGCTTGGAACGGCTTTTATGCAAGCCGCCTCGAGCACCTCCTTGACCAGTACCAGCCAGAAGTGCTGGCCTTTGATGGCGGCCATCCCTACGCGGGACTGTGCGCCGTACTGCGCAACCGGCCAGGCCTTCGCTCGGTCTGGAGCCGCCGCGGACTGTGGCAACCCGGCAAGGGACACGATGCTTTCAGTCGCTCACGCCTCTTTACCCATGTCGTCGAACCAGGAGAGTACGCAGCCGAGATGGACCGTGGCCTGACCGCCGGCGGAGCTGGCGCCTCTTTGGTCACCGCTCCGGTGTGCGCTGTCCGCCCCGAAGATCTCAGACCGGCTGGCGAAGTACGTAAAGATCTGGGCCTGGATCCAGACCGACCAACCGCGCTGATGCAACTCGGTGCCGGTCAGGTGAACGACACCGGCTCGCTAAGCGCCCGGGTTGTGGCCTCGCTTCGACGCCACCCCGATCTCCAGATAGTGGTAACCGAAAGCGTCCTGACCCGTGTACCAGCCGAACTGCCGCCGGATGTGGTCCGATTGCGTCATTTTCCGATCGGGGAGTACAGGGCAGCATTCGACGTGTCCGTCATGGCCGCCGGCTACAACTCTTTTCAGGAAGCCATGGCCCTCGGCCTACCCACACTATTCGTCCCCAACCAATCCACCGCCAAGGACGACCAGGACGCCCGGACACTCTGGGCAGAGAAATCCGGGTGTGGCTTGCGGTGGCCAGACCCAGGGCCAATGGCCGAACCCTCGCTCTTGTCTGGCCTAGACAAATCCGTAGACCGCCTACTGGACCCCAGCGAGCAAAACCGGATGCGACGGCATATGGCTGACCTTCCAGCTGCTACCGGAGCAGAAGAGATTGCTGCCGTCCTAGATGCTTGGGGCCAGGAGCCGGTCTAAGGGGCATAGCCGATGCCCTCAGAGTCCTTTTTCGTCCACTCCATAACTGCGGCGCACGGCGAGCATGCGATCAGAGACCCAACGGGTGTGGTCTTCTTGGTTGGACCACCACGGCTGATCGGGACTATAGGGAGGCAGGTATTCGAACGAAAGGCCGTAGGCGCGTAGCCCGGTGAAGTCCGGCGAGTCGACAAGGACCACGGTGCGGTCTGGCTGGTCCGATTTGGCGATTCGGGCCCAGGTGGCGTCACGAGTCGAGTCGTCAAGGCCTCGGCAATCCAAGAAAGAGACCGGACGGTCCCCGGGTAGGTCAAGGGTCTCGTGTCTCCGAGCCGTAGCCGCTTGGCCGCGTGTGGCCACCTGCTGGACTGGTTCGACCAATCGTCTCGGAAGGTGTCTTTGGCC
>CETM01200953.1_pt1 | contig 13861 bp, 17 predicted proteins | sample 361451 | NCBI WGS metagenome assembly CETM01 (sample SAMEA2622690, study PRJEB7988) | marine metagenome | isolation source: saline water (ENVO:00002010), including
TTGATGACAATATTAATATAACAGATAACATTATTAAAACAACAGTATCAAACTCTAATTTACAATTAACAGGAAGTGGTTCTGGAACAGTTGAAGTAACGTCAGGATTAACAACAGCGGCAATTACAACTGTTGGAAACGTTGGTATAACAGGAACAGAAACAATAACAGGACAACTAGATGTTGACTATGTAAGAATTAAAGACAATACAATTACAACAAATGCTTCAGATGCCAATTTAGAAATTTCTGCAAATGGATCAGGTAATGTTATAATTGATGATGTTGATATAGGTGGAGGTGCCATTGACGGCACAGTAATTGGTGCGGCATCGGCGGCGGCTGGTACATTTACTACTGTAACAGCAACGACATCTGTAACTATTGACGGAGTTACAATTACAGACAATACAGTTTCAACTAATGCTTCAAATTCTCCTTTAGAGTTAACAGGAAACGGTACAGGTTCAGTAACAATTAGTGGTTTTACTTTTCCAACATCAGATGGAAGTGCAGGACAGTTTTTAAAAACAGATGGACTTGGTACATTATCTTGGGGTAGTGCAGGAGCAACTTTAAGTTATTCAGATATTGCAGATGCTACAACCACTGTGGCTACTTCAACAACTTCTGTTATGAATACTTTTGCCCATTCAACTTATAGAAGTGCCAAATACTTTATATCAATAGTAGATGCTACAAACAGTAGATATGAAATTGTAGAGGCGAATGTTACACACGATGGCTCAGATGCCTATATCGCAACTTTTGGTTCAACAACAAATTACACTGGAGGTTTGTGTACATTTTCAGCAGATATTAGTGGTAGTAACGTAAGAGTTTTGGTAACAAATATATCAGATGCTAGTACAGTATTCAAGTTCCAAGTAACCTATATAGACGCATAAAATTACATTCGGTTTATAGAATTCTAAATAAATAATCTTTATAAAGAGGAATTAATATATGGCACAACAAACTATTGGTATAGGATCAGCGGCTAATGACGGCACAGGCGATCCATTAAGAACAGCATTTAATAAGATAAATGATAACTTTACAGAATTATATGGAACTTCAGCATTTGGACAACAAATAACACTTTCAGGAAACAAGGTTTCTTCTAATGTTACTAATGCAAATTTAGTTCTAGAAGCAAGTGGCACAGGTGCCATTGAATTTGAAGGATTTCAAATAAGAGATAATCACATTGAAGGAACTAGAAGTAACGAAGATATAAGAATAACTGCAAATGGTACAGGAAATATATTTGTAGGTGCAATCAAACTAAACGGTACAACTTTTAGTTCAGATGACTCAACACTAATAACTTTTGCAGAAGGTGTTGATGTAACAGGTGCTTTAACAGGAACATCAGCATCTTTAAGTACTACTTTAGCAGTAACAGGTACAACAACTTTAACAGGTGCAACAACTGTCAATAATACTTTGACAGCAAACTCAGTTACAACAAATGCCATTTCATCAAATGGTTCTAACGCAGATATTTCAATACAACCAAGCGGTACAGGTGACGTTGTAATCAGTGCTTTAAGAGTAAATGGCACAACATTAGATTCATCAGATTCAACTTCTGTTACAATAGCAGAAGCAGTTGATATCACAGGTGCATTAACAGGAACGTCAGGTAGTTTCAGTACAACATTAGGAGTAACTGGTTTAACTACTTTAAGTGGCGGAGCGACTGTGCTAGGCACTATGACAGCAGGTTCAGTGACTACAAATGCTATCTCATCAAATGGTTCAAATGCAGATATAAGCATTCAACCAAGTGGAACAGGTGATGTAGTATTGAGTGCATTAAGAGTAAATGGTACAACACTAGACTCATCAGATTCAACAGCAATTAATCTTGCAGAAAACGTAGATGTAACTGGAACATTAACCACAACAGATATTACAACAACAGGTAACATAGTAGTTTCAGGCAACATCGCACCAGCAACATTATCAATTGGTGACTTAAACATCACTGCAGATGGTTCAATCACTTCAGATTCAAATGGTGATATAGTTATTGATCCAGCAGGTACAGGTGCAATAGTATTAACAGGAACAGTAACTCACACAGGTACACAAAATACAACAGGACAATTAAATGTTGATAATTTAAGAATTGATGGAAACACAATTTCTGCTCCATCATCAGGTGGTATTACTTTAACACCACAGGCTGGTTCAACAGTTGCATTAGGTGGAATTGCTACTGCTACTGAATTCCAAGCAACACTAGGTGAATTCACAACATTAAGAGCAGACAAAATTGAAAACGATACTTCAAACCATGCTTTAGAACTTGGAACACAAGGAACTGGTCCAGTTAAAATTGGACAAACTGAAATTTCAACAACTGCATCAACAATAACAGGTTTAGTTACAAATGGTGACATAACAATCACTCCACAAGGTACAGGTGCAGTAACAACAGCAAACCAATTAACTTTAACAGGATCTTTTAAACAAGCAATACATACTTTCACAGGAGATGACGCAATTACTGAGGCAGAACACGCAGGTAGAACATTATTACTTGGTGAAGTAGGCGGTAACGCACAGGTTACATTAACACTTCCAGATGCTACAGGTTCTGGTACAACATATAAGTTTGTAGTAAGTGTAACAAACACATCTAACTACATTATTAAAGTGCCAGATGCTAATAACACTATTGACGGTATAATCACTTACTTAGATTTAGATGGTACAGCAGTTACAGGATATGGAACAGCGGCGACTTCAGATACAATAACTTTGAATGGTACTACAACAGGTGGACTACTTGGTGATCATCTAGAATTAATTGATATAGCAACTGACCAATGGCACGTAAGAGGTTGTATGAGGGTTCCAACTAGTTCTAACCCAGCAACTCCATTTAGTGCTACTGTATCGTAATAATACGTATCATAACAAAAAGTCTTAACATAAGACAATATGAGAAAACATTATAACAACAAAAGACATCGATCTCCACGATCAGAAATTACTAGATTACAAGAAGCACTTAAACGTGAAAGAGACCCTGTTGCACGTGAAAATATAAAGCAACACCTAGAACATTGGCATCGCACACAGAATAATAGATACTAAAACTCAATAAATACTGACGAAGGAGTAAGTTTTAATGTCGACACCAGTGTGGACAACCACAGCAGGTAAAATTGCGTCAATTGACGAACAAGTGGCATATTCGCTACAATTAGAAGCGAATACAGCCGATTCTACGGCTGTCACTTACTCCGTAATCGCAGGAAGCCTACCTTCAGGAATGGAACTTACTTCAACAGGCTTACTGACAGGAATTCCAGCCGAGGTTTCGAAAAGAACTAGATATACCTTCGTCGTACGTGCCACGGCTGGAACAAAAATTACAGACAGAACATTTTATCTTGATGTATCAGGTGCAGATGCTCCAACATTTACAACCGCTTCAGGACAACTTAAAATGGAAGATTCCACAAGAGTTGGACTTTATTGGATATTAGATGGTGGACAAATGTCAGTTCAAATACAAGCAACTGATTCTGATACTGCGGCAGGACAACAATTAGTATATGAAATAGTACAAGGTGAATTGCCACCGGGTATTACTATGTCAAGCACAGGATTAGTAACAGGAATAGTTCAATTAACAGAAGACATATTTGCTGATTCGCGTGGTGGTTATGATAATAATCAAGAAGCATACGATGATGCAGTTTATGATAAAACAGTTACTACAAGAAGTATTTCAAGAAATTTTGATTTTATAGTTAGAGTTTCAGATGGTACAAGTTATGTAGATCAAAATAATTCAATATTTGTTTATTCAGCAGATTATTGGAGAGTATCTAATACACAAATTACTATTGATATGACTATCCTTGATGGTTCACCTTTAACTATGGACCTAAGTGCTAATAGAAGACCAGTATTTAAAACAGCATCAGACCTTGGAACGTTTAGACACGACAACGCCTGTGTTATTAAAATTGATGTAGATGATTTTGATCCTTTACAAGCAGATTTAGAATATTCAATTCAATCAGGTGCATTACCTTCTGGATTAAACATTGATCTTAAAACAGGAGAAATATTTGGTACTCTGGCTAAACAAGCCGCAATTGAAACCACTTACACTTTCACTGTAAGAGCAAATAGAGTTGTTAGTACAGGTATTCATGTTTTCACTGATCAAACTTTCACAATGAAAGTTATTGGAGAAATTGATATTGGAATAGCATTCTCAACTCCTACAGTTATTGGAACTTTGAGTGCTGACGTACCAAGCACATTATCAATTGTTGCAGTTGCAGAAAATACAAATAGAGTATTAACTTATGAAGTAACTTCAGGTTCTTTGCCAACTGGAATAACACTTTCTGAACAAGGTAATCTAATTGGAACTATTGATCCGAGTGATTTCTCAGATTCAACAAGAGCATACACGTTTACAGTTTCAGTAAGTGACCAATACCAAGAAGCGGCAACATCAAAAGAATTTACTTTAAACATTGATATACCATATACATCAATTGAATATGGAAGTATGGTTGGACATTCAACATCATTTATTGATCAAAATGTATTTTATAATATTGCACAAGATCCAAACATAAACTCACCTGAGTACATATATCGACCAGAAGATACAAATTTTGGAATGAAATTAAATCCTGAAATGTTAATGATGGCAGGACTAGAAGCACAAACACTACAAACATTCCAAAGACAAATGGAACAAAGTCACGCACCAAAAACTTTATATTTTGGAGAATTAAAAACTGCCATAGCAAAAGAAAGCGGTACTACAAAATACGAAGTTGTTTATATTGAAATGAAAGATGAATTTGTTAATAATAGTGGTACAGCAATTGGCGAATCAGTTACACTAAGAAGTGCAGTTGCAAAACCTATGATAGGTCCAAGAGCATCTACTACTGAAGCAACCACTGACATGAACGAATACGAAATTACTACAAGTGGTGGATTGGCATTTTCAACTTCTGGTTCCAAAGTAAGATATGCAAATCAATTATCGGCAGACTTAGACTTTATGGGAACACTTTATCCAAATGCAGTTGCAAATATGAGAAGCAGAATGAAAAGTTTAGGGCACAAAGAATGGGAACATCTACCTTTATGGATGAAAACAATACAAGCAGACAGCAAAGCACCATTAGGATTTGTATTAGCAGTGCCTATATGTTATTGTAAACCAGGCACATCTGCTCTATTAAAGAAAAGAATTAATGATAAATCGTTAACTTTTAGTAATATTCAATTTATTGTTGACAGATATCAAATTACTAAAAGTAAAATTACACCTGCTAAATTTACAGGTGATGGCTCAACTACTACATTTGAATTAGATGAGATTGTACATGAAGAAGATATTTTAGTTAAAGAAGGAACTAGTACTGTTTACGTAGGAAATGGTGTATCAGCAGATAATAATATTGTTCCAACGTGGCTAACAGCAGACGGCACATTGAGATCAGCAGATCATGAATTTGGTATTGAACTTTCTCATAATACATCAACTGGTAAAACTACAATTACATTTACCAAAGAAGTACCGTCAGACGGCACTATTATTACAGTTGAAAGAGCCAACGATAAATATCTTAAATTTAGGAGCAAAGGAATATTTTAATGGCAAGTAATATAGTACCAGGAAACGTAGATGCAACCTTCCCAAAAGCAGGGCAGGATAATAGTTCTCAAGGTTTTAGAGATAATTTTAATTCAATTCAAAATAATTTTACTGAAGCAAAAACAGAAATTGAAGCATTACAAACAAATAAGGCTAGTTTAGATGGATCAAGTAATTTTGCAGACAACGAAGTTACGAGAGCAACATTTAAAGATACTGCTGAAAAAGTATACGCACATGGTACAACAGGTGGATCAATAACTCTAAATCATGGAAACGGACATTACCAAACAATCACAACAAATGCATCTGTAACATTGTCTTTTACAAATTTACCAGCAACAGGATCACTAGGTAGAATAGTGTTAGATATCACTTGCGCCGATGTAGCACACACATTAACTATTCCAAGTGCTGTAATTGTTGCCGATAACGTAACAGGAGGTGATGGATCGTCTGATACAATTACTTTTCCTGATAACAAAAGATTTTTATATGAATTTTTAACTCCAGATGGTGGCACAACAATACTAATGCACCAAATTGGTAAAGTTTATATCTAATAATTAGGGGGTACTATGTACTTTCATCCATTACAAGAAGAAATTAATAATTTGTCTGACGAGGATATATCAAAAAGAATTAAAGAACTTTCTCGAAAAACGGCTATTGCTAGAAGAGGAAGAAATCCTGAGATGTTAGCAAACTTACAAAAAGCATTACTCACATATCAAGATGCTATTAGACAAAGAAGACTCGAACAATGGCACAAGAATTATAAAAAAGCAAGAGGTGAACCAGATCTCGGTGATTTAATCAACATGGAATAGTAAGTATTGTTGATGTCAAACAGTTTTAGTTGGAAAACAAAATTCAAATCAATCATTATAGTAGATGGAGAATTATTTTCTAACGAGTATAATGTTAAACTTCATATAACTCCACACACAGCAAATTTAAAAGAACAAACAGAATATTTTGAAAGATTAAAAAATCTTTTTGAAATGGTATTTGCAAATACAATTACCACTTGGAGAGAAGAAAAACTTTATCATACATTATCTAAAACTTCAAACAATAGATTTATTGAATTACCAAAGCCGCCATACGATCAAATAATGTCAGCAGTGTGTTTTTGTAAAGCAAATTCAGTATTAGATTCGGTAATCACTGTTAGCAAATTAGAATTAAGCAGTTGGCAAGGCGATGGTATTACATATACAGTTGACAAAGACAGTAAAGAACTGTTATTATTAGATACACCCAATTGGTTTTCAGAAAAATACAACAATTTTGATCCATGGTGGTTAAGGGCAGACACGGCAACATATGACAAAGAACTTGATAAAGGCATATACACAGGACACTTTAGTTGGAAAGCAGAAAAAATACCAGTTGACAAGAAGCACGAGTACCATGCTAAAATATTTGAGTTTAACCCAAAGGTTTTAGATGGTGGCAAAGACAAAAATAAATGAGACAGGTGATTGCATTTTTACAGAACAAGATGCAATAGATATTCTTTATAACAATCCAGATTTTGACATTTCTAAAATATTTTTTGATGATATTCAAAAATATAACGATAGTCTAAATGCAACTGGTTTAGATTTTCCAATGTTAAAGACTATACCACGAAGACCTACACCAGCAGAGTTTGACAAAAGAAATTGTGAACAATGGCATATGCCTGGAAAATATTATAAAATTAATGTGTTACAATGGTTATTAGAAAAGTGTCAAACAGATGAGGAAAAAATACGTGTGCAAAATGAATATGATCTATTTGAAAAGAAAAACTTTATTAGGGTTTTACAGTTTTTAATATATTTTGTAGATACTTTAAGAGAGAATAATGTAGTATGGGGTGTGGGCAGAGGTAGTAGTGTAGCAAGTTTTTGTTTATTTTTAATAGGTGTACATAAAATAAATCCACTACTATACAATTTAGATTACACTGAATTTTTAAGATGATAAGTAAAACATAATAGGAGCATAAAATGGTAGCAAGAGCACCCAGAAAAAGAATGTATAGAACAATGCAAGGTCGTATGATCGACATAGAAAAATTAAGAGGTTCCAACGAAGATGTTAGAGCAGTTGGTAATATGAATGTCAATGCTAGAGGCGATATATTAGGACCGGGTGGATCAATAGCGGCAACTAAAGAAAAAGTTATTGCAAAATACTACGAGCAACCAAGAGGTAAAGTAGACGAAACTCCAGCAAGAGCAAAACCTACTCCACCAAGAAAGGTTCCACCAGCACCACAACCAAAAGCAGTAGAATCAAAACCTGCTCCAAGAACAAGACAAACAAAACCAAAAACTGCACCAGCACCTAAAAAAGGTATTGACGCGGCACTTGACGGAATAGAATAAATCTAATATAATACTTCTATATGGGACAAATAGAAGATCTACAGAATAAAGGTTTCGGATCACACGGTGGTAAACAATACACTGTTGATAACGATATTACTCCACTTAAAAAAAGAGTGCTTGTATCTGATATGCACTTTGGTGAAACAAGATCTAAAGGCGGTATTATACTTGTAGATGACGATGGATCACAATCAGGTATCCATCCTAGATGGGCAAAAGTATATGCTATTGGAAATAAACAAGATGATGTTAAAGTTGGAGAATGGATATTAGTTTCACATGGTAGATGGTCTAGAGCATTCAAAGTTAAAAAAGACGGTGTTGAATTAGAAGTAAGAATGATAGATGAGAATGATATCTTACTTGTATCAGAAACCGAACCAGAGCAAAATAGAAAACAGGCTGGGTATGTCAACACTGGTGGTATGGAGCAGATGACTAAACTACCCGGCAATGACTAAACAAATTTTTAACATAAAAGATTTAAGCCACGACTGGATACCACCACTATCTAATGACAAAAAATTATTAGAAATTAGATTAGATTTTTTTAAAAACTTCAATAACGAAACTTTAAAATACATTACAGCAAATTATCAAGACTTTATTGCAACATTTGAAAAATCAATAAAAGAAAACAAGTCTATGAATATATCAGGTTTAGATCTTTTTAATCAAAAAGACGTTATTATAGGATGCCAACATTTTATAGACGAACTTATAATGACACACGGTATAGACAATATACAACTGTTTGACAAAGGATATAATTATTACAAAAAAATAAATCCAAATATCAAATATGTAACTTTAGATACATTACAATCTAAAAAACCACTTATATTAGAATATCCATTTCCAAAATATCTTGGAGAACACCCTCTTTATAAAGATATAATAAAAAAATGTAACGAACTAGACATAGATGTATATTTAGATTGTGCATGGTTACCTGCGTCTTATGGATTAACTTTAGATTTAGACCAACCATGTATAAAAGGAATGGCTATGAGTTTAAGTAAATGTTTTGGTTTACATTGGAGCAGAATCGGTGTAAGATGGTTAAAAAATAAAACTAAAGATTCAATTGCACATCAGAACGAAAATAGAATGATATCATTTCCTAATTTAATGATAGGACAATATTATTTAGATAGATTACCTATGGACTATCTAATTACAAAATATAAAATAAAACATCATGAAATATGTACAAGTTTAAATCTTAGACCAGGCAATATAATTTTAGCGGCACATTCACAGGATTATAAAAGCATTTACGGTTTAGCAAATTTATTATTAAAAGAAAATGGTTAAAAAATTACATACTTGTTACGTCTGTCATAAAACTTTTTTTAATGGCGTGTATTGGTTTGATTCTTTATACTACAACAATTTTGATAAAAGAATTATAAGACCGTTTTGTGGACCAATATGTTCTAATCGTTATAGAGATACCACAGATGTAAATGATTGGCCAGACAGAGAAAAACCTTTTCCAAAAGGAGATGAATGGAAATTAATACAAGATATAGATTATATAGATTATGAAACGGATTAAAACAAAAAGAACTTTTGTACCAATAGACAAACTTGTAACTATGGCTGAAATGGGTCTAGGTGCAGTGCGTCCTTTAAACAAAGAAAAAAGAAGTTGGATAGCAAAATTAGTTAAAGACGGAATATGGGATCCAATATTAGTTACACCAATTAAAGATTCAGGATATTATTTGCTAACAGATGGTTGGCACAGAGTACAGGCGGCAAAAAAATTAAAACAAAAAGAAATTGAAGCATTGCCAGTACCAGCAGATATTGGTTTAAGCATGGCAAAAGCAAACAAAATACTTCGAGACATAGACCGCGAATATGGTTTTAAACTGAAATGCAGTGATATAATTGGCCAATGGGCCTTTTATAAAGATTGACAAATAACATATATCTGTTACAATTATAATATGCACAAACGTATAGGATTTTGCTGTCAGTGGTATCATCATGATCAGACACTAAAAACAAAACAATTAGAAGAAATACAAAGACCTTTTAACACAAAAGCAACCACAGTTCGTTGGTTAAACGAACACAAAGATCAAGCAGAAGCAAAACTTGATATGGTTGTTAAACACAATATTGAATCACTTAAAAAACTTGTTGCAAAAGTAGGTACACTACCACTAGACCGTAGAATGTGCAGACTAGGATCTCCCGTACTACCTATGGCAACAGAAAAAACTTGGCGTTATTATATAGACTCTCCAGACATTGTACGTTATTGTGAAAAACATTTTGCAGAAGTGGGCGATCTTGCTCGTAAACTAGATGTAAAAATATCTTTCCACCCAGGACAATTTACTGTACTTGCATCTGAGACTCCAGACATTGTAGATCGTAGCATAGATGAATTTGAATATCATGTTAACATGGCACGTTGGATGGGTTTTGGTAAATCATTCCAAGACGGTTGCAAGATTAATGTACACATCTCAGGCAGACAAGGACCAGAAGGTATTATAAAAGTATTACCTAGACTATCACCTGAAGCAAGAAATCTTATTACAATCGAGAACGACGAAATGGGACATGGATTAGATGCAAGTTTAGAACTAGAAAAACATCTTGCACTTGTTATGGACATACACCATCATTGGATACGTGATGAGGAATACATTGAGCCTAATGATGACAGAGTTAAAAGAGTTGTAGACTCGTGGCGTGGTGTTAGACCTACCATGCATTATTCTTATTCTCGAGATGAAGCACTTGCACCTGCACAGTTGGGTAACAAAACACATACAGAAATGCACAACATCAAAGATTTACTAGACAGAGGTTGTAAAAAACAAAAACTTAGAGCACATTCAGACTTATTACCAAACGCAAAGGTAAATGATTGGGCATTGTCGTTCAATGAACAATTTGACATACAAGTAGAAGCCAAATCTAAAAATCTTGCCGCAGAACAATTATATAGACAAAGAGAATCAAATATCATATAATTGCTACACTAACAGGAGACACAAATGAAAATACTTTGTATTTTATACGATGACCCAAAAGGCGGAATGCCTGAGTCTTATCCACTTACGGATTTACCTAAGTTAGAAAAGTATCCAGATGGTATGACATTACCTTCACCTAAAGGCAGAGATTTTAATGCAGGTGAATTGTTAGGTTGTGTATCTGGAGAACTTGGACTTAGAAAGTTCTTAGAAGACGCAGGACATGAACTCGTTGTGACTTCTAGTAAAGATGGTGACGAATGTGAAGCAGACAAACATATTGTTGACGCAGACGTTGTTATTTCTCAACCTTTTTTCCCTTATTATTTGACAAGAGAAAGAATTGAAAAAGCAAAAAACCTAAAAATGGCAATCACGGCAGGTATTGGATCTGATCACGTGGACTTACAAGCGGCTATGGACAACAAAATTGATGTTGTTGAAGTAACTTATTGTAATTCAAGATCAGTTGCAGAACATATTGTTATGATGATTGTTTCTATGGTGAGAGATTATCACAATCAACATAGAATAGTTAACGAAGGTGGTTGGAATATTGCTGACGCAGTACAAAGATCATATGACGTTGAAGGTATGCACATAGGTACAGTTGCGGCTGGACGTATTGGCTTAGATGCTTTGAGAAAAATGAAACCATTTGATGTACATTTACATTACTTTGACAGACACAGACTACCCGAAGCAGTAGAGCAAGAGTTAAATCTTACTTTTCATGAGTCAGTAGAATCTATGGTTAAAGTGTGTGATGTTGTAACAATCAACTGTCCACTACACCCAGAGACAGAAAACTTATTTGATGCAGAAATGATAAGCAAGATGAAAAAAGGTGCTTACATTGTTAATACTGCAAGAGGCAAAATCTGTAATAGAGAAGCCATTGCTGATGCATTAAAAAGTGGACAACTATCTGGCTATGCAGGAGACGTTTGGTTCCCACAACCAGCACCAAATGATCACGTTTGGAGAACAATGCCGAATCATGGTATGACTCCTCACACATCAGGAACATCTTTATCAGCACAGGCAAGGTATGCTGACGGTGTTAGAGAAATATTAGAATGTTTCTTTGACAACGCACCAATTAGAAATCAATATCTAATTGTGCAGAACGGCGAACTTGCAGGTATGGGTGCTCACAGTTACAGTAAAGGTACTGCTACTGGAGGATCTGAAGAGGCGGCGAAGTATAAGAAATAATATGGAACAAAAAGATAAAAAAAAAGAAGTTCCATTATCTGAAAGAATGCACCCGGTTGTTATATTACCAGCATTATTAATTGTTGTGTTTGTATTAATCGGGATTGCATATGCTAAAATGAAGGGTCATTACTAATGAAAGAACTTTGGGTAGAAAAATATAGACCAAACACAGTAAAAGAATATGTGGTTCGTGACGAAACGCAAAAAAAACAAATTGAAACTTGGGTAAAAGAAAAATCAATTCCACATTTATTATTTCATGGATCTCCAGGTACAGGAAAAACTACACTTGCTAAAGTTTTGCTGAATGAATTAGAAGTAAGCAGTTATGATATACTTCATATAAATGCGGCCAGAGAAACAGGTGTTGATGAAGTTAGAGATAAAATTACAAGATTTATACAAATAATGCCATTTGGTGAATTCAAATATGTTTTACTTGATGAAGCAGATTATATGAGTGTAAATGCTCAAGCGGCATTACGTGGAGTTATGGAAGAATATGCCAGTAGTGCAAGATTTATTTTAACTTGTAACTATGTGCATAAAATTATTGAAGCAATAAAAAGCAGATGTCAAGGATTTAAAATGGATACTCTTGACAAAACAGAATACACGGCAAGAGTTGCTGAAATACTAGTTGCTGAAAAAGTTGAAATTGATATTGATACTGTAGATACGTATGTTAGATCATGTTATCCTGATTTAAGAAAATGTATTAATGCAGTACAACAAAACGTAAAAGACAGTAAATTACTTCCACCAGCGGCTGAGGAAAGTATGCAATTAGATTGGATGTCAAAAATGGTTGAACTTTTCAAACAAGGTAAAGTTAATGAAGCAAGAAAACTTGTAGTATCAAAAGCAAATCCTCAAGAGTGTGAAGGCATATACAGATGGTTATACAACAATCTAGATTTAATATCTAAAGACGAGGATCAACAAGACAAAGCAGTTTTAATTATAAAACAAGGACTAGTTGATCATCCTGCTATGGCTGATCCAGAAATAAACTTGGCGGCAACGATGATTAAACTGGCAAGATTATCAAATGGGCAGTAAGCACAACAAAAAAAGATTTCTACTTGTAAAATACAGTATTAACAGTCAAGGAAAATATGACGAACTAGTTGAATTAACTAGAAAGAAAGTTGGTCCAGGTAAAAGAGCAGGAGCAGGAATAGTATTAGACTTGGTAAACAAAACTGTTATTAAATGTGAAATACCAGGAGTTAAGCAAGATCAAATATTATCGTATGAAAAGATATACAACTATTTCTACAATTATTACAAACAATCCATTGATCCGTTCATCAAATAACTTCGCTAAATAATAGCATTATGCATGATGTATTAGATATAATCAGAAATGTACAGTCTTTATACGCCGTAGGCCCTACTTTAACGATTTTAAAGGATTTTGAAAGGGTATTAGACGAGTTAGATGTGTATGTTTTCGCTAATTGGCAAGAAGGTGAACTATTAAGCGGTCCTAATGATTCAAGACATTTTGTTACTTGTTCATTTATGTGGCCTGCTGATAAAATGCCTGATCCATCTGGTGGCAAAAGATTACTAGATAGAGGTTGTAAAGTTAC
>CETM01026521.1_pt1 | contig 13837 bp, 10 predicted proteins | sample 361451 | NCBI WGS metagenome assembly CETM01 (sample SAMEA2622690, study PRJEB7988) | marine metagenome | isolation source: saline water (ENVO:00002010), including
CGACGACGAGGGCCACGTCTGGGCGCAAGCCCCTGTTCATTGGATCGAGAACAAGCGAGCCGAAGCAAAGGTCGCCGCAGACCCAGGCAAGAAGAAAAAACTAACGAAGAAGAAGCCTCCGGAGCGTGGCTACGCACATTGGAACGAGGAGACCTTCTTCCGGCTGGTCAACGGCCAGTCAGAGGACCTGACATCGAGCTTCGCTGTCAGTCACCAGATGGTCCTCAATGTCCTGTCTCGGCCCGGTGACGGGCGCCGAGATCTAGGGCGCCTCCTGCTCGACAACCACGAACCTCGAGAACGGCAGCGAGCCCTCGTGCGCCGAGCCATCGGGATCTACCGATCACTACGCGACGCCGGTGTGCTTGTCGAACTAGACGAACCCGACGAGATAGGACGACACGTGTCAGTGGGCGTTGACCTGCAGGACCGGTTCGCCCTGCACCAACCACTCTCGCTCTTCGCCCTCGAGGTGCTTCCCGAACTAGCCGACCGCGGTACCAACGATCGGAAACACACCGCCAGCAAAGATGACTCAACGGTTCATGAAGCTGATTCGGATGGAGCGGCACGGGAACACGCTCTAGACGTTCTCTCTGTAGTCGAGTCGGTGCTTGAAGACCCAAGTGTCATCCTCGCCGCTCAGATCGACCGGCTCCGCTCGGATTTGATCGCCCGTCTCAAGATGGAAGGCATCGAATACGAAGAACGAATGGAACGACTGGCCGAAGTTGAGCATCCTCGTCCCCTTAAGGAATTCCTGTACGGGACATTCGACGTGTTCCGAGAACACCACCCGTGGGTAGGCGAAGAGAATGTGAAACCTAAATCAGTGGCACGCGAGTTATACGAGACCGGCTTCAACTTCCGCCAATATGTCGAGCACTACCAACTCAAGCGCTCAGAAGGAACGGTGCTGCGCTACCTCGGCGAGGCCTACAAAGGGCTGGTCCAAGTAGTGCCCGAGTCATGTCGCACCGAGGCAGTTCGCGATCTCGAAGCCTGGCTCGGCGAGACGGTCCGCCAGATCGACTCCAGCCTGCTCGACGAGTGGGAACGACTGCGCGAACCGGAAGAATCCGACGTTGAGCCTGCTCGACCGAACGCCATCGGTGCCTCGGACCCACCGGACGTGACAGGTAACGAGCGAGCCTTCCGGGTCATGGTCCGAAATGAGGCTTTCCGTTGGGTCCAACTACTAGCCCGACGCCGAATCGAAGATCATGAAGTCCTCGCCGAGGTTCCTACCGTCGACGGCATCCAGCGGACTTCCGACGACATCATCGACGCCATAGCGCCCTATTGGAAAGAGCACGCAACCCTTCCTACCGATACCCATGCTCGCGGCGGAGAGTTCTTTTTCCTAGACGACTCAGCAAGCGGCAATCCGGGGTACTGGCCAGTTCGTCAGACCATCGCTGATCCCGAGGGTCATCATGAGTGGGTATTGGAAGGTGAGGTTGACCTGACGGCCAGTCGCGCCAACGGCCGGGCTGTACTTCGCTTTGGATCGATACGTCGGCTGTAGCCGAGCTGGGTCCTGCGGCATCAAGACTCTAGAAGTCTCGGTCGGTCACAAACCGAGCCAGCTCAACCAGTTCGCCCACTGCTGAGGGGACTAGGCCGGTCCCGTCAACCGCTGCGAGAGCCTCTTCTAGGTGGCGTCGAGCCTCGCTTAACGTGCCGTCTCGTCCACCCGCATCTGCAATGAGGGCGGCTGCCCGGTCGACCTGGGAGTCGGTCAGCTCGCCATCAGTTTCATAGAGATTCCGCAATTCGTCGGACGCCAAATTGCCGGCTGATAGTACGAGTGCTACCGGCATCGACTTCTTCCGTTCCCGCAGGTCATTACCAGCTGCCTTGCCGGTCACAGCCGGGTCGCCCCAGATCCCAAGCAGGTCGTCCACAGCTTGGAAGGCCAGTCCAAGTTGGCGACCGTAATAGTTCAGGACAGCGACGTGCGCGTCAGGAGCGCCAGCCAACACAGCGCCTACCGATGCCGAGAACCCAAGGAGCGCACCGGTCTTGTTGGCCTCCATAGCCAAACAGGCCTCTAAGTCGACTTCGGAGAGGTCATCAAGGGCCATATCAGCGGCCTGTCCGGCGATCATGGCAGTCGTAGCCCGTGCCAAACCGGCCGCAGCGGCCACTCGCTCAGGGGTGGGTTTGTCCAGCAGGACTTGAAACGCGAGGTTGTGGAGGGCGTCGCCCACAATCACTGCCTCGTCCACACCAAAGGTCGCCCACAAGGTAGGTCGATGCCGTCGCTCTTCGTCTCCATCGATGATGTCGTCGTGCACCAGCGAGAAATCGTGCACAAGCTGCGCAGCAACCGCGCCAGGTAGGGCAACCGATGCTTCAGCACCCACCGCCTCAGCGGACAAGAGGGCCAGAGCTGGTCTCAGCCCCTTGCCCGATCCGGCATCACATGGAGTGCCATCGGCTTCCACCCACCCGAAGTGGTATCTAGCGGGCAAAAGGAGTTGGTCGGCCAAGCGATCAATGGCACCAGTCAGCGAGGGTTCGACAAGCACCCGCGCCCTCTCAAGGATCGCCGGCGTACCCACACTTAGTTCCGACGGTCGGGTAGGAAACGGAAGCGGTCCCGTACGTCGGCCACCACCTCTGGGTCTACGTCTGCTACCACCAAACCCTCGGTGTAGTCCACGCCCTCGGCAATCGACTCGCCCATCGGATCGACGACTACAGAGTCGCCCGAATAGGTCAAGTCATTTCCCTCTCCGACACGGTTGACGCCGACCACGTAAGCCTGATTTTCAATGGCACGGGCCCGCAACAGGGTTCGCCAATGGTGGCGACGAGACTCCGGCCAGTTAGCCGGTACAAGGTAGACGTCGGTGTCGTTAGCCAAGCGCCAGAAGGCATCAGCAAAGCGAAGGTCATAGCAAGTGAAGAGGCTTAGCCTCACGCCATCAACGGTGATGGTGACGGTTTGATCACCCGCTCCGTAGGCAAGGTGCTCGTCGGCAAACGAAAACGGGTGCAACTTGTCGTAGGCGTAGCGAGTCCCATCAGGCCCGACGAGCAGAAAGCGATTTACGGGCAGGCCGTTTCCGACAGCTGGATCGCGCGTCGGGATCGTGCCGCCGACCCAGACACCATGCTCTGCGGCACGATCCGATAGAAACGCCTCGGTAGGTCCGCCCGGTGGTTCAGCAATACGATCAGTAGCGAGCGAGAAACCGGTGGCAAACATTTCGGTCAGGAGGACTAGTCCTGCTCCGTCACCGACCGCCTCAGCGATCATCGGCGTCACGTGTGTGCACGTGGCCTCCGGTTCCTCCCACACAATGTCGTGTTGAAGAGCTGCGATCCTCATTGGCTTGGACATCCTCCTAGGCCGACAGTCGCCTCAGGCGGTCAATCGCCTGGTCGAGTACCTCAAACCGCTTGCAATAGGCGAACCGCACGATGGACCGCCCAGCCTCCTCGTCGTCATAAAAGACTCTGTTGGGGACGGCGACGACCCCGCACCGACTCGGCAGGTCAAGGCAGAACTCCATCCCATCTTCGTAGCCGAGAGGCCGCACATCGGCCGTCACGTAGTACGTGCCGGACGCCGGGTAAACATCGAAACCGATTGACGCAAGCCCGTCAACCACAAGGTCGCGCTTGGCCTGAAGATCTTTGGCCAAATCGACGAAGTAGTCGTCACTGAGGCCCAGAGCGGTCACCATGGCTCGCTGAAATGGAGCTCCACTGGTGAAGGACAAGTGCTGCTTGACGGTGTGGACTGCCCGGATCAGATCTTCATTCGCGTGCGCCCATCCAACCTTCCAGCCGGTCAGGCCAAATGATTTACCACCCGACGAGATCGTGACCGTGCGCCCGGCCATGCCGGGCAGGGTCGCCAGCGGAACGTGGCGGTTCCCGTCGTATGTCATGTGCTCGTAGACCTCGTCGGTCACCACGAGCAGGTCATTTTCAACGGCCACTCGGGCCACGACTTCCAACTCCTCACGGTTAAACACTTTCCCTGTCGGGTTGTGTGGGGAGTTCAGCATCAATAGCCGAGTGTCTGGACCGACAGCTGCCTCCAACTCCGCAGTATCAAATGAGTAGTCGGGAGACCGCAGCGTCACCGCCTTTCGAATCCCGCCAGCCAACTCAATTACTGCGGCATAGAGATCAAAGTAGGGCTCGAAGACCACCACCTCCTGTCCAGGCTCAACGAGCGCCATTACTGACGCACCGAGCGCTTCGGAAGCCCCAGTTGAGACCATGACCTCGTCCGCAGTCGTCTCCATCCTGTAGAAGCGGCGCTGGTGGTCAGCTACAGCCTGACGCAACTCGGGAATGCCCCAGTCCGGTGGGTACTGGTTGAAGCCATCACGAATAGCTTGCGCAGCGGCCTCGGTGACTTCAAGGGGCCCATCGGTGTCGGGAAAACCCTGTCCTAGGTTGATGGCGCCGGTCTCGACCGCCAAAGCCGACATTTCACCGAAGATCGACAACTGGTGGCCCTGCATGCGCGCCACCAGATGCGGGTTGCGTCTCGCCCCCCCGAAGATCATACGAACGTCGTCAGGAGGCCTGGATGGCCGCCCAGACCTTCTCCGGGGTCATTGGCATATCGAGGTGGCGGATTCCCCACGGGACTAGGGCGTCAATTACCGCGCTCTGTACCGCCGCCGTCGAACCGATACTCCCAGACTCTCCGATTCCCTTCGCTCCCAGTGGGTTCCGGGGAGTCGGAGTCTCCATGAAGCTGCGCTCGTAACTGGGAACCTCCATGGTCGACACGGCTGTGTAGTCGGCCAGATTGGTGGTTTGCGGATTACCGTCGGCGTCATAGCGGAACTCCTCGAGTAGTCCTTGGGCGACTCCCTGTGCCAGACCACCATGGATCTGACCTGCAGCCAACAGCGGGTTCACAATCACACCCGAATCGTCAACTGCCACCACCTGATCGATCGTTACCTGTCCGGTCTCGGAATCCAACTCGACGACCACGACATGGGTTCCACATGGGAAGGTGGCGCCCTTCTGCGAATGGTCCGACAGCCCGGCCATCTCTTCGCCGGACGCCGCCGCTACGTCGGCCCAACTACGAGCTACCGCCGGAGTCCCAGTGACGTGAAAGGCGCCATGCTCGCGGTCATGGACTACGTCTCCTGGGGCAGCTTCGAGCAGGTCGGCTGCAGCCTGTCGCGCCAGTTCAACGAGTTTCTCTGAAGCATCGGCAATGGCGGAACCAGCCAGTTGTACTGAACGAGAACCTCCAGTGACCTCGCCGGTCGGAATCACGTCGGTATCGCCATGGCGAACCTCGATGGCGTCCAGCGGAACTCCTAGTCGATCAGCGACCAACATCGCCCAGGTGGTGTGGTGGCCCGTCCCGATGGGTGTAGCGCCAGTCGAGGCCAGCACTGTGCCATCAGCACGCAGTCGTACCTCGCCGTACTCACTGCCTCCGAAGCCTGTGATCTCCACGTAGGTCGCCACACCGATACCCAGAAGCATTCGCTCACCGGCGTCACGGCGGCGCTGCTGTTCGGCTCGTAGTCCGGCGTAGTCGGCTGCGGCGAGCGCTCGATCCAAAGATCCTCGGTAGTCGCCACTATCCATGCTCGTACCAGTCGGCGTGGTGTACGGAAAAGCCTCCGGAGGTACGAAATTCCTTCGACGGACTTCGGTCGGGTCCATACCGATCTCAGAGGCAAAGAGATCCATGGCCCTTTCAACAGCAGCGGTCGCCTCGGGTCGACCAGCCCCTCGATAGGCACAGATAGGTGCGGTGTTTGTGGCCACACTGACCGACGAGAACTCGACATTGGCAATGTCATAGACACCGGTGGCCAAATTACGGGTGAACTCAGCTAGATAAGCCCCCCACTTCGGATACGCCCCAGAGTCTTGGACCACCTCGAGGCGGTAGTGGGTGACTCGGCCGTCATAGTTGCCGCCAATTGTCACCGTCTGGGCCTGGGCCCTTCCGTGAACATATCCGGTCAGATTTTCAGTCCGACTCTCCACCCAGCGAACAGGTCTCCCGAGCAGACGGGCCAACTGGCCCACGATAATTTCCTCTTCCGAAACCATGCCCTTGGCACCGAATCCGCCCCCAATGTCCTTGACGATTGTGCGGACGTCACTGGGCTCCATTCCTAGGCATGAGGCCATCTCGTCACGGTGGTCGTGGGCTCCCTGGGAGCTAGCCCAGCAGGTCAGTCGCCCGTCCTCGTAGGAGGCGGCGGCTACCCGGGGCTCGATGGAGACCGCAGCGACACGCGAATTCCATAGCTCGGCTGTGGCCACCGCCTCGCAAGTGGAGAAGTCGATGACGTTCTTGGCCGGTATTTCCCAGATGACATTGTCGGCCCGTTCCGAGAAGAGCACGGTGTCGGCCGCCACCGCATCAGAGACAGTTGCTACGACTGGCAGGGGCTCAACATCGACCCAGATTGCTTCAGCTGCATCAGCTGCCTGGTATGCGGTCTCTGCGACCACCACGGCGACCGGTTCGCCAACAAAGCGGACCCGGTCGCGGGCTAAAAACGGGCGTTTGGCCTCGGTGGCATAGTCGTCATTAGGCGGCGGGCGGTCGTCGAGCCCAAGGTCTTGCGCCGTGTACACAGCAACCACGCCGGGCATAACCCGGGTATCGCCCACCTCGACCGACTTGATTTCTCCATGAGCAACAGAGGAACGCACGAAGTGGACGTGCAGTAGGTCATCAAATTGCTCATTGGCCACGTACTCTCCGCGTCCCCGGAGTAGCGCAGCATCTTCGCGTCTTAGGACCTTGTTGCCCAGAATCGAAGTACTTGATCTACCGGGGATACCTCGTGCCGGAATGGTTTCGCTCATCGTGGCCTCGGTGCAGTTGTCATTAAGTCGGGATCGTTGGGGCCCGTCAATCAACGGGGTACCGCTCACGGAGTTTGCGAGCAATCACCATCTTCTGGATCTCGTTCGTTCCCTCACCAATCACCATGAGCGGGGTGTCACGAAAATAGCGTTCTACCGGGAACTCGGTCGTGTAGCCATTTCCACCGTGGATGCGCAACGCATCGGTGGCGATCTCAAAGGCTGCCTCTGACGCGAACAGTTTCGCCATACCTGCCTCCATATCGACCCGCTCACCAGCATCGGCCCGCTTCGCTGCGTCGTAGGTCATGAGTCGGGCAGCCTGCAACTTGGTCGCCATCTCCGCCAACTTGAATTGGATGGCCTGGTGTTCGTAGATGGGTCGCCCAAAGGTCTCGCGCTGTTGCGCATACTGCATGGCGGCTTCGAATGCCGCTTGTGCGACGCCCACAGCTCTCGAGGCGATGTTGATGCGGCCCAACTCGAGCGCTGAAAGCGCGTACTGCTGACCGTGACCGATGCCGTCCTCGCCACCGAGCACGTTGGCATGAGGTACACGGTGGTTGACGTAGGACATCTCGACCGTCTCAAGACCCCTGTACCCGAGCTTGTCGAGTTTCTTCGAGACGGTGATGCCCCCATAGGAGTCGCCAGGCTCTTTTTCGACCAAGAAGCAAGTGATCCGCCCGTCAGGGGTGCGGGCCATCAGCATGACCAGCGAGGCTCGGACGCCGTTGGTCACCCACATCTTCGTGCCGTTCAGCACCCATTCATCACCGTCGCGCTCTGCCTTGCAGCGCAGGGCACCGGTATCGCTTCCTGCATCGGGCTCCGACAGAGAAAATGCTGCCCGGAACGAGCCGTCAACCATGCGGGGCAAGAGTCGCTGCTTCTGCTCAGCAGTGCCGAACCGACCGATCATGGCCACACCGATCTTGTGAGTATTAAGAATCCCGGCTAGCGACATGAAGCCCCGGGAGAGTTCCTCGATGATGCGGGCATAGGTCGTGACGTCGAGGCCGAGTCCGCCGTACTCGACGGGGACGGTCGATCCAAACAAGCCGAACTCGCACATCTGGTCAAACATGGCCTGGGGGAACTCATCAGCCAATTCGAATTCAGCAACATAGGGAATGACGTCGCGATCGACCCAGGCTCGGACGGTGCCTACGATCTCGTCGGCCAATTCATGATCGGTAGCCACCGAACCTCCCTCCTTATGTGGCCCTCGGCTAACGAAGGCTGATCTGGGCAGCATCCTTCCAGCCCCGGACGAAGTCCGGCCACCCCTGCGGCCACTCCATTAGCCCCAAAGGCCGGCACCAACGGCAACGTGGCGTCAATATTTATGAAGTATGCCAACGACGCCGTGCACAAGGCCAAAATCACAAAATCAGCAGGCGGTTGCCAGACCACGCTCCATCGATGTCACTACCCGCATGCGATACTTCGAACGGCGATCCAACCAACCGCGCGAACTACGGTCCGGTCGATGTCCTCTCACGACCCAGCTCTTATTGCCTTCGACCCCAACGACGACCTCGGCGCCACACCCCGAGACAAGAAGCAATACACGACGTTCGTTACCGAACGATCCATAGCTGCCCCCCGAACCGCGGCATTCGCTGAACTCTGCTCATACATCGACGAAGCCACCGACGGCCCAATTGTCGACGGAGTCACAGGACCACACGGTCTCGGTGCTTGTTTCCCATTTAGCGTGGACGAACCGACTCTTGGAAAACTGGAACTGATAGAGGAGGTCATCTCCTTTGAGCCGCCGTGGCGACGCGTCTACGAGATAACCGGAGCTCCTGTTGCCATGTACCAAGCCACCACGGTCTTTACTGACCAGGGCCAATCGTGCTTGATGGCCTGGTCCGTGCTCGTCGATCCGCTACCCGGGGTAGCCTCCGACTGGTTCTTGGCAGCCTCCGAAAGGGTGCTCGAGGTCGCCGCAGACGAGGTCAAAACCCGCGCTGAAAATCACCGAATAGTCCCCCGGAGATACCGACGGCGTGCGTCATAAACAGCCACCTACGAGAACAACAGGTTTTCATGCGCATCGCCCTCAACGCCTCCGCTGAACTTCTGCACGCTGACATCGCTCAGCTCCGAAACCATGCTGAACAGGCCTGCGACGAGGGTTTCTCCGGTTGGTGGCTAGCCCAGACTGGGCTAGTTGACGCCCTCACCGTTTTCACAGCTCTGGCCAACTCGGCACCTGGCTTGGAATTCGGCACCGCTGTCATCCCGACCTATCCTCGGCATCCCACTGCACTGGCTGGACAGGCACTGACCACCGCCGCCGCCCTCGGTGACCGCTCTTTCGTACTTGGTATCGGCCTATCACATCGCCCAGTGGTCGAGGAACGCCTAGGTATGTCGTTTGATCGCCCCATCCGCCACCTGCACGACTATCTCTCAGTCCTTTTGCCGCTGCTCGCGACTGGCCAGGTCAACTACGACGGCGAAGCTTTTACCGCCCATGTGGAAGCGACTCGTCCAGAAGTGCAAACGCCGTCGGTCATGGTGGCCGCCCTCGGCCGACAAGTACTCCGGGTAGCTGGACACAGGACCGACGGCACCATCCTTTGGATGGTGGGCGAGCGAACGGTGGCCAAGCACATCTCGCCACGCCTGACCGAAGCAGCTAACGATGCAGGGCGCGTTTCACCCCGGATCGTGTGCAGCCTGCCTGTCTGCGTGACCAACTCACCGGACTCGGCGCGCACGGCAGCCAATTCCGTTTTTGAGCTCTACGGACATCTACCTTCCTACCGAGCCATGCTGGATCTAGAGGGAGCGACCGGGCCGGGCGACGTCGCTGTAATCGGTTCCGAGGAGGAAGTGGCAACTCGATTGGCAGCTATGGCCAATGCTGGCGTCACCGACTTCTCTGCTCTGGAGTTCGGCACCACACCCGACGAGTTCGTTGCTACCCGACGTCTTCTGAAGGACCTGCTCTGACAAGCCCGCTCCTAAACAATGCAGATGGCCGGGTCGGACGACACACGCTAGGGTGAAATCAAATCTGACGGACCGTCAGAAACTCTCAGGAGCCTCCGTGCCGACCATCCCCAAGATCATTTCGGTCGACGACCACGTGGTCGAACCACCCGACCTCTGGACGTCCCGCCTGCCATCCAAGTACCGCGACCGCTGCCCTCGGGTTGAGCGAGACACCGCCGTGTTCAACTTCGAGGGCGGCGTCTTTTCCTACGAGAAGGGCGTCGAGGGCGGCGAGATGTGCGACTGGTGGCTTTACGACGACCTCGTCTACCCCTTTCCCAAACTCTCGGCAGCCGCCGGCTTCGATGAGTTGGACGTGGTCCCCATCACTTTTGACGAGATCCTCCCGGCCGGCTGGAAGCAGGCCGACCGTCTAGTCGCTATGGACGAGAACCATGTCGACGTATCCGTCTGCTTCCCCAACGTGCTGCCCCGCTTCTGTGGCCAGGCGTTCCTCGAACGCGAGGACAAAGATCTGGCAATGCTCTGTGTCCAGGCCTACAACGACTGGATGATCGACGAGTGGTGCGCCGGCGATGCGCGAGGCCGCCTCATCCCATTGACCCTGATCCCCCTCTGGGACCCGGTAGCCGCGGCGGCGGAAGTACGCCGGTGCGCCGAGAAGGGCTCGTTCGCCGTGGCATTCTCGGAAAATCCCTATCCGCTGGGCCTGCCGTCGATCCATGACAAGGACCGGTTCTGGGACCCGTTCTTCCGTGCCTGCGAAGAGACCAACACCATCGTCAACATGCACATTGGGTCGAGTTCCAAGATGCCGACGACCTCGCCTGACGCACCCTTCTCGGTGTCATCCACCATCACTTTCTCAAACGCCATGGGATCGATGTGCGACTACATCCTGTCGGGAACCTTCGTCCGCTTTCCGGGGTTGAAGATCGCCTATGCCGAGGGCCAGGTCGGCTGGATGCCCTATGTCATTGAGCGAATGGACAAGATCTGGGAGGAACGGGGCGACGCCAGCTTTGGCATCGACCTGCCCGATCCCCCCAGCACCTATATCCCTGGGCACGTCTGGGGCTGTATTTTCGATGACGAAACGGGTCTCAAGAACCGTGACGCGATCGGGATTGATCAGATCTGCTTCGAGGTCGACTTCCCGCATGCTGACACCACTTACCCACATACTCTGGATGTGGCCACCAAGATCTGCAGAGAGGCCGGACTCAACGATGAGGAAACCTACAAGTTGATGCGGGGCAACGCGATCGAGGCGTTCGGCCTGCAGCGTTTCGGCATCACCGAGTAGTCGACCTGTCGGTAAGCCGACCAGGAGGCCAGGATGACTGCCGGCGATCTGCCCGACTGATCAGGGACGGGTGAAAGCGGGGCTGAAGGCGCCCTTCGGAACCTCGTCCAGTGGTGTAGCCACCTCGTCCACTGATGGCCCTATGCGCTGGGCCAACGGGGCCAGAGCATCAAGGTCGATCCGGTAGACCTTCGAGGCGTTCTCGGCGAACACCTTCCGCAGGTCGGCCTCCTCCCACCCGCTGAACGAGCGGCGCAAGTGCTCCCGGTTGTGCGGGAACGTGCCCTCGTTGTGTGGGTAGTCGCTACCCCACATGGTCCGATCAATGCCGACCGTCCGCATGGCCTCGGCCTCGGACGGGCTCGGGAAGCTGGCCCCGATCCATACGTTGCGAGCAAAGTATTCGCTGGGCTTGTCGGGCAGCACCAGTTCAGCGGCAAAACCGAGTTCGCCAACGCGACCCGATGCCATCTGGGCGTGGTAGCCGTCCATGCGCCGAAGGTCTTCGATCACCCAGCCGACACCCTGCTCGGTCATGACATACCGCAGTTCGGGGAACCGCTCGAACACCCCCGACATGACCAGGTGTGAGAGGTTGCGGTGGGCGAAGAACGGAACCTCCAGCAGGAACATCAGACTGGCCGCCGGTGATTCCCCGTAGTTCGGGTTCCCCGACCCACCGTGCTGGGTGATGGTCAGATCGAGGTCACGTATAGCCCCCCAGAGTCGATCGTAGACCGGGTCGTAGAGGCCCGGCAGTCCGGAGTCGGGTGGGACGGCAGGAAGCATGAAGCTGCTGTGGCCGTTGGCGGCGGCCAACTCCAGATCGGCAATGGTGTCGTCAAGGTCGAACAGGAATACTTGAGGCAGGCCACACCGGCGCTCGGGATAAGCGGCGCAGAAGTCGACTAGCCAGCGGTTGTGAGTGCGAATTCCCTCGAGGCGCCGCTCGTAGTCAACTCTATTAGTCGGCGGGTAGGTAATGAGCGCACCGTTCGGGAAGAACGGTGGCACGGTATTTGGAAAGACGATTTCCGCGGCCACCCCCTCGGCGTCCAGATCGCCGTTGCGCCGATCGTCATCCCAGTTACGCGACCTCCCGTCGTCCTGCAGGTCCCGGAACGGGTTCCGATAGGCACCCCGCCATTCGGCGAAGTCTTCCCGGTGTGACGGGGAGAGATACTCCTCGTATGCCTTCATGTTGCCGCCAGCGTGGCAGTCCGACGAGATCAAGGTGTAGGGGGTGGATCTACCGGTAGAGGTCATGGCTGTCTTCTCCGCGTCACTCGGATCGTAGGTTGGCCTATTCGGCCAAGAGTTCGCCTAGTTGGTCGATCATGAAGCCGACATGGTCGCTATTCATGCCATGGTGGATGGGCAGGGTGAGGCCGCGATCCATCACCTCGTCGGCATTGGGGAGCCCACCGGCCGGCGCCCGATGAGGGATGCCCTCGAACCCGGGTTGACGCAGAATATTGCCAGTCCAGACCATTCGGGTGGGCACGCCACGGAACTCAAGGAACTCCTGGACCTCCGTGCGATCGAGTCCACCCTCCTCGCCCAGTAGGAAGCAGTAGCGCATCCACGTAGTGTCACAGCCGTCGGTAGTGCGAGGCCGCACCACGCGGTCGTCGTAACCGGCGAAGAACTCGTCCAGCATCATCCAATTGTGCCTGCGCTGGGCGTTGAAATTGGGCAGCTTCTCAAGCTGGACTAGGCCGATAGCTGCGCTGATCTCGGTGGGCTCGAAGTTATAACCGATCTCGTCGAAGGTGAACACCATGTCGTAGGAGGTACCGTCGGCCAACGCACCGAACCGGTCCTGGCCACCCTTCTTGGAACCGAAGAGGTAGTGCTCGCTAAGTCGACCCCATCGGCGCAACGACAAGCACCGGTCGCGGAGTTCGGAATCGTTCAGCGCCACCATGCCACCGTTCCCGCCCGCAGTCAGAGCATGGGATAGAGCGAAGCTGGTAACGCTGATGTCAGCCCGGGTGCCAGTGCGCTCGCCGCGGAGCCACGAATCCACGACGTCGCATGAATCCTCGACTACCACGAGGTCGGAGGCGTCAGCAATGGCCCGGATGGCATCCCAGTCCGGACAATTGCCCACCAAGTTGGGGGCAAGGATGGCTTTGGTACGGGGACCAATCATTGCCTCGATGCCAAGCGGGTCTAACTGGAAAGTGTCCGGCTCGACGTCAACGAACACCGGCACGATGTCCGACTGGACCATCGGGGCGATGTCGGTAGAAAAGGTGACCGGCGGGGTGATGATCTCGTCGCCGGGCTCGCAGCCGATGAGATCGATGGCCAGACGCAGGGCAGAGGAACCTGAGTTGACCATGACACCAAAGCGCTTGGCTAGCAGGACCGCCATGCGCTCCTCGAACTCAGTGACCTTTGCGCCAATGGCCAGGTTGGAAGTGCGCATAAGGTCGACGACGGCGTCGATCTCACCTTCATCGTGGACTGATCCTGCTGGTGGAACACCCGATATCGGCATTGACCCGCTCATGACTAAGAATCTTAGAGATATGTCTATGATTTACCTCATAGAATCCAAACGATGAGGACGATGCGGACAACTGAGGCCGAAAAGCGCACCAATCACGCTCACCGCGACACCCGTAAGCGGGGCCTTACCCATTCCGACGTGGTGGCCGCCGGCATGGCGGTGCTCGATGCCGAGGGAGTCATCGGCCTGAGCCTGGCTGGTGTCGCCGA
>CETM01107618.1_pt1 | contig 13826 bp, 15 predicted proteins | sample 361451 | NCBI WGS metagenome assembly CETM01 (sample SAMEA2622690, study PRJEB7988) | marine metagenome | isolation source: saline water (ENVO:00002010), including
TCCTAAATGTCAAATTTTGTATTTTACGATTTCGAAACCAGTTCATCAAATAAGCAATGGGGTCAAATTATTGAGATAGGCGCTATTCTTGTTGATGATCAGCTAAATGAATTAGACAGATTTGACTCTAGATGTAGATTGTCCCCTGGAATTATTCCTGAGGCAATGTCTTTAATTGTAAGCAATACTACTCCAAAAAAATTAAAAGAAACCAACCTTTCACATTATGAAATGGTCAGACAGTTCGTTGATAAATTGAAAAGTTGGGGAAAAGTCACATATATTGGTTGGAATAATATTGAGTTTGATCAAATCTTTTTAAGAAATACTTTATTTCAAAACTTACATTATCCTTTTGCCTCTACCACTAATGGAAATAAAGAAGGTGATTTACTTAATTTAGCAAGAGCGGCAAATCTTTACTATCCAAATACTTTAAAGAATGCCATCAATAAAAAAGGAAATTTAGAGTACAAACTTGATACGATGGCACCTCTTAATGGAATTGAACATGCAGCTCATACAGCTATAGGTGATTGTGGTGCTACTTTGGAGATCGCTAAAATAATAAAAAAGAAAGCCCCCAGCGTTTGGGATAGTAGCCTTTTGACATCAAACAAAGAAGAAAGTCTAAAAATAATTAAGAATGAAAATCTTTTTTGTGCTAATGAATTTTACTATGGGAAAGTAGTTCCTTTTGTTCAAACTTTTGTTTGTCAACATCCAGTATACCAATGGCCAAAAACTTTTGATTTAAAACATGATCCAAATATTTATATGAATATGCCAATTCAAGTTCTTAAGGAAGAGTTAAAAAAATCTCCCAAGGTTTTAAGAACATGCCGTCATAATAAGCATCCTATAGTTATGAACCCTTCATATATTGATCATTTTGAGGAGTATAAAATGATTGGAATCAATAAATTACGCGAAAGAGCAGATATTGTAAGAAAAAATAAAAAATTTTCTGAAAAAGTTGAGGTAATTTTAAGAGACGAGGCTCAAGAAAAAGTTGAAACACAATCACAAGAGGATCTTTGTGAAGAAGAAAGCCTTTATAATTTTCCCTCGGCAGACGACAATAAAATTTTACCAGGTTTTCATGAAGTGGAATGGGATAAAAAGCTTTCATATTTACAGAAATTTAAAGATAAAAGGTTTCATTATTTTGGAAAAAAATTGATTTATCAAGAAAAGCCAGATCTTTTGTCCAAAGAAGACTATGACGAAATTCATGGGACAATTGTAAAAAGAGTTCTCTCCACAAATGATGAAAAAAAATGGAATACAATTCCAAGAACGTACAAAGAGATCGACGACTTAAGAGCAAAGTTTGAAAAGAGCAAAGAAACCGGCAAACTTAAAATGTTAGATGAGATTAACGCATACGTTGAAGAATTGGAAAAAGTTTACTCTTGAGCGTAGTTGACATTTTTAAAAAAAACTTTATTTATAATTTTATGGCCACAAAAAAAGTAACCGACGAAAGTTTTGAGTCAGATGTTATTAAATCGCAAAAACCAACGATAGTAGATTTTTGGGCAGAATGGTGTGGTCCGTGTAAACAGATCGGTCCAATTTTGGAGGAAATTTCTAATGAGATGTCTAACGAAGTTGTTATCGCTAAACACAATATAGATCAGGAACCAAATACCCCAACCAAGTATGGAATTAGAGGAATTCCTACCATGCTGTTATTTAAAGCTGGCGAACTTAAGGCAACAAAAGTTGGTGCTACAACAAAATCAAATATTGTTTCTTGGATCAAAGAAAATATTTAATTTTTGCTTAATACATAACCAACGAGGTACAAACTACCGAATATAACAATCATCTTCCTTTTTTTTGTTGAGATAAGATTTAAAGCCGTCCTTACATTCTTCGACTCTATTGCTTGAAAATTATTTTTTTTAGCTATTTTACATAAGTCATGTGAACTCATTGATGCAGGCTCATTTGGAATTTTAACAGTAATAATTTTTTTAAAGACTCCTTTAAAATTTTTAATAAGATCATTTGGATTCTTGTTCCTTAAACTTCCCCAAACAGCATAAATTGGTATTTTAAATTGTTTTAAAAACTGAGATAAATTTTTTGCAGATTCGTTGCTATGACAACCATCTACTAAAACCCTAGTTTTTTTTAGGTTTTTAGTTAAATTACCTTTAATAAATTGTACTCGACCATCAAATTTTATTTTTGGAATAGTTTTTTTAATTACTTTAATGTCAACTCCTAAATCTAGGGCTACTTTAATAGCCAGAGCTACATTCTCCCACAAACCATCTGAGTGTATATATTTAGACTTAAGATTAATTTGATTTTGGTTGTCCATATAATATCTTTTCTTATTTTTTTGAATAATTTTCCAGGATCCGTAGTATTTTTTCTCAGTCGGATTTATATTCAAAATTTTTTTAATTATCATCAATGTTTTTGAATTTTGTCTTCCCACATAAACTTTTGTATTTCTACTTAAATAACCAACTTTTTGTCTGCAAATTTCTGAGATTGTTCTAGGTCGAACCCATTCTTCGTGTTGATAATTAATATTGGTAACTATTTGTGCTAAAGGGCTAGACCATAGATTAGTACTATCCTTTTTAAATAATAGACCACTCTCTACCAAGTTATAAGAATCAGTATCGGTTCTATTAGCAGCTAAAATATAAATACAAGTTAACAACTCAAATAAAGTAAGTTTTTGTTTTGTACTTTCAACAATTTTTTTATATTTTTTGATCTCATTCAAAGAAATAAATCTTCTCCCTAACCAAAATCTATGTCTGACATCATACAAATGTGGACTTGTAAATGTGTTAACTTTTTTATTACTTGACTCTAAAAAACTTTTTAAACTTAGTACAACTGCATTTTTTCCATCTGAACCTAGTACATTAATTACATTATTAAGTTTTTTTTCTGGATTATTTAATTTTTTTAGAACTTTTTTAATTCTATTTAGATCCAAATTGATCCGACGACTATACTGCTTTTGAAGTTTTTGATAGAGTTTCTTCGAGGACATCAACATTGTCTTCACTTTTTGATAAGGATTTGCTTTCATTCTTTTTTAATAAAATTGAAAGCAAAGTAGATATTGTGGATCTTAAGTATTTTCTCTCTACAACAAGATCAATTCCACCATGATCTTTTACAAACTCTGCGCTTTGAAAATTCTCTGGAAGTTGTTCTTTTACAGTATTTTCTATGACTCTACGACCTGCAAAAGCCACTATGGCTTTAGGTTCAGCAATCAGTATATCACCAAGTGTTGCAAAACTTCCTGTAACTCCTCCAGCAGTAGGGTTAGTCATCACTACTATATAAGGTAAGTTATTTTTTTTAAGTTCATTCACTGCAAGAACTGTTCTACTCATTTGCATAAGAGAAATAGCACTTTCCATCATTCTTTGACCTCCGCTACAGCTGAAAAATATGAAAGGTGTTTTTTTATCAATTGCATTTTGAACACCATGCACAAATGCTTCTCCAGAAGCAGATCCAACTGAACCACCAATAAAATTAAAATTTTGTGCTCCTACTGTAACTTGAATTTTATCCAACATTCCTTGAGCTATTAATATTGCATCAGATTGTTTAGTTTTTTCACGTGCAATTTTCAACCTATCTGAATACTTTTTTGTATCTACAAATTTTAAAGGGTCATCTTTAGGCAGTGGTGTTTGAAGCACTTCATACTGTTTGTTGTCGAAAAATATACTAAATCTCTCATGACATGATAGTTTGTGATGTGATCCACAGGTAGGGCAGACACTTAAATTATTAAATAAGTCATCTTTGTAAATAAGGTTTTTACATTCACATGCAGTCCAGAATGCTTCTTTACTTAAAGAAGATTTTTTTTTAAATAATGCTTTAATTTTAGGTTTTATAAATTTGGTAATCCAATTCATATAATTTTTCTTCTTAATTCTTTTACCATTCTACTTAACTTTATGACAGGATTTTGTTTATTTTTTAGCGCTTCAGAAATACCTTTCGACAAAAGGCTGCCAACTACCAAACCATCTGCTTTTTTCAGTGAACCTATGTTTTTATTAGTTATACCAAACCCAATTACTAGTTTTTTTGATTTATTAATCTTTTTGATTCTATAGTAATTTTTTAAAATTTTTCTTGGTGAAACTTTTAATTTACCACCTGTAGTGGACAACATACTTATATAATAAATCATATCATGTGAGCTTGCTATAATCTTTTTGATTCTTTCTTTAGAGGTTGTAGGAGATATTAGCTGTACAAAGGTAATTGAGTTTTTTCTGCATAATTTTGCAAACCCTTTATTTTCCGGCCATGGAAGATCTACAATTATTAGTCCATTAACACCGACTTGCTTGCATTTTTTCACAAATTTTTTTTCTCCATAACGAAATACCATTTGATAGTAGCCCATTAAAATACATGGTTTTGGCTTTTTACCTTTTTTATAGCTTTTGACTATTTGAAAGACATCTCTAAGCCTGATTCCTTTTTTAAGAGCCCTATAAGTACTATTTTGAATTTGAGGACCATCTGCTGTGGGAGCATTATGTGGAAAACCAATTTCTAAAATATCAGCATGTTCAGATATTGACTTTAAAATTTCTAATGATTTCTTTTTAGAATTATCACCAGCAACAGTGTAAGTAAGTAAAGCAGGCCTATTCTCCTCATGACATTTATTAAATGCTAAACTTATTTGTGATTTCATCTTGGGTATTTACCTAAATATTTTTTTATTATATCTTTATCTTTTAAGCTATCTCCACAACTATCTACCACAATTACATTTGAGTCTTCGAGTTTGGGAGCAATTTTTATTGCTTCCGCAAAAGCATGTGCTGGTTCTAAACTTGGAGAAATATCTTCAAGTTCGGTGACTAGTTTGAAAGCATCTAGAGCTTCTTCATCGGTAGCATATGTGTATCTAGCTCTGCCAGTATCTTTCAAAAGGCAATGTATCGGACTTACAGATGGATAATCAAGACCACTTGATATGGACTCAGTTTCATTAATTTGACCATCAGAATTTTGTACACAGTAAGCAGCTGCCCCATGTAGTACACCTATCTTTGAATTTTTACTAAGAGGTGCTGCATGAAGTTTGCTTTTTTGTGGACCCCCAGCCTCTACACCGATTAATTCAACTTTATTTTTGTTGTAGTCAATAAATTCACTCCAAAATCCATATGCACTAGATCCTCCACCGACACAGTTAATCAATTTTAACTTATTAGGTATTTCACCAAATTCTTCTTCCAGCTGAATTTTAAGCTCTCTTGAAATTTGTGCAGTACTCCAACCTGCAATTTTAACAAATATATTGGGACCCACTAGACTTCCGATTCCCATATGAACTTTATCATTGTTTGATACCCAATATCTTATACATTCACTTACAGCATCCACCAAAGTTTTACTTCCAGAATTTACTGGAACAATTTCAGCCCCATTTTTTTTCATTGCATCGCAATTTGGTTTTTGCCTTTCTATGTCTCTTGTTCCCATAAATACTTTGCAACCTAATCCAAACTTTTTTGCCACCATTGAAAACATTTTTCCATTGTACCCAGCACCAGTATCAGTACAGATATATTTTTTTTTTGCTCGCTTACACAACATTGCATGAGTGATTGCATTATAACACTTGTGAGCACCCCCCTTACAATCAGATACCATTTTTGCATAGATTTGAGCACCTCCTAAATGGTCTGTAAGATTTTGTAATTTGATAAATCTTGAAGGTGTCCCTATATAATTTTGATATAGTTCATCTCTTTCCTTTAAAAAACTTTTATCTTTTCTAAATTTTTTAAATAATTTTGTTAAATCATCTATAGGTTTTTTTAATGTTTCAGCAACGTAATTGCCACCAAATTTTCCACCGTAAAAACCATTTTTATCGTGCTGATCTATTAAAGGTATCCCTTTTTTAATTTTCATTTTCAGATGTGCTTAATTTCTAATTTATGGATTGTATAATTTTTTTTAAGTTTTGAATAGGGTCACCTTCAATAATTGGCCTGCCAATTACCGCAAAACATTTATCATCTGCAATTTTTGAGAAATTAGAGTAACTCATCACTCTCTTTTGATCTTGTTTCTCAGAACCACCTCTTATTCCAGGACAAAATATTTTGAGTTTTTTAGAAAGTGATCTCACTAGCGAAACATCATTAGCCGAAGCAATTACACCTGAAATTCCAGATTTTATTGCTAAGTTAACTAAAAGCTTAGTTTGATCCTTTATTGTATTTTTAACACCAATATCTTCTAAGTTATCTGCAGAAGTTAAAACCGTCACACCTAGAATCTCCAGGTTATTCGTTGCAGAACTTTTTGCAGCATTTAACATTTCCAAATTTCCACTTGTATGAACAGTAAGATATTTCACAATATTTAAATAAGAAATAGCAGCAACAGTCTTTCTAACTTGATTTGGTATATCATGAAGTTTTAAATCTAAAAAAATTTCAACACCAAGCTCTTTAAATTTTTTTAAGCCCTCGGTTCCACAGATTGAATATAATTCTGTTCCAACCTTAACACCTGCAATTTCATTTTTTAATTTTTTTGTTGTTTCAATTGCTTTTTCGATAGAATTGTAATCTAAAGCAAGGAAAATATTTTTGTTCAATTAATATCCTTTTTAATATTTATTTGTTTATTTAGATATTTTGACATTTTAAAAGATATCGAAATTTTCTTTGGAGAATAAATGATTTGACCAGTTTTTGGGTTACGAGCTTTTTTATTTTCATTTATTTTTTTTACACTAAATCTTCCAAAATTTCTTAGCTCTAAACTATTTCCACTCTTTATTGTTGCAACTAGTGAGTCAGTAAATATATTTAATATTTCTTCTAATTCTGATTTTTTTAATTTTTTTTGGATTTCGTGTGATAGACTTGAGATTATCTCAGATCGCACCATAGAATATTATTTTTCTTTTTTGGTTTTTTTAGACTTAAATGCTTTACCTAAAATATCGCCTAGTATTTGCCCAGAGCTTAGTCCGCTTTTACCGTATTTTTTCACAGCAATTTTTTCATTTTCTATTTCTAACTCTTTGATAGAAAGATTTACTTTTCTTTTCTCCCTGTCTAAATCAACTATCATACAGTCCACTTTATTACCTGGATTAAAAATTTCTGGTCTACAGTTTTCTATATCTTTTGCTAGCTGGTTCTTTTTAATTGTTATTTGAAGTTTATCGTCATTTCCTAGACTAACTATAATACCATTTTTTAAAACTTCTTTAACTTTTGCTGTTACAACGTCTCTATTTTTTTTATTTTCTTTTTCGAAGTAATCGAATGGATCTTTTTCTAGTTGTCTTATACTTAACCTGATTTTTTCTTTCTCTTTATCAATTTCTATTATTTTGGCTTTAATTGATTGGTTCTTTGAAAATTTTTTTAAATCTTCCTCATTTTCGTTCCAAGAAATGTCTTTATAATGTAACAAACCATTTAAGTTTGTGTCTTCAATTGAACAAAAAATTCCAAAGTCAGTAATATTAGATGCTTTTGTATTAACAATCGATCCAACTGGAAATTTTTTAAGCAATTTGTCCCAAGGGTTTTCAAGTGTTGCTTTATAACTTAATGAAATTCTTCTTTTTTCAGTATTCATCTCGATAATTTTTACGTCTATTTCCTGAGATTGAGAAAGAATTTTACTTGGCTGAACATTTTTTTTTGTCCAATCAATTTCAGATGTATGTACAAGACCTTCCAAACCTTCCTCAAGACGAACAAACGCTCCATACTCAACACACTTAGTAACTATACCTTTGTAGACTCCATTTAATTTATATTTTTTTTCTAAATTCTCATATGGATCTGGGTGCAATTGCTTTACCCCAACACTAATTCTTTTTGTTTCATTATCAATTTTTATAATTTTTACTTTAATTTTTTGTCCAATAGATAAAAGATCTGATGGTCTTTTAACTCTAGAATAACTGAGATCCGTCACGTGCAACAGGGCGTCTGCACCATTTAAATCTACGAAGCATCCCCAATCTAAAATCGCTTTACATGTTGCTTCAGTGACATCACCCTCTTTAATTTTTGATAAAATGTTTTTTAAGTCTTCATTTCTGCTTTTTTCTAAAATAGCTCTTCTTGAAACTACAATGTTACCCCTAACCTTATCCAATTTTACACACATAAACTTAAGAGGAACATTTATGAGATGATCAAAATTCTTAAGCGGCTTCGAGTCTACTTGAGATCCCGGCAAAAAACATAAACATGAGTCAACATTCACAACTAATCCGCCTTTGCATTTGCCCGTTATTACTCCTTGAACTTCTTTTTGATCATTAAAAGCTTTTTCCATTTTTTTCCACGAACTCATTCTTCTAGCTTTTTCTCTGCTTACGATTATTTCTCCTTTAAAGCTTTCTATTCTTTCCAAGTAAACCTCAACTTGGGTTCCAACTTTAAGATTTTCTAATTCTTTTGTAATTTTGAATTCCTCTATCGGAATGATCCCTTCAGATTTTGCTTTTAAGTCAACGAAGATATACTTCTTACCTATTTCACTTACAGTAGCTTTAATTATGTTTCCCTCTTTTAAATCTCTTTTTTTGAAATCCTCGTTTAAAAGAGTTTCAAATTCTTTTATATTTTTTTTATCGTTTTTTAAGTTTGTTTCAATTTCCATACTTTTTTTTAATTACCAAATCAATGATCGAGCTGGATTTATTAATTACTGCTCTAATATTTAATTTAGCCGTATTGATGTACCAAGAGTCAGCAGCTTTTACAAGAGGGGAAATTTTACGATGTCTGTCCATATTATCTCTTTTTAATAGCTCTTTATTAACTTCTTTGAGCGTAATATTTTTTGTAGTTTTTTTTAACTGCAAAAATCGTCTTCTTGCTGCAATTTTAAGTGGTTTACATACTACAAAAAATTTTACATCAGCATGAGGAAAAATTTGCGACATATCTCTACCCTCTAAAACAACTTTTTTTTTCTTTTTGACATAAGACAACTGATATTTTTTTATTATTGCACGCACTTTTCTTTTTTGCGCAATAACAGATGAATAAGATGATATTTTTGAATTATGTAAATTAATTCTCTTAATTTTTTCATAATTTATTTTAGAAAAAATTTTATTCAAAAATTTTACCTCGTCTTTTGGATTTTTATCCAAAAGGATTTTTGCAGCATACCTGTATAGAAGACCAGTATATAAAACTGACCATCTATATTTTTTTCCAATCATTTTAGCCATAGTACTTTTTCCAGAAGCACTGCTTCCATCAATTGCACAGATAAAACTTTTAATTTTTTTTGACACTAAATTTTCCTCCAATGTATTTTATTAATTTTAAAAAGGATGGGGAAGATGTTTCTACAGTTTCAAATCCTTGAATATTTACATTACAAGAAGAACACAAAGATAAAATTACAACGCTCATACATATTCTATGGTCCTTAAGATTTGGGATTTTAATTCTTTTATTTTTTATATTTTTTGTACCCAGAATAGTCATTTTATCTTTCATAAGTTTACATTTTACTCCTAACTTATTTAGTATTTTTTTCATTTCATAAGCTCTTGAACTCTCTTTATTGGCAAGATCTGCTATTCCATTAAAAATGTGTTTGCCAGGAGTAAGAGCGCTTATTACAAAAAGTATTAAATATTCATCAGCTGTGGAGGGATATATTTTAGAATTTGATTTTATAGGTTTTATTTTACTACTTTCGACGTGTATATCTCCAATTATCTCATTATTTTTCTTCCTAATATTTTTAAAATTTATTTTTGCACCAGATTTTTTTAATAATTTGTAAAATCCAATTCTTCTTGGATTTAATCCAACATTTTTAATTTTTAAATATGAGTCTTTAGTTAATAGTGCAAGTGCACAAAAAAAAGCTGCAGATGATGGATCCCCAGGAATACTCAAATTTAAAGGCTTAAGACTCTTTTTTCCAAATAATTTAATAGAATCTTTTTTGACCCTTATAACCTCTGGGCTATTTAAAAGTATATTTTCAGTATGATTTCTACTTTTATTTTTTTTTTCAAAAATATTGGTTACACCATAAGAGTTTAAACCTGCCAGTATACACGCAGACTTAAGCTGTGCACTAATGCCAGCAGTATAATTAATGCCTATAGGCATTTCTGACGAAATAATTTTGAGAGGAAGATTAAATTTATTTTTTGGGTAAAACTCTGCTCCAAAACTATTTGCCAAATCAATCAGTTTTTTCATATTTCTTTTATTTAAGGATTTGTCACCTTTAACAATTACTTGAATATTTGGAGTAGTGGATAAAATTCCAATTAAAAGTCTAGCTAACGTACCTGAGTTTCCGCAATTTAATGTTCCATTTCTCTTTATACTCAGAGAACCGATACCTTTTCCATATACATAATAATCTTTATTTTTTTGTTTTTGAATTTTGATACCAAGTTTTCTTAGACAATTTACAGCAGATAAAACATCATCAGACTCCAAAACATTTCTTATCCTTGAAATATCATTACTTATCGATCCAATTAAAAAAGATCTTATAGAGATTGATTTATCACTATCTACTCTTATAGTTTTGTTAAATTTGTTTATTTTTTTCGAGATGGTAACAGAATACTTTTTGTTTGACATTTTTTTTAAGACTCGAAAGAACCAAAATACAATTCTCTTGCCTTACTTGATTTGAGGATCTCTTGAGGTTTGCCAGAAGCAATAATTGTATGTTCTCCTATAACATAAGCTTTGTCACAAATTTGTAAGATATTTTGAACTTGGTGATCTGTAACAATAACTCCACAACCATATGATTGAAGCTTTAAAATAAATTTCTGTATATCTTGAACCACAATAGGATCTAAAGCAGCCATTGGTTCATCTAATAATATTACTTTTGGATTATTTATTAAGGTTCTAGCTATTTGTAATCTTCTTACTTCTCCACCTGATAAAAGATTAGCATTAATATTTCTTAGATGTTGAAGATTAAATTCTGTTAATAATTTTTCTACCGTTGATTTTTGTTTTTCTTCACCTTTAATTGATATTTGAGTAATTCCTAATAAATTATCATAAACACTCATATTAAAGACACTTCTGTACTGACTAAGGTAAGCTATGCCTAATTTCGCTCTTTCATGTATTGGCTTTTCTGTAATATCTTTTCCATTTAATATTATACTTCCGCTGTCTATTTTAAATTGACCAATTATAGTTCCATATAATGTAGACTTACCCGATCCATTCGGCCCAACAAGTCCAACTATTTCACCAGGGAATAATTCAATATTAATTTTTTTGAGAATTGGTCTTCCATCAAAAGATTTGCTTATTCCTTTTACTTGTAAAGCAAGTGCGTTTTTTTTAAATTTTATTATTCTAAATTTTTTTTTCATTTTATTTTTGTTTTAACATTCACTCTATCTAAATCATTATACATTGAAATTGTTAATTTTTTGTCAATAATATCAAAATTTAACTTATCTGCACTTATGTTTCCCCTCGAGTCCTTTCCTATAACGTTTTCTTCGACCAATAAATTACTTTCAGAATTTTTATAGTCTGCTTTTTCAGAGAATAATATACTATCTAAATAGTACATTTCTACATTATTTCTAAACTGCAAGTCATAAGTTAAATTATTCATCATACCAGACTTGCTACGAATTTCTAAAATAGTTCCGTCTTTGAAATAAAAATAGCAAACTATATTTTCCATATTAATAATTTCTGGTTTATCAATTTTAAATTGCGAGAATTCAGATTTTACTACAAATTTATTTCCATTTTGATCCACACCTTTATATTCAACATCTTCAAAAATATTAGTTTTTTCAGAAGTGCTAGTATCTTCGCTAATAATTTTTGAGTCCTTGTCAGTTTCAATATTTAAATTTTCTTTATCTGAACCGTAAAAATAAATAAAAAAAATTAAAATAAATGCTGTTAAGACTAGACTAAGTTGAGAGAATATTTTTTTGTTAAATTTAACTTTATTTGATGCCATGAGACAATAAATTATGAATGTGACAAATACCTTTAACTTTTCCAATTTTTGACGTAACAACAAGTGAAGTAATTTTTTTTTGTGACATAATTTGCATTGCTTTTTGAGCAGTTATTTCTTCACTAACTTTGAATGGATTTCTAGTTGCAATTTTTTCTATTTTATCCTTTTTAGAGTAATTTCCGAGAGCTCTTCTGCAATCACCGTCTGTTACAATTGATGATAATTTTCCTTTCTTTGTAACTAGAACAACTCCAAGTCTTTTTGTATTTATAATTTTTACTGCCTCACCTATGGTTTTATTTCTATCAATTATTGGAATTTTTTTGCCAGTTACCATTACCGATGCCACATCTAAAAGACTTTTTCCGATATTTCCACCTGAGTGAAGAATTCTAAATTTATTTTTATTAAATTTCATTTTATTCATCAATGCAATTGCAAGACAATTAAAATATAAAAGTGTAATAGTGGTTGAGGTTGTTGGAACCATACCTATTGGGTCAGCTTCTTTAACCTTGGGTAAAATAATTTTTATATCACTAGCTTTTGAAAGCATACTAGATTTGTTTGACGAGCAGCCAATAATTTTTATTCCAAATCTGTTTGCGTGTTGAATGACATTTTTTAATTCAGGAGTATTGCCTGAATAAGAAATTATAACTAACACATCCTTTCTTTGTAAAGCCCCACTATCACCATGAGATGTTTCAGATGGGTGTATAAAAAAAGAGGGTACACCAACTGAGCTCATTGTAGATGATATTGAGGAAGCTTGCTTACCAGATTTCCCTTGGCCGGTAAAAACAATTTTTCCTTTACAGCTACTAATTAAATTTATTGCTTGAATAAAAGATTTATTAAATATTTTATTTACCTTTCTTAACTCTTTAATTTGAATCAAAGCAGATTTTTTAGCTATTTTAATATAATTTTTTTTTGTCATTAGTGTTCAAAAATATCAAATTTAAATCCTGACTGATCAAGTTTAATTCTAGTATCCAAAAATGTAATACAGCTTTTATACAATTCCATTCTGTTTTCTCTTTTTAACATTTTTTCGAGTTCAAATTTTATCTTATGAAGAAAAACAACATCATTGGATGCATACTCCAATTGCTTTTCTGTTAATTCATTAATGTCCTTGTTCCAATCACTACTACTCACTCTTTTGTCAAGGTTTTTATTACAAAATTCATACACTAAATTTTTAAGACCATGCTGATCGGTATAAGTTCTAACAACCTTGCTTGCAATTTTAGTGTCAAAAATATTTCTCATCTTACATTTTAGAAAATATTCTAATGCGCTTTTATCAAATCTTAAAAAATGACCAATCTTTAAAATTTTGTCATTTTCTAACACCGAAACTAGATTTGGGGCTTTATAGTTTTTTCTGTCTGGTTGTATAATGTAAACTATTCCGTTTTTATCACAAATTTGAATTAGGCTTAATTTGTCTCTTTCAGGTATCTGAAGGCCAGTTGCTTCAGTATCAATTGCTACAGATTCTTTAAATGATTGAGCTACTTCTTTACTTATGTCTCCTTGAAATTTAAGTATTTTTGCCATACCAATTCTTCAATATCATGAATAATAATCCGATTATAGTCATATTTGGTGGTGGGGGATTTATAGGCAGATATCTTGTCAGAAATTTGACCAAGAAGAACTATAGATGCATTATTCCTACTCGTAATCCTTTTATAAAAGGTTACTTGAAGACTCAAGCACCTCCAGGGGCAATAGAAATTATAAAGTTTAGTCAAAATAATTTTGAAGAAATTAAAAACGCTGTAGAAAATTCAGAT
>CETM01085783.1_pt1 | contig 13821 bp, 13 predicted proteins | sample 361451 | NCBI WGS metagenome assembly CETM01 (sample SAMEA2622690, study PRJEB7988) | marine metagenome | isolation source: saline water (ENVO:00002010), including
TCTTTACTATGACCTCCTACAAATGCAGGTCCAGTAACAGCAAGAGTACCATCATAAGGTGCGTCACCATTCAGAGTTTCATCTGATTGATCTAATTTTGCTGGTTGTTCTTTACCAATGTAAATTTTACCAGATTCAATGTCACGTATTCCAGCCATTAGTTTGTTCTAAGTGTTTTGATTTGTTCGTCTATATATTCCCTCAGGAATGCAGGGCATATTTTTGTTTTTGGTTCATGTAATCTAATAACCTGACCAATAAGAATCTGCCATCCTACGGAATGAGACAATATTCGATCTTTAGCATCGAATGTAATGTTTTCTGCTTTTATTATAGCACGGTTTGCAGCATCTATGGTAATATCATGTTCGGATTTTAACGTAATTCCACCAGTATCATCTGATCCCTCTGCTTTCATCTTTATATCGTGAGCAACCACAGAGAATCTACCATCACATTGTATTCTAATATCACCCTTACTCTTTATAAGAAGAGGTGCATCATCAACAACTTGCAGTATACTTGAACCTGAAGTTCCTCCAGCGTCTTCGCTGGACTTCAACTCAAATCCACCATCATGGAATAATCTCAAAGAATTACTTTTAGAACCAACAAGTTGTATATCTCTTTTACGTGTAACCTTATCGTCCCGTTCTCTTCCCATGAAGAATGTACCATCTTCAGGATGTTGTATTATAACTGGTGGTATATGAGGTTTAGTATTAGTTTCTTTCTCTTCTTCTGGTGGCGGATCTCCTTCTGTTACAGGTGAAGTATCATCTGCTGTAGTTATTACTTCATCTCTATTATTTCCTGGTGGTTTTCTTTCACCAGGATCTCCAGTTTCTCTATCTAATTCTGGTTCTGGATTTACATCACCTAATTCTTCTTCTGGATTTATTGCCTTTTTCTGTTTATCAGTTAGATTTTCAGTTGGATTCTCTTCTACTGTTGACTCTTCAGTAACTTCTTCTGTTGACTCTTGATTAGAAGCAGCAGTTTCACTTGATGTAACAATATCTGATGTTTCTTCTTCCGTAGTTTCTTCTACAGTGTTTGTATTAGTTTCAGTAGGACTAGTTAGAATTTCATTTTCACCTGCCTCGATAGCGGAAGTTGGAACATAATACGTTCCATCACCACGTTGCCTCATATCAACACCATTAGGTGAATCAATCTTAGGATTACCAGTTAGCACAGTAGCTTGGTAACTAGGGTCAAGAGCTGTATGATCTAAAGGTGGTAAACCTAATTCTTTATTATAACCATTAATCTGTCTTATCCTATACTGTCTACCATTTCCACTGGTAGTTCTATTCAAACTGTTTATCGCATTTGCTCTACTAAATGATAGAGCTGCTTGACGTTTGCTACCAGTTACTACTTCCCCATTAAAGAAAGTTACACCATTAACTACTTTTATTTTATTTGACATCAGTAAATCCTAGGGCAATCAATAACTCTAATAAGAGTAGCAGTAGGTGGTAATTCACCTGTAAATTCTTCTCTCTTAGTAAATTTGGTTATAGGTATTATTCTAGCACCTGAACCAGTTTTTGTGTTAATGGTAAGTGTAGGAATATCAGTTATTCCAACTCCACAACCAGCAGAACCTCCAACTATTTTACCATCAAAAATCTCAGGTATAATAGTACATGGACCTGCACCTGTATCCTCTACAGTTATAGTATCACCTTCTTGATATCCAGCACCCGTACTAATAACCTTTATACCACTAACAAATCCCACTACATCTTCTCCATCAGAATCTGCAAGATCTTCTGGTCCCAAATACCCTCCACCTGGATCAGTTATAATAATATTAGTCACTTCTCCAGTTTCAGGATCAATGACTGCTTCACCTGCTGCACCTGCACCGTTTCCACAATCATCAATAATACGTACTTTAGGTGGATCTGTAAAACCTAATCCTAAATCTTGCATACTTACACCAACTACCTTCCCAACAGAATTAATAACACCATTAGCAACAGCACCAATACCTCCACCACCAAATAATTCTATTCTTGGAGGACCACATTTTTTCTGGAATGGATTACATGCACCTACAAGTGACTCCATATTACCGATACCACTAAGACCCATATCCATAGATGTAACTTGATCTTTTAGTCCTTTCAATTTTTCTATTGAACCTGTTGCTGAACTTAGACCTGGTATCATCTGATTCATAAATCCACCCAAATTTAGAGGAGAGAATCCTCCAAGACTATTTGCTAGATTAAGTGTTTTATTGAAATCCAAAACCTTCTTAGGATCAGGACCAATATTAGTTACCCAGTCATCTGGAGAAGGTTCGCACTCATTACCTTCACATGATAATAATGCTAAACCTGCCTGTGCAATACCAACTGCCTTATCCATCATTGACATAAATGATGGTATCTGAATACCTGCTAATTTACTCAATGCATTTACAGGACCATTGATCATATTCTGAATTGAATCACTAATAGAACTCATTAAACCACCTATAAATTTTTCTGCAAGGCAAAGTGGTGCATTTACTAATTTACCAAGTAATTCTTTTAGAAAATCTCCAACAAAATTCTTGAGACCTTTTAGAAAATTCTCCATCAAACAGTATATGGCATCAGTCTGTTTCTTTACCTCAAGTTGTTTGATTAAATGAGCAGGGTCAAGGAAACCAACAGCATCATCCACTCTCTTATTGATTTCAGAGAACATCTGCTTTCTTGCTTCTCTTACTACACCAGACATTCCACCTGCAATCTTTATAGAAAACTTATCAACAAGTTTATCCATGTTGACAAACTTATTCACCACTGGATCAATATAAGCATCCTTATACTTTTCAAGACCTGTAACTATACCAATAAAATTCTGTAATTCTTTTGCCACCTCACCCATTGCACCCTTAGGTGTATAACATTTCTGGTGAGTCTTTACTTCGTAAGTCTTATTATCAAAGTGTTTTGCTATAGTTCCCTTTTCCTCTTTCTTATCATTGAGAACTTTAGCATCACTGGTAGCAATACTACTAACAGGATCGTTTGGTTCATTACTAACAAGAGTAATAGGATCACCCTTCTCTATTTCCTTAGGGAAAATGTAAGGAGCAAATCCTGTAGTACCATTATTGATTACATCTTCAGCAGTCTGTTCTGTCTCAGTAGAACTGTTATTATGAAAACAACCTATAACTACAGGTTGTTGTGCTTCCTCACCATCTAGGAAAAATCCAAATACCCATTCACCACCTTGCAGAGCAAAGCTAGTACCACCAAAATTATTACCAGCACCAAAATTAGGTGGAGTTAGAAAATGTGCCCAAGGTAGGTCAACATCATCTATTCCACCTTCTTCTCCACTAGCCTTAGGGTGATGACCAAATATTCTTACCTTTGCCCTAAATCCATTCTGAAAGTTTTGATTGTTTTTATCACGCCAAGCTTTATCAGGAGTTACCTGTCCTAAGAACCAGTGAAACCCATCTCTTCCAATGAAGTCAATAGCCGAATGACGTGTCTCAAGCATTAGTCATCATATACTCTACATTCAAATGAATCTGGATGATTATCGCAATAAACTTCTAAATGCTGATCCTCGTGGCGTGTGTGCCAATCATTAATCTTTGCACCACCAGGATTCTCTTCATTCTCTTCATGAGCATGAAAAGCATCATTGTGCATTTCTAAATCTTTCTCACTATATTCAATCATACCATGATTGACATGTTCTTTATGATCCTTTGGATCAATATAGACCTCATGATTGAGATCGTGTTCTGGAGTTTTTGTAGTCATTAATCTTTAGATAGGAAAGAATCTCGTACCAAAGTCAAACCTGTAAAGTCACCTGTAGGATTACCAACTTCATGTGATAATTGAGCAATCATATACTTACCAGAAGCGGAGTTCCGCTTATCTGATTCGTCATTATTTAGTTCAGGAAACTCAAGTTCAATCATGGTACCTGCCCTTAAAGACAGATTCATAGGTATTGTAACATCTAACGTTTGAGAAAACAATGATGAATATCTTGAATGTGATTGAGCCTGAAACTTTGCCTGATCTTGTGGAGTATTAGTTTGCTTTCCATCCTCATTGGGTGTCATAGCACCCTGGTCAGTTACACCAACTATAATCCTAGAATAGAAATCAGTAAAATCCTCTGGTATCACTTCCTCATCATTTGCCTTCTTCATATGTTTTTCAACAGAATCTTTATAAGAAAAATCAGCAAATAATGGTTTCTTGGTTACCAAATCAAAATACCAGTTAGCAGTTTTATATGCACCTGCTCTGAGTTTTTTGATTATATCGTGACTTTCATCCCAATTAGGTTCTCCAGCAACCTTGAAATTAGCAACCTTAGGATCTAATTCTTTCTTATCAGCAGATAGAATATACTTCTCCTCAAAAGGTTCACTCAATAATATTGTATCAATACTTTCAAACCTAAATCCATCTAATGTCTCATAAAATAGAAATCCAGAAGATCCTTTCTTTACACTATCACCATCAGATTTCTCAGGGATAGACTTACGACACAAATCCATCACTGTTTTCAACGGTTTTCTATAATTACCAACAAACTCATAATCATTTTTAGTTTTCTCTGTATAAATTCTTTCTTTCTTTATCTCTAACTTATCCTTTAGAATTTTCTCTACACTATTTGCTATATTACCCTTATACTTTTCCCATACCCTACTGGTATGATTAGATACTGCATGTTTTGTTTCAAGAATTAAATCATATACTTCCCTCTTAGGATCAGACATAATATTCATTATATTTGTTATAACAAGAGGTTCCTCTTTTACATCAAACTCTATACCATCCTCACTACTTGGATGAGTCAGTTTCAAATTAACTGCAGAACCACTTCTTATTGGTAACTTATTGAGAAATCCAAAAGTATCATTACATTGAATAGTTACATGAATAGAAGGATCAAATACATCTTCATAATACTTGAAGAATGCTATCTGTCCCAACATATTGAGAAAATCACCTTGTTTATCTTGTGGAACTATATCAAACCTTTCAATCTTGGTTCCTTTTGTCCAAAGCTTCTTCTTATTCATACTGTTAGTAAGCTTGTGAACTGTGCATATTTAGCGAGGTTCGAGTATATATCAGTAGTCATACGTGTTGGTGTTGAACTTTCACCACTTCCCATACTCACAGGAACTTTCTGTATGGTACCACCATTATTGATAACCAATACCTTTTGCCTACCAGAACCAGGAACAATCACACCATCTTGACCAGGAATGAATAATTCTGGTTCAATCTCACCTATAACAACTGGTTCCCCTGCAGATACTTCACCACCATCTTGCTTACCTACAATTCCTGATAATCCACCTAAAGGTCCACTTGTATTAGGTACATCTAATACATTTCCCTGAATACCTCTACCAAAGTTAGGTTCCAAAGTTTTCTTACTTAATCCCAACAACTCTGCCAATCTTTGTTTAGTAATTGCCTCACCAACTTCTTGGAACTTTGCCTCACCTTCTCTAATTTGATTATTGATTGTAATTTGGTCTTTATTGAGCCTCTTTTGGATTTTCTTTGTAGCACGTGTAGGTGTCCTATTAATTATATTTGGAGTAGTAACAGGTCTTGACCAAAACTTTGGACGGTGGTGTTTTATAAATGAAAGTCTCTTCAACCAAGGTGCTTTCATAAATGCCTGTTTAGCAGCTAAACCAAGAGCAGTTTCACTCAAAGGACCATCAAAAATATTGACAAGACCAACAACTGCTAATGTTGCTAATCCAACCCCTAAAGCAGTGTATCCGATATTATCAACCCATTTTCTCCACCGAGGTTTTCTTCTAATGGGTATAATATCATCAATTTCAGGACCAACTTCATCATCATCCTCTATCATTCCTAAAAATATACCTTTCCTAGCAAGTTTAGCAAATTTATCCAATACTCTATCAAATTTATCTTGTGCTTCAGAGAAAGAAGTTTTTGCAGAAATTTGTATAGTTCTCTTTGTCTCAAATTCTCTTCTTCGATTAGCACCTGTAAGGAAATCAGCAATACCACTACCTGCCATACCACCTATTATACTACCACCAGCAAATCCTATAGCACCACCAATAGCAGTACCTATACCTGGTCCAAAGAATGTACCAATCGCTGCACCTATCTTTGCACCTGTTGCACCACCTGCTAATGCACCTGCCAATCCTCCACCTGCACCAACAGTAGCCTGTGTAAGATTTTGACCATCTGCTAATCTAGTACCAAAATCTAAAGCAGTAAATGCAACAGCAAGTGGACCTACCCTTGCACCTCTAAGAGCATTACCACCACCAGTTATTCTTGCACCTCCACCTAATCTAGGTAATCTAAATCTACCTCCACCTCCACCAGTTATCCTTGGTCCTCTACCAGGTAATCTAGGAAATTTAGGACCACCTCCACCTCCACGACCACGAGTTACAGTTCCTCCTCCACCACCGAGGAACCTTCTTGCCATTCTTAGACCTCTTATACCTAAAGCACCACCTAATAAACCATCAGCAGCACCAAAACCTTTATCAGTTCCACGACCTCTACTAGCAAGAGCAGCATATGCTACTCTTCTTTCTTTTACTAATTTTCTTTTGAGTTCTAATGATTGTCTTTCTAAAGTTCTAGACACAGCAAAAGTTGCTTTCATATCTGCAACAAGTGCATTAGAAATAATTTTAGTTCTTGATGATACTGTAGCTAATGTCATCAGTCTGGTCTAAAAGTTGAATATGAATTTATTGCAGAATTATGCTCGAATTTATCAATTGATGTACCGCTATTGACTCTATATCGAGTATCAACATTTACTTGAACTTGTCCATCTCCAGATGCAGGTACGTTTGACCCACCACCTGAACCTTCTTCTGGTTGATTATTGACTACATTTACATCATCACTACTCATCCCACTCTTATCTGACTCAGATTCATTACGATTCTGTTTAAACCATTTTCTAGGATCAAGTTTACTAAGCCAACCTTCCCCTTTCATTATTTTTTTATCATCATCTACTGATCCACCAGATAAATCAAGATTAGCTAAAGCATTAGTAGTTGATGCATCAACTCCAGAAACAGATCCAGAACTACCTTTGATAGCATTAGAATCCAAAACATTCATAGAAGTATCACCATCAGAACTTTTATTAATCTCATCTAATACTTCTGTTGATGATGTTCTTTTTGGAGTTACTACATTAGTAGTTGGTTCCGATACTGAAGATGTTCCTTCTGAAGTATTAGATAATATCGGAGTCTTTTTTTCAATTGTTTCATTTGTTAATGCTCTTTCCCTAGCTAGATCTTCCTTAGTTATTGGGGTGAACATGGATGGCATAATATTACCATCATTGATTTGTTCAGAAATAGATGGTGGTATTATGGTTGAACTATCATTGAGAGTATTAGGAACCTGTACTTCACCTGATCCAAATCCTTTACTAAAATCATCCTTTTCAGTTGCTTCACCTATCTCAGAATCTAATTGTTTATTTCCTTCTGCTCCTAAAGGTCCACTTGGAGGATTTGTCTTACCTTTTTTAGATTGACCAATTTGATTTGGACCTGACATCATACCATCAAGTATAGACTCAAACCTATTCAATTGTACCTTAAATCTATTAACATCAGGTTCACTAATAGTGTTTACACCTGCTATTGTTTGTTGTGCCCCTTCTTGTCTTCTTGTATCAGCATTACCACCTCCAAATAACTTACTACCTAATAGACTTGCTGCTATTATAGCAGCAGTTATAATACCACCTTTACCACCCATACCTCTCATACCTCTCACACCACCCACATTACCACGGGGTGTTCCACGACCACCACCTGCAACTGTACCTAATCCTATTACACCAAGTACAGTACTTATAATTTCAGGTAATAATAAACCTACTGCAGCACTTGTTGCTTGTAATGCTCCACCAACATCACCATCACTTGCCTCTTTCAATGCTAAAGCACCAGATAGCAATGCTAGATTTTTACGTCCATCAAATAATGCAGCAGTCTTGAATAGATTTGTATTCTCTAAATCTTCCTTGAGTATCTTCCTTTCTTCTTTATAATATTTTCTTCTCTCACGTAAATCTTGTTGTATTTCAGATCTCATGGTCTTCATAGTACCATTCAATCTTTCAAATTCTAATATTATACGTCCAAGTTGTCTAGTCTGTTGTCTACTTATCCCTGTATCTTTCAGTCTTTCTTCACTACGCTCTATCAACTTTGTATTGGCATTCTCCATCCTCTCTCCCAAAGGAGAGAACATAGGAGTTTGAGATTGTACTACTCTACCAGGAGTTTGCATTAGCGTGTTCTGCTTGCTTTGCTTCTAATCTTTGCTTCTCAAGATACTTAAGCAAATAATTTACATAAATTTCCTTTTCCCAAGGAATCAAATTTTCAATGTCACTTAGACTCCATTTGTGATGTTGCATCAACGCAAAGTTAGTCTCCATAGTATTCTCTATGGTTGTATGATATAGCATTATGCGAAAAAATTTGCCAGTCCCTCAACTACAACATCATTTTCAACATCAGTGTTAGGATTAGTAACAGTAGTCTTATACTGTAACTTAGGCATTGTCTCAAAGAATTTCTCAATCTTACCAAACTGTTGTGAGTTCAACTGTTCAATAAACTTTAGCAGTTCTTTTTCAGTTGAATCAGATGCTGCCCATGATTCTTCACTTGTATAAATTTGATCTATACATTCAATTACTGCCTTAAATGCTAAGTCAATTCTTTCTTGACTACTACCTGCATCTGAAACTAGAAAATTACTTTCTAAGAATTGTTTCATTGAAGGATATTTCATCTTTAGAGAAAGACCGTCACCCAAATCAATAATATCTGTATGTTCATCAGGAACATGCAATTTTATATCAGATAAAGATACCGTTAGTGGTACTTTAGTTTCACCGTCATCCTGACATGTTACATTGAGTTCAACAGTTTCACCTATTGACTTACCTCTAACATTCAAGAACAAATACTCTAATTCAAAACTAGGTAATTCTTCAACTTTCACACCACGAGTGATAATACATGCTTTTAGTACTTCTTTTAAAGTAGCAGTAATATCCTTGTCTGTACCATTTTCTAAAACAATTAATAATGCCTTTTCCTCTTTCACAAGGAATGGTCTATATTTGATTGTCTTTCCAGTTGATAACAGTTTCAGTTCAAACGTAGGTGCAGTGACCTTTGGTAATGGCATAGTAAATTATTCAGTAGCTTTATTTAGCAAGCATATATAGATCTATTTTTTCTTCCCAGACCAGATAAACGGACCAGTCTGCATTCCCATACCATCTAAATCAGTTGCATCCCTCATTGTATAATCCACAAAAGATCTCCATCCAAGGAATCCACGATTTTCTTTCTTTTCACTTTCACCATTATTAATAGCAGGTGTCTTTGGTCTATCACTTTCAGTAAATCCTCCACCTTGTCCAGAACCAGTGTAGATTGGTGGCATTATACCTTGTGGTGTAGATGCTACTCCACCTCCAATCCTAGATGTTCTTAGTATATCATACATATCATAAGCAAAAGTTATTGTAGTTTTTACAAGTTCTGCTCTACCATATGCTAAAGGTGCTGCAACTATATTCACAGGGAATGCATTTACAATATGATAGGTTATACTACTTGGTTGCTGTTGCGAAAATGCACCATGACGAGTCAATCTATTATTCCTATCAGTAGTATCTTTACTGAATGCTGTCACTTGCATATCAACCTTATAGGATTTTGGATAATTTAATTTCCTATAACTTCCATACTTACCACTTGAATTAATATCTATATTTGGAGAAATAAACTCCATCCATGAGTTGAATACATCATTAGTATAATAATCTTTTTGAGAATACCAAGTCAATATAATCTCAGGAAACTGTCTATAAGCAGCAAACTTTTGATTTACTCCCTGTCTTATACCTTGTCTCTGAAAAACGTCTAAACGTGATCCTGGAAGAACTGCTTCTGAACAAAATAATGCCAAATATTGACCAGCATCGGCAAGACCCTTCTCATCCTTATAAAAAGATCTGTCAGAGATATATCGCTTCAGTTGCTGAGATGCAGATGATAAATTAAATGATACATCATAATTATTATTAAACGCAGGTGTTATATTACCAAACTTAGAAACTACTTCATAAAGTTCTTGAGTTGGTAAAAATTGCCTATTTTGATCAAACGTCCATACTGATTTTGTGTTTGAACCTACTGCCACAACAATCCTAAATACAAGATGCGTACATACTATGTATGTCATATAAAGGTAAGTTCAAACCAATTAATAGAAAAAAGTATAAAGGTGACCCAAGAGAGATCACTTACAGATCACTTTGGGAGTTAAAATTTATGAATTATTGTGATAAGAATAATAGTATACTTAGATGGTCATCAGAAGAAATAATCATACCATATAGATCACCAATTGATAACAGAATGCACAGATACTTCCCAGATTTTTATATCAAATACAAAGATGGAAAAGGAAAAGTACTTGAAAAAGTAATTGAAGTAAAACCTGCTAAAGAAGTAAGAGAACCCAAAAAACAAAAAACAAGAACTAAACAGTATGTCACTGAAGTAATGAAATATGCTAAAAACCAAGCAAAGTGGGTTGCAGCAGAAGAATTCTGTAAAGATAGAAAATGGCAGTTTCAAATACTAACGGAGAAAGAACTTGGAGTTTAGAAATACCTTCCCAAAATCAAAAACTGTAGGTGCTCCTATACCTGGACACTTGATGTTATTCCAATATGGAGCAAAAACTGCTGAAAAATTGAGGTTTTATGATAGAAATCCGTTATGTTATGTTATCGCATCTCAAGGACCAGCATTTTGGGGTGTAAACCTTCATTATTATGCTCCAGATGAAAGAGAAATGATTGCAGAATGGGTAGATGAAGCAAATCCAGCAGAACTTCCTAAGGGATACCATAAATACCTAAAATCCTATGTGCAAACACTGTTTTTGGATATTGCAATGGAAGAATGGGAAACCGCCTTTAATTTACCTATTGAAGAGTTCGTAAGAGATCTCGGAAGTATTGAGATACCTGTAAGTAAAGCGAGGATACAGTAATGGCACCTAGAAAAAGAAACACTAATAATAGTAACTCTACGGTACTAAGTATCAACAACGTAAACTTAGGTCCTAATGAAAAACAAAAAAGTAATTATAAAAGCATTTCTTATACAGTAAATGGTCAAAAGTATACTGAAGTTCTAAATTTAGATGTTCAGAACGGAACCTTTCTAAAACCAGCATTTGAACCTAGTTACAAGAAAAATGTAAAAACTAAACGTAGTACAAGAACTAGATCATTTAAGTTGAATACCAATGATGAAGAAGGTAAATCAATAATAAACAGTCAAGAAAGACAAAATGCATATGCAGCAGCAGTAACTGACGTACGTAATGAAGCAATTGAAAATGGTAATGAAGTTCTATTTGAAAATTCTGCTGCAGAATCTGGTATAGATTTAACAGGTGTGGATGTTGAACAAGTATTTGATGCAAATAATAATACGGAAGGAAAAGTTGAGGAAAAATCCCAAGATGTCAAACCAGCAGAAATAACAGGAAAGAAACCAAGTAAACCACCTGTACAGTTAGCTTATCCAATAGATGTAAGATACAATGAATCAAACATGGATCACATGTTTATTGAGTCATTCAAGTATCAAGCTCCTCAACAAGGAATGTCCTTTTTCAACAAAGGTACTAAGGAAAATCCTATACCTATTGCAAAAGGTAGAAATTTAGGTTCTTTCCTAACAAAAGGTATACCTAGAGGAAGTAATATAGCAGGTGGTACAAACTTTAGCGGTCAAACACCTGATACGTCAAAATCTTCTCAAGGATCAGTAAAACTACCAATACCAAACCAAATAAAATCAAGTAATGGTGTTAGTTGGGGTGGTGCTAAAGCAAACGCTGTAGAGGCAGGTGCTTTCTTTGGTGCATCAAGAGAAATAGGTAGATTATTGCAAGGTGAGACAAACTTAGTAGGTATGGTCAAATCTGGACTAGGTGATGCTTCTAAAGCATTGGATCATGTTAGAAAGGATATGAGGAATGGTGGAGCATCAGGAGATATTCTTTCTGCAACTCTTTCTAAATTAGCGTTAGGTAAAATAGGAATTAATGTAGACCCTGCCCAATTCATTACAAGAAGTACAGGTAATGCAATCAACCCTAACCTTGAACTACTATTCAATGGTCCTCAACTTAGAAACTTTGTCTTTAGTTTCCAATTTGCACCTCAAGAAGAAGGAGAAGCAGCAGTGGTAAGAAAAATTATGAGATTCTTCAAACAAGGTATGTTACCATCGTTTGCTAATGAAAGTGAAGGTAGTAGCATCTTCTTGAGTTCTCCTAATGTATTTCGTCTTACCTATAGGACTGGAATGAAAAGAATAAAAAGTTTAAATATGTTTAAGATGTGTGCTCTTACTGCATGTGAAATTGACTATACTCCAGAAGGTGTGTGGGCTGCATATGCAGATTCAAGTGCAGGTTCTCAACCCATATCATCAAATATGGCACTAACCTTTACTGAACTAACACCTGTCTTTGGTAATGATTATGAAGATAAACCAGATGAGAGCATCCGTGACCTAACAACAGGAAGTGAAGGTGCTACTCCAAATTCAGTTCCAACAATCGCAGAGGATGACGTAGGATTCTAATGGCATATTTCGATCTTTTCCCAGACGTATTATTACCATCATTCTCAAATGATCGTAATTCTAGCAATGATTTACAATTATCAAAAAACCTCTTCAAAAGAGGTAAAATTAGAGATGACTTTTTTGAGAATGCTGTTGCATTTAACACATATTCTGTAACTGGTGATGATAGACCAGATAATGTAGCATTTGAAATATACAAAAGAGAAGATTATGACTGGATTGTACTATTATCTAATAATATCATCAATATAAAGGATGAATGGCCTATGAGTCAATATGACTTTCAGAGGTATTTGGAGAATAAGTACGATACTGTACAATTAACTCAAATTCATCATTATGAGACAATAAGACAATTTGACCTAGATGATAATGTTATACTGGAAGGTGGTCTAGTGGTTGATGAGGATTTTACGTTTAATTACACTCAGGACGGAACTATAGAAAACATCTCTGGTAGTGAATTAGTAAAATCTGTATCTAACTACGAATACGAAATAGAGCAAAATGACAAAAAACGTGAAATATTGCTTCTTAGGAAAGAATACATAGGAGTCATAAAAGAAGATATGAGAGATATAATGACTTATCAGGATAGTTCACAATATATCAATAAAAAAATGAAAAAAGGAGAAAATCTTAGAATCCTTTCTTCACGTTAGTACGTCTCTTATGATGTGGATTATTCTTATTATGAGGAACATCCCAAACAAGAGTATACCTATCAACCTCACCCACGTTTATCGCTGAGTGAGGTATTTTATTGTAGAACCAGAAAAACGTACCTGGTTTCACCAACATCTCTTCATCTCCAACTCGATATAAGTACTCTCCTTGTAAAGATAAGTGATATCTATCCTTGTCTTGGTAATATAACCCTTTATCAATATGACTATTGACCTTCCCTCCTGGTCTTAGTCTAAAAAATGCTGCTCGCCCAGTTCTGGTGATATTATTCTCTTTCCAAAATTCTTGAACTTTCTTATACTTATCGTATAATGGAGTCCTGTTTTGTCCATTAGCATCATGTGGATCTTCTCCTCTTTTCACACTCGCCCAAACTAATGGCAAAAATC
>CETM01035037.1_pt1 | contig 13815 bp, 11 predicted proteins | sample 361451 | NCBI WGS metagenome assembly CETM01 (sample SAMEA2622690, study PRJEB7988) | marine metagenome | isolation source: saline water (ENVO:00002010), including
GGGGCCAACATTTTTCTCAAAAGTATTGCATCTATTTGACGGTGAAAAGCTCATAAAAGTTGATCTTCCACTATTGATCGATATCCATGGATTCTTTAGAGATTCGCTTATCTTAACCATACAGGAGGACTGGGGAGTATTTAGGTCAGGATCCTTATTGGAGATCAATGTTAGCTCTGCTTTGACCAATAGTATGAATGAGAAAGATGTCACAGTTATTTTTGAGCCCGATGGTAAACGCTTTATATCCAGAGTAAGCATTGGCAAGAATCAGTTAATGGTCAGTATGCTCGAAAACGTCAATGGAAAAATCACAAGATATATGAAAAATGATGATGGCTGGAATTCCGTCGACATTGAGGGATTTCAAAATTCAACAATGAATATCTATGGGCAGGATGTGTGGTCAGATAATGCTTTTATATCTGTTTCAAATTTCCTGGAACCATCAAGTATTTTTCATGCTTCTGATGGTGCTGATTATAAAAAAATTAAATCTAGGAAAAATTCCATTGATCCTGAAAAGTATAGAGTGGAGCAGAATTTTGTTTCCTCTAAAGATGGAACTTCAATCCCATATTTTCTTATTTCAAGGAAAGATATGGTATCAGATGGAGACAATCCAACCATTCTATATGGTTACGGAGGTTTTCAAATCTCAAAACCACCATCATACCTTGGGGGATCAATTGCAGAATATTGGCTTGATGCAGGTGGTGTTTATGTCATTTCGAATATTCGTGGAGGGGGAGAGTTCGGACCAGAATGGCATCAATCTGCCCTAAAAGAAAATCGTCAAAGAGCCTATGATGACTTCATTGCGATTGCCATTGATTTGATCGAGAAGGGGATTACATCCCCAAAACATCTTGGGATTGAAGGCAGATCAAATGGCGGACTTCTAGTCGGTGCTACTTTTACGCAAAGGCCTGATTTATTCAATGCAGTGATATGTGGTGTCCCATTATTGGATATGTATCGCTATGATAAATTACTGGCTGGTGCTTCATGGGTTGACGAATATGGAGATCCTGATAATCCTGAAGAATGGGAGTTCATCAGAAAATATTCACCATATCAGAACTTAAAAGAGGATACTGAATATCCTGAAGTATTCTTTTACACTTCAACAAAAGACGATCGAGTTCACCCGGGCCATGCAAGAAAAATGGCAAAGAAGATGACTGATTTGGGATCGACAGTCGTTTATTATGAAAATACAGAAGGAGGGCATGCTGGAAGTTCAAATATAGATCAGTTTTCCTTCCTCTTGGCTCTACAGCTGGCCTATCTGAAAGACAAGCTGATTAATTAATTACCGAGCAAAATTATGGAAAAAGATCTAGATATTATTGTTTATGGCGCAACGGGTTTTACAGGAAAGCTTTGTGTTGAATACCTTGCATCTGAAGAGCGATCCACGAAATGGGCAATTGCTGGAAGAAATCAAGACAAATTGAAAAAAGTAGTTGATAACTTATGTCCAGATATAGAAATTCTAATTGCCGATTCAGAAGACGAAGATGCCCTTGATCAATTGACCCAAAGAACAAAAGTCGTCTTATCGACCGCAGGACCATTTCATCGATACGGGTCAAAACTGGTCGCATCATGTGTCAAAAACAATACCCATTATGTCGATATTACTGGAGAGAATTTTTGGGTTAAGGGACTCATTGATAAGCATCATGAAGAAGCATCAAGAAAAGGCATTAGAATTATTCCATCCTGCGGATACGATTCCATTCCGTCAGATTTGGGCAGTTTTTATTGTGTGCAATCTATGAATAAACCCGTCAAGCGTATTGAAGCCTTTCATTCTTTTAAGGGTGAAGCATCAGGTGGTACTTTAGAAACGATGTTTTCACTTGCCGATCTTGATTTGGGTAAGTCCATATTTGATCCCTTCTTACTCAATCCTGAAGGCTCTGTTTCTGATGTGCAGAGAAAGCTCAGCAAAGATAAAACAGGCGTGCTTGAGCAGGATTCAATCAATGGTTGGTCAGGACCTTTTATCATGGCAGCAGCCAATACAAGAGTTGTCAGGCGAAGTGTGGCATTGCATGAACAGAAAGAAGAATCTTATGGACCAGATTTTACATATCAGGAATTTACATATCATAAGAAAAAAATGGGTGCTTATATGGCTTTGGCTTTTTTAGCAATGTTTGGGTTGGTACTAATGACACCGCTAAGAAAGATTGTGAGACCATTGATGAGAAAGCCTGGTGAAGGCCCTTCGAAAGAGGTCAGAGAAAATGGATGGTTTAGTGCAACTTATAAAGCCTTGGCTGAGGATGAATCGGTTTCTATTTTTAAAATGCATGGCAAGGGCGATCCTGGATATAAGATCACGTCATTACTGGTGACTGAATCGGCATTGACTCTGGTTGAGAACACACAAGATCTCCCTGGTGGCTCTGGTTATGGTGGGATTCTCACAAGTGCATCAGGTCTTGGTGGAGCTTTGATTTCAAGATTGAAGAATGCAGGCATTGTTTTTGAAGGACCCATGTAGTTGAAAAAATGAAAATACTCAGAACGCCCGACGAAAGATTTGAAAATATAGAGGGTTACCCTTTTGAGCCGCATTACACAAATATTGCAACCGATGATTGCTCGAAACTCCGTATTCATCATATCGATGAAGGACCTAAAGATGGACCCATTTTATTAGCCATGCATGGACAGCCTGTTTGGAGCTATCTTTACTCAAGAATGATTCCATTCTTAAATGCTGCTGGCATAAGAGTCATTGCCCCTGATCTACCAGGTTATGGAAAATCTGACAAACCTGCCGCAAGAGAGGATTACAGTTATCAGAGACAAGTGGATTGGATGGGACAATGGTTGAGTGAGAACGACTTGTCTGACGTCACTTTTTTTGGTCAAGATTGGGGAGGGCTCATCGGCCTTAGGATGGTCGCACAAGACCCAGATCGCTTCATAAAGGTTTCCATTGGAAACACGGGTCTGCCATATAATCCAAATGTGCCACAGGAAGTCATCGATGAAATAAAAGCATTCAGAGCAAGAGATGAAAAACTGACCATGATGGGGATGGCAAAAGAAGTGAGAAAGATGGATGGCAAGAGCTTGTCTGAAGATAGATCATGGAAAACACATCCTGCACTTAAGTTCATGTATTGGCAAAAGTTCTGTTGGGATACAGAGAATCTGCCCATTGGCCTAATAAACTCTTTTTCAATGGAAAAGCGATCTAAAATTTCTCTATCAATAGAATACCTCTTTCATCGAATTGGTTTAGATGGATTTTCGCCTTTTACTTCTGATTTAGTGAAAGCATATGATGCACCATTTCCTGACTCTTCTTACAAAATGGGGCCGAGAGCTATGCCCAGTCAAGTTCCAATTATTCCTGATGAATCATTAAACGCTCAGAGAAAAGCAAGAGAATTTTTTGCGAGATCCTCTAAACCATTTTTATCTGTTTTTGCAGGGAATGACCCTGTTACAAATGGAATAGAAAAAGATGTTCTTAGAATGGTACCTAATGCAATCAGTGCACCACATATTGGCGGTGGTCACTTTTATCAGTGGACTAAAGCGGAAAAGCTCTCTGATATATTGCAATCTTTTATAAAGGGTAAGACCCTGAAAATATGACCGGTGCGAACAAGACAGTCTTAATTACTGGGTCTAATAGAGGGATAGGATTGGAGTTTGTTAGGCAATATAGTGATGCAAGCTTTAACGTGATTGCAACATGTAGAAGGCCGACCGAAGCAGAGAATCTTCAGCGTCTTTCAAAAGAAAGAGAAAATATAAGCATTCAATCTTTAGATATCACGAATGAAAAAAGCATCAATGCTTTACATTCAATGCTTGAAAATAAATCCATCGATATATTAATTAACAATGCAGCGTTTTTAGGGCCACCTGAAAGTCAAAAATTTGGAGAGATTGATTATGAAATCTTTAAACGAAGTTTTGAGGTGAATGCTATTGGTCCAATTAGGATTACAGAGAAACTGATTGAGAATGTTCGTAAAGGAACTGATAAAAAGGTCATTTTTATGGGAAGCGCTGCTGGGTCTATTTCTACCATAACACCACCTGTCACCCTTTATTCATATCGTTCTAGCAAAGCGGCTTTGCATTTGGCAGTTCACAATCTTTTTCATCAGTTAAAGGAGGAGAATATTTTCGTTTCATTGATTAATCCTGGATTAGTAGACACGAGAGGCTTTCTTGATCTAAATCTAGATGAGCCTATACCAAAAAAATTTACGTCTATGGTGCCAAAAACTTTTTTTCAAATGCTTCGCGATGGAAGATATAAAATGATTACCACTCATGAATCAGTGGAGAAGATGATCAGATATATTGATGATCTGAGTGTAGAGAGCGAATCATTCTTCGTCAATAATGATGGAACACCAATGCCTTGGTAGGGATATTCTTAGAATATAAAAATTTAAATTATCATGGAAGCTTGAATAGATCTTCAACCTTACAATCGAGTGTCATAGCAATCTTTAATGCAAGAACGGTTGAGGGCACATAGATTCCATTCTCAATTGCATTGATACTTTTTCTGGATACCTCTGCACTTTCAGATAACTCCTGTTGTGTCAGACCGGCTGATCGTCTAAGTTCCTCAAGATTATTGAGCAGCTTTTTATGATTCTTACCCAATTCTATCTCTTTTCAAATTCTTCAATTATCCTATCCAGATCCTCTGCCTCATTTGCTTTCATGAATGATGAAATGGCAAAGCAGATACCAAATGCCAATAAGAAACTAAAAACAAAATTCATTTCAAAAAAATGTAAGGGCAGAAAAATTAAAAAGAATGTAATAACACCTATGCCATCTGCAAATTCTTCTCTATTTTTTATAAAAAAATTATTCATTATTTTCTTTTCTCGAAGTCTTCGACCGCCTCAGTAATCTCCTCGCTTTCTCTAGGATAGAGGTAACCCGCAATTATTTGACCGGCTCCAATAGCGAGAACCAAGGCTCCAACGCCTATTAAGATGTCTCCAAGAAAGAAAATACCAAAAAGAATTAAACCGATGCCGACAAAAAAAGTCACTACACCAGTTCTTCTATAATCTATGGGTTTTTGTGGCTTATCACCTGAATTTAATGTTCTGATTAATTCTTTGATTTCTTCTGGATCATCAATTTGTTTCGCCATCTCAAGTATGGTTTCATTCTTATTTTTATCGGATAGATACAACCAAACAAATACGCTTAGAGGGATTATTATCCCTGTAAGCACTCCTAAAACAGGTACTATTTCTCCCATCATTTTCTCCTATTTTTTTTCAAAGCTCTCAACAGCTTTGTTCACTATTTCAACCTCATTCACTTGCCTGTAACCAAGACACAAACAAATTAGACCCAGTCCTAGAATAATTAATCCTGTACCCTTGAATAAAAACCCTAGTGGATCATACAAAACAATACCCAGAAGACTTATTAGTATTCCTGAATTCATCATTAAATTTTTTCTTTTAATCATAATTTTTTCCTGCATTAGAATTTTATTTAAAATGTAACGCAAACTTACCATCGTTATGATGAGAAGTAAAGGTTACATATGATATTTTTTTGTCTTAGAAATCTCTGCTTAGATAAAGCCTGATTTGTCTTGGTTCGAATATGTGATAGTGGATATCCTCATAGCCACCCATAGGCTCTCCTGCCAAGCGAGATGCATAGAAATAATCCACATCATGATCGCTAGAATCAAAGATATTTAGAATGTCTAATTGAACCTGCCAGTCATCCATCGACCAGCCAAGCGCGAGATTCGCATAGGTCGAACCATCTGATTTAATGGTTCCATCTTCGACCAGTGGGACTTCTCCAAAATATCTAAAGCTAAGCGATCCAAAAAATCCATTTGGATATTCAGCAGATAAGATACCGGATGCCACATTCTTCAGTGAGCCAGGCACGTTTCTGTTCTCAAGATCCTTATCATTAAATTTTGCATTCGAATAGGCGAAGTCAGCTTCTAGTGACCATATTTCATTGATTGACCATAGGTTATTGAACTCAATTCCCCAGCGCTTACTCGGCCTGTTTGCCTCAGTGGTGCCAGCATCGCCAACAAATAATAATTCTGAATCAAGTTCTAGGCTCCAAACAGCAAGTGACGTGTTGAGTTGTTCATTAATGAGTGCCTTGATTCCCCACTCGAATCCAGTTGATTTAACAAGCGGATCTGCAGGTGATGATTTCTCTCCTGTTATTGGATCTCTAAAGGTAATGACACCTCTGGCATCATTTGAATGAAAACCATTTCCAAAACTAAAGTACATTTCATTATTCTCAGAAAATGCATAAGCAATACTCGCTTTAGGACTCAGGATAAAATCTGAATCATCATCCGCTTGATCATAGTCTTTTGATTTGACTTTAAACTTGTAAGCATCGGCTCTCAGTCCCAATACAGCCCTCCAGTTTGTTTTTAGATCAAAAGACATTTCATAAAATGAACTAATGCTAGATTCATCCACCTGATCTTCTCTGATTAGTCCTGTGATCTCTCGATCCCTTGATCGATATAGCCCAACTTTATCAATTGAATCATGGCGAAAATCCATACCAAAACGATGTTCTGTAAAGGATGCTGAATCGCCTATCCAGAGATTTTCATAGCTACCACCAAAGATGGTTCTTTCATCTTTTTGTTTAAACTGATCACCACCAACTGGATCATCTAGAAAATAGGTGAAGTTGGACCAGAGATCCAGTTCATAATCTATGATGTATGATCTCCACACGACTTGATTAGTTTTATGATCATGGTTGTACTCACTCGAAAGACTCATCCTCCGAGTCGATCCACCCAAGGTTTTATCCAATGAGCCAAAATCATCAATGAGCCCCCCGCTGATTGCTCTGCTTGGTATCTGGTCAGCAGAGTTCCATTCATTGTCATAGATCATCGCTGTAATCGATCTATCACCGAGTTCATTATTGCGAGCAAATTTGAAAAAACCATTGACCTTATTCACGTCTTCATCGATATCATTCCATGGGCCATCATAGCCTTGTAAATCTAGAGCGCCTGTGATGACTTCTGACTCTCTCTCTGTGCTGCCCATTGCCAGAATTCGATTGAATCCATTTTCACCGAAACCAGCTTTGATAGACTGATTATCCAGTTGATCAATGGTTTGAATATGCACACCGCCAGCCGATGAAAAATCTCCAATTTCAGAGTGATAGGGACCTTTAACGAAAGACATTTCTTCGATGATCTCTGGTATTAAAAAGTTGATATCTGTATATCCTTGCCCATGCCCATGACTTCTCATATTAACTGGCATCCCATCAATCCAGGTTGCAAAGTCTGTTCCATGATCAAGATTAAAGCCTCTGAGATAGAGCTGATTGGACTTACCAGACCCACTGTGTTGTGTAACGATTAGACCTGGTACAGCTTCTAGAATGTCACCAGGCCTTTGGAGTGGTCTTTTATAAATATCAACTTGCCCGATCACTCCTTCTGAGGCGCTTCTAGCCTCACCAACTAGAACTTTCTTTCGTCCAGTAACAGTGATTTCTTCAAGTGTCTCATCGACATGAGAAGATGCGATTTCAGAAGTGATCAATATAAAAAATGCGAGGAGAGCAAAATAATAATTGTTCAATTGTGGTTCCTTTCTTTAAAAAGATTTTTGATTCGTATTACTCAAGCTCCCCATTCTTGATGATGCATTATATTCAAAGAAATGATTCTGTCTAGACTGAAAATAGATAAGTGATCAGTTATCTGATTGAGCGCAGATTAATTCAGTGAAGAAATTATGTCAGTACGCCATTTTTCGGTTGTTTCAATCTGGTTAAAGCAGTAGATATGATAGCCAGCAAGATTGCTTGTATTGATATCATTCTGCTCAGTGATATCTCTAAGTAAATCATTTGGATTATAAATACTGGATTTCATCAGCTCAGTTGCAACTTGTGATTTCTTTCGTAAGAAACGTAATGAATCTCCAACACCTATCCTAAGAGAAGTTTTTAGGAGTCGACCTCGCTCTATTACACCAGGCAAACCAACCCAAACAGGGAGTTGTATGCCTTTCTTATGAATCTCAGTCATCCAATCGTTCAGAATTTCCGCATCAAAACACATTTGAGTAACGATAAAGTCTGCAAGATCTTTTTTCTCATCAAGGGCCTCCATCAGAACTTCATCGCTTACATCTGGATGTCCTTCAGGATGTGCAGCCATACCAATTTTTTTCAAATTATGCCCTAGCTTCTTTAATGCCTTGAGAAGATCCAAGGCATTTTGAAAATCACCCATTGGTTCAGGCCTGTCTCCACCGGGAACAAAAATACTCTCTATGCCCAGCTCATCGAGTTTTTTTATGATGGTTTCAAGGTGTTTTTCACCACTGACACATTTCGATGCGATATGAGGAGTGACTTTAAAACCCTTTCCAATTAATTTTTCACTGAGATCCAAGGTTTCATCCACTCCTTTTGTGGGTGAGCAAGTTACTGCTAAATACATTTCTGAGGGAAGAGGGTCTACTTTATCTTCTATACCTGGAACTGGAATGACTTCCATATAGGATTTTTCAAGGTCTTCCTTAATACGTTTAGCAGTGGCATCTGATATTTCTTTCATATTTTTAACTATTCGGATTCATCAGTAATCGATTTTTTGATCACTAAATTAAGCAGAGCTTTGTTGTCGCTCTGACACCATTGCAACAGCAACAGCAGCAGCCTCAGCTGAATCTCTGCAGTATCGATCTGCACCTACAGCTTCACCAAATTCTTCATTCAATGGGGCACCTCCGACAAGAACAATGTAATCGTCTCTAATGCCCTTATTTTTCATTTCATCGATCACCACTTTCATATAAGGCATTGTTGTGGTCAGAAGGGCAGACATCCCCAATATATCTGGCTTGTGTTTTTCCAGCGCCTCAAAATAATCCTCAACAGAATTATTGATGCCAATATCAACGACTTCAAAACCTGCTCCTTCGCACATCATGCCAACTAAATTTTTTCCAATGTCATGAATGTCACCTTTAACTGTCCCAATCACCATCGAGCCAACAGGTTTTGCACCGGTTTCAGCCAATAGAGGTTTAAGTATTTCCATCCCCCCTTTCATTGCATTTGCAGCCAATAAGACCTCGGGTACAAAAAGGATTCCATCTCTAAAATCAATACCAACAATGGTCATTCCGGCCACAAGTGCCTCATTGAGTACCTTTTCAGCAGACCAGCCACGAGACAGCAAGATGTTTGTGCCTTCCTCTATTTCTTCCTTCAGACCATCATACAAGTCATCGTGCATTTGCTCGACGAGCTCATCATCAGATAAGTCGGCTAAGATAATATCTTCTTCATCTTCTATGTATGAATCGCTCATAAACTAATTTCATTCATTTGTTTTGATAATTTTCTAATTTTTACTGAATTGAATCAATAATCCCTGTCTTCAAATTCAGATTTTCTCTTAGCTATAAACTCAAGTAAAGCTTCATCTGTTGCAGGATCTAATTCCGGAGCTTCATATTCGTTCAGCATCTCTTTCCATTTTGAATTTGCTCGCATTGCAGCATCTAAACTGCCTTCTTCTTCCCATTGCTCAAAGCTATTGTTGTCGGCAATTTCAGAACGATAAAAAGCAGATTCAAAATTAGCTTGAGTATGAGCTGCACCGAGGAAGTGACCACCTGGGCCAATTTCTCTGAATGCATCCATTGCCAAAGAATTTTCAGATAACTCAACTCCATCCAGAAGTACAGCGACCATTCCCGCTTGATCAGCATCCATGATGAATTTTTCATATCCCATGGCAAGACCGCCTTCTAGCCATCCAGCTGTATGCAACATGAAATTAACACCAGCTAATGCAGATGCTTGCAATGTGTTTGCTGATTCATAGGCAGCTTGAGCATCTGGAATTTTTGATGCACACAAACCGCCACCACTTCTGAAGGGTACCCCCAATCTTCTGGCCAATGCACCCACAATTGTCATAACATGACTGGGTTCCGGGGTCCCAAACGTTGGTGCACCAGATTGCATTGAGACTGCACTCGCAAAAGTGCCAAAAATAACGGGAGCTCCAGGTTTGACAAGCTGAATGTAAGCCATTCCCGCAAGCGCTTCAGCAAGGATTTGTGTCACTGTCCCAGCTATGGTCACCGGAGACATTGCCCCGGCCAAGATAAAAGGTGAAATCATCGTTGCTTGATTGCTTTCTGCATAGACTGTGGCAGCACCGAGCATCGTATCATCAAATGTCAGTGGTGAATTGGCATTGATCAGGCTTGTCAGAACGGTATTTTCCTCGACAAATGTTTCACCAAAAACAAGCTTCGCCATCGCGACTGTATCTTCAGCTCTCTCAGGATGTGTCACAGAGCCCATAAAAGGCTTATCACTGTATTTGATATGGCTGTAGATCATATCAAAGTGGCGTTTATTGACAGGCACATCAACCGGCTCACATATGGTTCCACCTGAATGATGAAGATTTGGACTCATGTAGGCCAATTTCACGAAATTCTGAAAATCTTTAAGCGTTGCGTATCTTCGACCTTTATCTAGATCTCTTACAAATGGTGGCCCATAAGCCGGAACAAGTACTGTATTTCGACCGCCAATGACCACATTATTTTTCGGATTTCTCGCATGTTGAGTGTATTCACTTGGAGCATTGGATTGAATGAGCTCTCGACACAATCCTTGTGGAAAGCGAACTCTCTCACCATCTATATCCGCACCAGCATTCTTGAATAATTCAAGCGCTCTAGGAAAATCACGAAACTCAATTCCGATCTCTTCAAGGAGGATGTCGGCATTTTTTTCTATGGATGCAAGACCTTCTTCATCCAAGATCTCAAAATATGGGATTTTACGCTCTATATAAGGACGATAACTTACCGAGCCTTGTTCTCTGGCAGCAACTTTTCTTCTTCTTCCTCCACCCTGTCTTCTGCGTTTTCTTTCAGGCATAAATTTACCTCACCTCATTCGAGTTATGAGCGAACCTTTTCATTTTTTGGATCATAGAGACAGCCCTTGCCAACAATCTCAACGGTCATGGGATAGATTCCATCACTATCTTCATTGAAATATTCCAGTGAAAGCTGTTTACCTGCAATGGCAATATTTTTAGGCAGGTAACCCATGACAACATGTTTCTTTATTGATGGGCAGTAAGACATACTTGTAGTGTATGATCTCCTGCCTTTGCTATCTATGGGCACTTCACCTGTATCTGGATCAATGATTGGTGCGATACCGACTGGATATCGAGTTCCATTGCCTGAGACATCGAGATTGTCCAATGTCATGGTACATAAAATTGCAGAAGGCTCTTCTTCTCTATGTATCAGGTACGCTTCTTTTCCATGAAAGTTTGCTTCTTTAACTTTTGGTCTATGAACAGCTGATTCACAAGCATTGTATTCAGTCAATAAGTCTGCTCCTTGAAGCCTAAAGCTCTTCTCCAGTCTTCGGCTATTTGCATAAGTTTCAATACCCACTGGAACAACTCCAACCTCAAGTAATGAATCATATAGAGCAAGACCATCCTCAGTATCATTGTCTAGGTAAATCTCCCAGCCACTCTCTCCAACATAAGAAATGCGTGCGGCCCAAACATCAATCGACTTCCCGCCAGTTAGATTGAGAGTGAGATGTTTTGCTGCAACAAAAGGAAAATTCTCAATACTGATTTCATTTGGATCTATAAAATGACCCAATGCATCTTTAGCCTTAGGCCCCCACAATCCTAAAGTTGACATGTCATGTGTGCGAATCTTCATGTCAGCATTAAAGCCCATATCATCTCTGTAATTACGCATTGTTAACCAGTCTCGGTTTCCATCAGCGCCACCAGTGACAACTCGATATCGGTCTGATCCTAAACGAGAAATGGTCAGGTCTGCATGTACACCGCCATCTTCATCTAAGAAATTGGTGTAAATGATTTTATCTTCAGGGGTGTCAGCACCCACTTTTGCAACCGAAAGATCTTCCAGCATACGCTCTGCATCAGGCCCCTCGACATCAACAATGGCAAAATGGGATAGATTGATCATCCCAGCAGAATCGCTCATGGCTAAATGTTCGGCATTGGCAATTTCATATGGAACATGTCTTCTGTCCCATTCGTTTTCTCTCACTGGGACTTGTTGTATGTAATGATCCAGTTTTTCACGATTGCTTTCATAGGCGAATGCTCTTTCCCATCCTCCAATCTCATTCTCAAAGTGACCACCCAGTTCTTTTTCTCTTGCATAAAAAGGACTGACATATAATTCACGACTGCTGATATAGGGTTCCTTTGGATGGACGGGTGGAGTATATATGGTTTGAGCGTTTTCAAAAGATCTAGATTTCACAAATGCTTTTTCCTTTTGTGCAGGATAAAATCTGGCAATATCAAACGAGTGGATATCCATTTGTGTCTTGCCATTGGCCATCCATTCAGCACATAGTCTGGCACATCCAGGCCCATCTTTTACCCAAACTGCTTCACATAGCCAAAAGCCTCTGACTTCTGGACTCTCACCAATCAAAGACCCACCATCTGGAGTAACAGATAACAAACCATTAAAGGAGCTCCTTTCATCCCAGCCTAATTCAGTGAGTATCGGCGTGGTTTCAAATGCTTTTTCTAATGGTTCTGCAACCTCCTCAAGGTCCAAATACCTCATCGAATCAGACATCATGGTTTTATCTGGGTTACCGATTTCTTCCGCATCAATCAATCTCGGTTCTTTGTCTTCATAAAAGCCCCACTCGAGCATGCCACCGTGGAGTTTACCAGTATCTCTGACATAAGCAGAGTTACCTTGGTCTCGCATCAGCGGATAAACGAGAAAATCTTCTGCTTCCTGTGCTTCTGGAAGTGGACCGAAGAATAATAGCGGATGTTCAACAGGCATCAGTGGTATTGGAACACCCGCCATCTCTCCAACCAATGGACCCCAGATACCAGATGCAATGACAACTTTGTTTGTCTTGATTGTTCCTTTATCTGTTTTTACAGCGGTGATACGACCATTTTCAATCTCAAATCCTGTAGCTGGTGTGTCAGCATATGTTTTAAGTGCACCTTTCTCTTTTGCGTGTTCAACTGCAAAACGAACAACATCTTGTGATCGAGGTGTTACGAGGCCCGCATCTGGATCCCACATTGCTCCTCGAATTGACTCTTCATCCAATAAAGGAAATTTTTCTTTGGCTTCAGCAGCAGAAATCAGTCTGACATTGGTACCAAATGCTTTACCCGAAGCTACTTTTCTTTTTAACTCTTCCCAAAGTACATCATCATCTTTCCGACAAATTTCTAGACCCCCTTTTTTTAAGAAGAAGCCATTGTCATCATAAAAATTTCTACTGAAGGCTGTTGACCAATTTCCAAGTTTGTCATGAGTAGTGTTATAGACAAAATCCGAAGCATGTGCTGTTGAACCCATATCTGATGGAATCACGCTGGATTTTTCTAAGCCTACGATATTGTTTTGTCCCAACTCTGTAAGCCAGTATGCAAGCATGGATCCAACGATACCTCCAACGCCAACTATGACGACTTCTGCATCACTTGGAAATTTAGAGGCCATGGGTATCGAAACTATTGGATTCTTTGATCATAACAAGGATCATCAGACCACTAAATTTTAGCGGAATCAATCTTTTTTAATTGGAATCAATCTTTAATTTTTTATATAAGTTTCTTGCAGCAATGCATGCAATTAACGCAAAGGGTAGACCAGTTGCAATAACCGATGTCTGAAGTGCTGTTAATCCTCCACCAGACAAGAGAATAATGGCGATTACTCCTAA
>CETM01141130.1_pt1 | contig 13807 bp, 17 predicted proteins | sample 361451 | NCBI WGS metagenome assembly CETM01 (sample SAMEA2622690, study PRJEB7988) | marine metagenome | isolation source: saline water (ENVO:00002010), including
TCTGAATTGTAGTGTTCCAGAAGGGTCATTCCAACCCCTGTCTCATATCCATCATAGTGAACGTATGAACTCACGATTGAACCATCACTTCTTAAATACCCAACAACAGAATTAGTACTCATAGTATCTCCTTAGAGGGAAAAGAACATTACGAAATTGATATAAAGGACAGCCGCACTGACTACCCACCCACTGAAACAAAGAACCAACTCTCTTATCACTTCTCTTTCCATAATCATTTTTGGGAAAAGGGTTTCTCAATCACTCACACTTATATAATACCAAGAAAAACACTCAATGTCAAATTATTTTCAACAATATTGAGCAAATTCACTGATAATCTTTGACCTTTCAGGATGTCTCATCCTATGCAATGCTCGAGCTTGCATTTGACGAACACGATCTTTACTTATTCCCATTTTTTGTCCCACCTCTTTCAGAGTATGAACTTTACCAGACAATCCAAACCTCATGTCAAGAATCATTGATGATCTTTCATCCAAAGTAGAAAGACATTCCCTCAACTTCAACCCCAACATTTCCAACCGTACAGCGCCCATAACAGTTGATTCGCCATCTACAACATCCATGAAATCACGTTCAAGTTCCTCGTCGCCCATATTCACAAGATTGTCATCCAGTTCTTCTTCAAGAACTCTGCGAATCTTGATGTATTGGTCATAATCAGTCATTGACATACCTCCCCAATCAACTCCATTCTTTCCAATCGTCATATCAAATCTCCTTTTCAGAGGTTATCATCATCAATCAGTTTAAAGTATATCAAGAATATCCTATGATGTCAAGTTTTTTTTATTTTGTGAGATATCTCAGAGCTCTCTCTACCGATTCAATGGTATCTCCAATACCCCCAAGTCCAGTATTGCAGGACTTACACAACCAACCACGAAACTCTTTAGTATCATGGTCATGATCACACTGCCAACCCCAACGACCATCGACACCTTCAGGAATCTCACTTTTATGACGATAAACAGGTTTGTCACAAAGATCACAATGGTCACCATATTTAGGTTTGGGATGATCTTTCAGAAGAGTTTTCTTGATCTCTGAAAGTTCTTTGGATGTAGCACGAGCACAAGGATCACAATAAGTATTGACCCTCAGACGATAACCATCTTTTGTCAGTCGTGTCTTATAGAATGAAAAATGAATATTGTCTTTAACTGTCTTACAAACGGAACACTCACAAGTGCCCTCTGGGATGTTTGTCAAATCTTTCGCTTTCATGTTATCCTTTGATTTATGAGTTGTGAAAGATAGTGATAAATTATCATCACATAAACAATATATCAAATTGTTTTGTGATTGTCAAGTTTTTTGCATATTAATCATCATCATGAGTCCACGACCAGCTTCGATTGCAGTATCAACAATCCAATCAAGATTCTCTTCGTCATAGTTCCATTTTCCTTTGACATATTCCACAAGTTCATCATATTCCTCATCTGTCAAATCTTCAATCTCTGGAAGAACCTCTTCAATATCATCTACCGCTTCAAAGAGTTTTTTCACAGGATCTATGAAATATCTTGCATCACTCCATGACATTTCACCATCTGCTTTTGCTTTACCGACTGCTTCTACAAACGAGAATACGAAATCAATAATATCTCTCGTTTCTTCAATACCTCTTTTCTCAACCATTTCTTTGTTTCCTTTCGACTTTGCGTTTTAGAATTTTACGTTTCTTCATTGCGGATTTCAGTTTGAAGTCCGATACATTATCTATAAAAAGTTCACCTTCCATATGTTCCATTTCATGTTGAAATATTATGGACAACAAACCACCAAAACTTCCAAATTGTTCTGTCCCATCTTTGAGTTGAAATTTGACTCCAATTGTCTCTGCCCTTAAAACAGGCATGAAAAGATGAGGAAAAGACAAACATCCCTCTTTTTCATAAATTTCTTCGTCACTCCATTCCACAATTTCTGGATTAAAAACCGCCATTGGGTCACCATCAGAAATCATCGAAAACACTTTTGTTGGAATACCAATCTGATTAGCAGACAACCCGATTCCATTATAGTGAAACATATTATCAATCAAACGTTTCTCAAGTTTATCTGGATCTTCGTGTGGACTGTCAAAATCATAACGATGAGGAACCTCTCGTAGAAAAGGATCTTTCTCATCAATCAAGGGCATAATCAAATCACTCATGGTTTAACTCTTTCTTGAGGGTTTTAACTTCTTGTTCAAGACGATCAACTCGCATAGATAACAATTCTACTGGTGAATAATAACGTGGAACTGCTTTGTTTGCTTTTGTTTGCCAGGTTTCTCCACCAGTTACACCAATTCTTTCAACAGTTTCACGACCATTCTTTTTATTATGTTCGTCAATGTCATTGATGTATTCACCAGCTGTTGTAAATTTTAAATCATTCATACTGTCTCTATCTTACTGAAGTTTTTTTCTTTCACAAACTTGATTGTGCTGAGAAACTTATCATAAAGAATTTCTCCTTTGTGTGAAATCACGAACACATTGGTATTTTCATCCATCGTGTTTATGATTTTGAGGAATGCATCAGTTCCATCTGCATCAAGAGAAGAGTCAAACACCTCATCCATAATAAGTAGATTGGTGTTGACACTATTCTTGAGTTTTGCAACCTGACGCCATGTGAACAGAAGTGCAAGGTCAATCCTCATCTTCTCACCTTCTGAAAAAGAAGAGTAAGTAAACTCATCACGATATTGAGAACGAATTGTCTCGTTGAAGTTTTCGTCAATCGAAAAGTTGATGAGGAAGTCAAGCTCATTTAAATACTTGTTGACAAACTTGTTGATTATCGGCACGTACTGTTTGATAATCTTTGTCTTGATTCCTGTGTCACGCAAAAGTTCATGTGCATAGTCATAAAGTTGTTTCTGTTCTGTCAACTTAGCATAATCCTGCAAACACTCTTCAAGATTCTGTTGTAATAATTTTAGTTCATCTTTCTCTGTATTGTCAAGTTTTTTCTTGTCTCTAAGTTTTTGAATCTCTTGCGTAGTTTTCTTTATATTTTCATCCAATGAACCAATATAGGATTGAAGCGCTGCAACTTTCTTGTTCTTTTCTACGATTGACTGACCAATCTCTTGAAACTCACGCAAAGTTTGTTCCAAAGAATCTATTTCTGATTGTATGTCATCAATAGCATCGTCATATTTCTTTGATTGATCCAACAATTGTGTATTTCGTGTCTTCTTGAAAGTTTCATTGATAGGTTGCTCACATACTGGACAATCATCATTCTTGGTAAAAAACTCTCGTTGTTTATCTACCTCTGATTTCTTTGCACCAATCTTGTTCTGAACTTTGTTGTATTCTTTTGTCTTCTTCTTGACTGCATCCTCATTTGTCAGTTTTTCTCCCAGAGTTCCTATTTCTGTTTGAAGTGCAGCTACTGTATCAGTTTCTTCGTTGATTGTCTCTCTGTAATTCTCAATGTCCTTTTCTTTTTGTGATATGACTGATTCGTTGTCCACCTTGAGTCGTTCAATATAATCTTCTTGAATCTTTATCTTCTGGTTATACAATCCTTTCTCTACCTCAAGAGTTCCCAAGTCATCTTTCAACTCCAAGTTCTTTTTCTTGAGAACAGTATTCATCGTTGAGAAAATTTGTATGTCAAGTAAGTCCTCAACAATAGCTCGTCTGTCTGACTGTTTAAGTTGCATGAATGGTTCAAAACTTGAACTTCCAAGCAGAACAATTTGAGTGAACGATTTGTAATTCAGTTTGAGAATAACCTTTTCCAGATACTCTTGATAATCTCTATTGTTTGCCAACTGGTCAATCAACTTACCATTCAGATGAATTTCAAATAGATTTGGTTTTGCTCCTCTGCGAACAATATAGTTCTTCTTACCAATCGTAAACTCAATCTCTACCAACAAACTCTTTTCGTTGATGGTGTTCACCAGTTGTGGTTTGTTAATATTGCGATATGCTTTTCCAAACAACCCAAAAGTCAGGGCATCAAGAATAGTTGACTTTCCAGAACCATTCTCTCCAATGATAAGAGTTGTTGGTGATCTGTCAAAAAAGACAGTTGTTGGATTATCTCCTGTTGAAAGAAAGTTAGACCAAGAAATTTTTTTAAATGTAATCATTCTGTTTCATTCAATAATTGTGGTTTAGTTCCATTTTCAAACTGATAGTCAGATTCTTTGATTTTATCTTCTAATACTCTGATGATGAAATCATTAAGTGTTATTTTATGCTCGTGAGCTGCAAGTGACAATTGCACGATTGTTTTGTCATCTAATGCAAGTTCTACATCTACTGTTTCTTTAGTCATGATTTTTCTATCGTTAGGGTTGGAATCTCACCTTTGTAGGTTGTTTGACCTTCTTTCATTTGTTTAGTTTGGTTTGCTTCCAACAATTGTTTTTGTTGTTCTTGTTGTGCTTTTATTTCATCCTCAGTTGCAAAAATGGCATTAAAAGACACGCTTCTCCTTTCTCCTTTTCCATCAGCAGTTCTGAACGGATAGACGAAATGTGATTGTTGTGCTGGAAAAACAAAGAAATCTCCCACCTGAGGCCTCCATGAAAATTGAGGTGATACTAATTGAGAATCGTTACAAGTACTATTTACAAACACAATATTTCCATCGTCTTCCCTACCTTTTTTTCTACTTGGAAGATACTCTGGTATTTTAAGATACATTACAGAAGATATTTGACACTCAGTATGAATGTGCATAGGATTATATTCACCATCTTTCTGTGATATAACCCACATTGACAACATTTGAGTCAACCATTTTTCTTGTTGTATCGCTTGTTCATTGCCTGGGTGTTGTTGTGATTTTGTTGCAACTACAAAATGACGAACTATGTCCATGAAAAAATTATAGATTCCAGCTTCGTGTAACTTTTCGTGTTCTATATACAATTCGTGTTCTATTTGTCCTGCAAGATTCTTACCCCAACTTTTTTCGTTTTCTGCGTTGTCTACCATCTCGTCTGTAATCTCAAGCATCTTACCCAAAATAGGATCTGGTAATTTTGTCTTCATAACAAAAGTAGACCAAGGTTGAATCATCGACATATTCATTTCAAACTTTTGTTCTGGAACTCTATTTTTCTTTTTTTCTTTTCTTTCTTGCATTCTTCTTTGTTGTCTATTCATACTGTCTCCACTGTCAGTGCCTCATTATAAAGGTCTTGCATCAATTTATTCAGTTCACCTTTACTGGTAATTTGTAAACTATCCACACAATTTTTGATTACACTCATTGTATCTTCCACATCTTCGATACTCTCCAAATCTTCGCCCAAATCCTCAATATCAAAAAGATTATCTATGATTGAAATATTACCCACTCCAACCTTAATAAGACCATCCATCAAAGCTTCAAACATATACTGATTTGTCTTGTTCTTGATGATAATTTTGACATAACAATCTTTGTATCTTGACAAGTCCTGTTCTGGTTCTTGTCCCTCAGAATCATCATAATAGATTTTGTGAAACATAGAAAAAGGATTTGGTATAAACTCTGTATCCAATGTTTCAGTATCAAAGATATGAAATCCTCGTTGATCATTGTAATCTGCCCATGTCATCTCATATGGATTTCCAAGATAGTGAATATTACCTGTGATAGAACGATGATGAAAATGACCACTGAACACTTTACGATAAGCTTTGAAAAGGGAAGGAGAAAAACCATCTGTACTCATAGAACCTTTTGTATGTTCTATTCCGTCTAAGTGTAAATGTCCAAACACAACTGGACATCTTGACTTCTCAAGCATTGACATTGACTTTTCATGATTGTCCTCACATATCCAAGGAAGAATCAACGCTTCAGTATTTCCTAACTTCACAACCGACGGCTCTTCATAGTAAGATAGATAATCATACCCATCCATCAACTCACGAACAGCATTCACTTCCAAAGTGTTCTTAAAATAAATGTCGTGATTACCAATGATGATTGATGATGGTATCTTCAGTTCATTCAAAGGACCAAGAAATATTTCTCTCATTGTGTTAAGAGTTTTGTAGTTGATGAACTTTCGTCTGTCAACTATGTCTCCCAAGTGAATCACTCCATCCACTTTTCGTTCTACGAGAGTTGGAAAGAAAACCTCTTCGTAAAATCTACGAAAGAAGTTTGCAAAAATCAAACTATCATTTCTCGCTCCAAAGTGAGTATCGGTTATGAGTGCATATTTCATGCAGGAAGTTCCTCGTTAAGATAGGTTGTCAAAGGAGACATTTTTACAAGTTTTGTATCTACTGTCTCTTTGGGTTTTTTCTTCTTTCTTTTCTTTTCTTCAAATGCGTAGATAAAATCATATATTGTAGCACGTTTGTCTGAAGTGAGGGGTGAGGCTCCAGTTGAGATGAAATCCTCTGACTCCATAGAACTAGTATCAGAGTTTTCTTCTAATGAATCAAACTCGTTCATCGTCTTGTATTTAATGTACAACTGCTTTTTTTCTTTTTCAATTCTTCGTAAGAACGCATAGTAAATAATTTGAGTAAAGTAAGCAAATGGGTTTTGTGATTTCTCTGGGTTGAAATTATTAGCATACATCACACAATTTTCTATCCCATCACTCACCATTTCTTCACGAAATGCATAGTTAATAAAGTTTGGTCGATGTGATAGTTTCTCTGCAATTTTTAAAAAACACTCTCCTGCATAATCTGGAATTACTGGTGGCTCTATATCGTTATCTTTAGCAATTAGATATTGTTCACGATATTCGCTCATAACCTCAAGGAGTTTAGAATTATCAACATAATGTTGTTTCTTTCTTGGCACAGGGTTCCTTTCATAAATTTAATCATATAAGAGTATTATACATGACTACAGACCAAAAGTCAAGTATGTTTTTTACACTTGACATTTGTGCCACAGACGATATAATAGGACTGTAGTCATTAAGAATAATAGTATATACAGATAATACTAGTTCATCATCATGTTCTTGAGCATCTCTTCTGATACGAAATCTTCTTGATGTTCGTTCACTTCTTTTAGAATATCATCATAAATTTCACTCATTTTCTTTGAAAGAGAAGCCATGGTGACTATGTATTTGGCGGATACTGGTACGGAGTGGTCTTCTGTAAATGGAATCCACTTGGTGAATCGCACACCATCTTCGCCATCTTCGTCTAAGATGTGGGATATTTTGATTGGATGTTTGAAATGGAAAAGTCCTCCCTCTGGTTTCTCCAAAATTGTGAGAAGTTCATCTCCTGTGGAAAGTTTGACGTATTTAATGCTTGGGTCCATATTCATCCTTTGATTGGTATGGTGTATATATGATACGGAAATTGTTCTGAACTGTAAATTTTGACTCTTTCCATAAAATGATTGAGTGTATAGTTTTTCCTCTCTTTAAATGTTAGGTCATCTGCGATGTCGTAAAGTGAAGCTGATGACTTTGTGTCTGACTTTCGCAAACCTCTTCCTATTGATTGTAAATTTCTGATACGTGATTTAGAAGGAGAAGCAAAGATAATGTTATGCAAATTCCTAATATTGATGCCGGTAGAGTATACCCCATAAGAAGCACAAATGACTGCATCTTTTTCAGTTTCAATAATAGACCTGACCTGTTCTCTTGACTCTGCATCTGTACCTCCATATACAAAGAATACTCTTCTTGAGTTGTCCAGTTTATCTTGCAACATATCATACAAAATGTTGCCATGTTTTTCTACTAATTGAAATAATACGAGTGAATTACCTCTCAATCCGTCTACGAGATTACATATATACTTATTTCTTTCAGGATGACTTACCAAAAAGTCAATCTCTTCTTGATACTTTAATTTAGACACAATCATGGCCGACTCTCTGGGATACTTCAGAACCAAACACCGAATACTTATTTCTGAAAGTGTCTTCTTCTTGATGAGTTCTTTTGTTGTCGTGACCTTTTTTACTGGTCCGAAAAGTCCTGTGAGAATCAACCTGTGTACCTCTACTTCATCCAATGTTCCAGTTGTTCCAATACGATAAGGAGCATTCACTAGGTTTTTCATTATTTTTGTAAGTGACTTTGCTTTATACAAATGTGCTTCGTCACCAATCACTACCTCAAAATCATTGAAGAAAGGTTTCTTGAGTTCGTACAATGATTGCCAAGTTGAGATGATTACTTCCTTGTTCGACTCCTTATCCTGTCCACCATAGATTTGATGAACATGATTTTTTACTTCAAAATCTTTGTCTGCATAAGCATCAAAGTCAGAATACATTTGATTTACAAGTGACAGAGTTGGAACGATTATCAACGTTCTTCTGGGAAAGTAGTATCGCATCAAATAATAGATGATGAGTGATTTTCCAGAAGCTGTTGGTGAAAGTAAAAGACATCTCTCTTGGTCTATTGCATATCGTACTGCATTGCTCTGATAGTCCCTGAGTTTGTATTCACAAGGAAACGATGTGAGAAACTGAAAATAATCTTCGTTTGTGATGTTTGAATTTTCAAATACAGTATTGTCTTTTACTCTGTACTCTCTGTCATTTGCAAATCTATAAACCTCATGTTTTAGACCCGAATAAATCTTTCCATTATCATAATTGAAAAGATAAACATACCCATCCCATTTCTTCGCACGAAACATGGGCATGAATTGATAGTTATTTGGACGAAAACGAAAATAATGATTCAGTTCCATCTTCAGAGATGGTTCACATGAGATTTGAATATAGACATTATCAACTGAATTTATTTCCAATTCCATATCAAAAACCCGCCTGAAACTTCCTCCAAGTTATTGCGTTGTTGATATGGAAACTTCGGTTTTCAATGATTGATAATACCTTACTCAGATACTCTACTTTCGCTTCCTGCTCGTTAAGAATCTTTTCTGCTTTTTGTAGTGGTTCATCGGCAGCAACATAATACTTCTCAAGTTCCGTCTTGGACAGTCGTATGTTATGTTCTGGAGCCTTACCACTTTTAGAAATCACAACTTCCCATCTTTGTTGAAACAACACCTTCCAGTGTGTCTTTAAGTCAGAAAGTTTGCGTTTCTCTTTACTGTAAATGTTTAAGTATTTTTGGTGAAGATTTGGTATCTTCAAAGATTCATTATCTAAATCTGTGTCATCAATATGAGAGTCATTCTCCCACATTGTCATTATTTCATCAATTGTCATGAATTATATAGTTTGTTCAATTATCAAGTAGGTTTTTGATTTCATAGTTTACATATCGAAAAGTAGCAGTTGCAATGAAATATTCAACGTCTGCTGCAGAACTGTCAAACTCAATAGACGATACATTGATTGGAAATGCATCGTAAAAATGAAACTCCATTTGTGGATTCATTGCACTTGTCAAAAGTGTGAGAACAATAGTAGAAACTGTTCCACCTCTTGCAGTTGGATTTGAACCACTTGCTTTGAGTTTGCGAAACTTTTCTTGTCCTTCCGCAAGTCCAAGAGCTATGATTCGGTCATAAATCTCAGTCCAGTTTTTCATGTGTTCATCTACGATAAAACGAACTGACAACTCTTCAAAACTTACTCTCGAACCAGCTACAGGAATAGTTGCAGTTGGATTGAATATCTCTATTGCATCTATCGAAACGCCTGGGATGTTCGCTGCCTGACAAAACCATGTCATGTGTGGAGCATCTTCCATCGTCAGACGAAAACTGACATTAGAGAGATAGTTTAAATTTTCGGGTACTTTATTTGATGCGCTCATACTATTATTTATTTCCAGTATTCTTTAACAAAATCATCATTCACTTCATCTGGTTTTGGCAAACCATGAAACACTACAATTTTAGCATCATTTATAGGACTGAATTTGTAACTTGCGAGCCAACCTTCGGGAAAATAATCAATTTTTATATTATTCTGAATCAAAGAAAAATACATCCACTCTTGGTCACTGTTGAATACAACAGGGGGAAGATTCATTAAATCATGGTAAGTAACTTTACCATTATATCCCAAAGCAGAATCATAAAATTTTTCTTCCATCAAACCATTTCTTTTCTCGTAAAAATCCTCTGCTACAAAACTTAAACTTCCAACGTCAAACCTCATAGCCGAACCATTAAATGGTCTTATGTCTTCATTTAACATCATCCCATAGTCAACGTAATCCATATTCCATTCACTTATAGAAACAAATTTACTTTCTGGTGAAAAATCAAAGAATTCATTTATGTTATCCTTAATGACAACATCCAAATCAAAGAAAAGAATCTGACCTTCTATATCGTATAGAGTTTTTTCAAAAAGTGTTACTTTATTCCAACATATTTCTAAATCTGTTCTAGGTATATCAAACACTTCTACATTTGGGTCTATACCTTCTGGGTCTTCTGTTAAACAGATGAACCTATCAAAGTTAGAACAATTACGATTGACAGCACGATAAAGTTTGTTTACGTAAGATGAGTCAAATTTTTTACCCCACTTGATACACACTATATTATTTTTCATATTATCTCAATTTTTGATTCAGGATACTTTTCAACGATATCATTGACATATTTTTCCCAATTATCAGCATCTTTGGGTCTGTATGTTTCTGGATGTCTCAAACCATCGTGAGAATGTGCATCTGTTTTATACAAAAATGTTCCATCATAAACATTTCTATAATTACCACTCTTCAATCCATCAAAACCATACATTACGATTTCTTTATGACCATTTTCTGCGGCTCTTTGTAATGCCATGGTTCCTGTGCTTGGAAGTTCAGTTAATGGTTTAAAGTTCCATTCGTATTGTGGTGTTTCCTCTTCGTTTACCCATAGTACTTCATGGACATTGCCTGCATAACCCATATACACAAAACTTGTAGCCGTATCTCTGTTGCCTGTATAATTGATATTTACACCTTGATTTGGTGGTAATGAAAGACGTATACCCTGCAAAACATCTTCAAAGTAATGGACAGGTAAAACATCTAAATCTGAAAATACACAATTGCCTTTATATTTGTCTTTGTGTATTTCAGATACCATTCTAAAATCGTTTGCAAAAAGAAAATCTGGTTCCCAATCTCTGTAAAGTGCATTACAACCATAAACAATACCATCTTTTTTCAATTCGTCTAAATCTAAATGTTGTCTACTTGGACCATTACCCAAAACATATGCTTTGAATTCAGAACACTCAACTGTCGCTTTTTGGTTTTCTCTTTTGACTATCACTTGCACCATATTATCTCCACAGGAAAATTACTACAAACAAAAAAGGGAGAGGATTTCGTCCTCTCCCTTTGAAATCCCTACAATATGTAGGTAATGAATTACATCAAGTTAGCAATTCTGCACTTTCTGTAATATTCATTTTGTTCTGCAGCAGCGTTTGAAGTAACACCTGTTACTCGTCCACCAGCAGCAGTACCTTCAGCTGCAAGTCCACCTTCTGCAAATGGATTTGCAACCATTCCGTATCGTGTTTTGAAAGCGATACGTGGTTGAAAACTGGAACTATCAACCGCACGAACCATTTGCAATGGAACATATGGGCAATAGAAAATACCAGCATCCATTGGAGATGCACCTTTATAACCTACTGTATAGTATTCTGCAGCATTCTTTGCAGCAAAAGGATCAACATACACTTTGTAACGTCCGTTGAGAACACCAGCAAAAGTATTTGATGCTTCGTCAACGTTAAGGTCTGTGCTCATTGAAGGTGCGTAGTCAAGGACTCCGGCCATCTGAAGAGCAGATGCAACGTCTGAGGATGTAATGATGATGTTTCCTTTACCTCGGCGAGTTCCCTTAGCAATGGAGTTAGCATCACGCTCAATGTGCATCATAAGACCTTTGAACTTCTCAACCATCCAACGTCCGTTAGAATCTGTGTCAAGGTCAAATACACCAGTGTTAGTAGAAGGTGTGTCACTGATCTTTGCGTTGATGTAAATCTTACGAACAACCTCACGATTGATCTCTGCAAGAATTTCAGCGGAAAGAATGTTTGCAAGTTCACCCTCAGCATCAAGACCATGAACAGCACGCAGGTCTTGTGCAAGTTCCATTGAATAGGAACCTTTGAGTGCTCTTGTTCCAGCGGCAACTGAAACTTTTTCAATTGTGAAAGTCATTTCATTTGAAATGTCTCCCTCACCAGTTGTTGTTGTCATTGCCGAACCAGATGAGTAAACAGTTGCAGTAGCATTTGCTGTTCCATCTGTATGAATTAAAAGCCCTGGTGTTGTTACTGCATCACCAGTTGAATTTCCGGCTTGTCCAGAGAAACTAGTCAATGCTTCATTAAAAAGTTTTTCTTCTCTGTCCTGTGTTGCATTAGCAGTAGCTGCACGAGCACGTAATGCAAAAATAAGTCCAGTTGGTCCAGACATTGGTTGTACACCACAAATATCATAAGCGATAAGTTGTGGCATTGCACGGCGAACCATGCTGATAAGAACTGGGTCAGCAAAAGCGACATCAGTTTGAGTAGGATTACCCAATACACCACCAACGTTAGGATCTGGTGTTGAAAGACCCATTGCAGTCAATGGTGTTGCTTCTGAAAGAAGTCCTCCACCTTGCTGGTCTTGAGCAAATTGTTTTTCAACATTCTCAAGACATAAAGCAGTTACCGCTCTTCGATGACTATCCTTAATCTCTGGGAGTTCGGGATGGTCAAGAACAGGCGCCCACTTTTTATTAATTTGTTCTGCGAGTTGCATTTTAAAACTCCTGTTATGTTTTAAAAACTATGTAAAAAAATTACTTACGAGCAATTGCTTTGCTGTAAGCTTCCATGATGTTGTTCATCTTAGGGGTTTCATCAACCTCTTCTTCTGAAACGACATCTTCTTGTTCAATATTTTCATCCTGTTTAACTTGATTAGGAAAATAACTCTCCTTAATCATTTTTACCTTATTCTCAAAATCATCTGCATTTTCCTCATATGTGACTCCATCAACCAAAGATTTCATTTTCTCTGCTTGTGTGTCTGCAAGGTCTTCACATACTTCTTCAAGAATTTTGTTTTTGCGATAATCGTTGAGTTCGTCTTTAACCTTGACGTTCTCTTGAATTTGAGAATTTAACTTCTCTTCTAGTTCCTCAACTTTGTCAAAAAGGTTCTCTACAATGTCAACCTTCTCTTCTGGAACTTCGATGTAATGTTCGGTAAATAGATTTTTCAATCCACTCATGAACTCTTCTGTGATTTCGCTTCTCAAGGAACTTTCAAGTGCAAGTTCGTTTTCTTTCATCCACTCTTCTACTACGTAGTTGAGGTATCCGTCAACTTTTTCAGTCAACTCATCACGGAAAGAAACGATTTCTTCTTGCAAGTTATCTTGAAATTCTTTTTCGAGTTCGTCAATTTTTTCACTCGAAACTTCCATTACCTTTTGATGTACTGCGGCTTCGAAAATTGTTGCTGCTTTTGATTTGAATTCTTCGGAAAGTTCTTCTCCTTGAACCAAAGCGGCAATGTCTTCTTTGACATTGATTTCAGGCATCGCAACTTTCATTTTCTTTTTCTTCTTACCGACTGCAACCTTATCTCCTTCTGGATCAGCAGTCATTGGATCTTCTCCACCCATGTCTTCTGCTTCGATTACATCAATAAGTTCTTTGAAACGTTTTGAAACTTCTTCTTTTTTCAATCCGTTTACTTTGTCAAAAAGTTGTTTGATCATTGCAGTTTTAGTAGAAGGAATTTGAATCTCTTCAATCTTCTCTTCTTCTACAGTTTCTTCTGCAACTTGCTCTGGAGCTTCAACAAGTTCCTGTTCTTGCTCGGTCTGTTCCAGAACTTCTTCTTGGTTATTAATTTCTTCAGTCATTGAAACTCCTAAAGTTT
>CETM01457086.1_pt1 | contig 13794 bp, 12 predicted proteins | sample 361451 | NCBI WGS metagenome assembly CETM01 (sample SAMEA2622690, study PRJEB7988) | marine metagenome | isolation source: saline water (ENVO:00002010), including
TGGCTTGAAAATCTTCAAACTCAACCTACTATTGCAAGTCTTAGCGCTCGATCTGAAAAAATTCGAAAAGATGCAGTTGAGAAATCCTTACGGCGCCTGCATCTTGATGAAGCTCAACAAGATGAAATTGATGCATTAACTCGAGCAATTGTGAAGAGAATTTTACATGATCCCATTGTTGCATTGAGAGAATATGGCAATCAGGATACTCACTATGTAGAAGTGGTTCATAAACTGTTTGGACTGAATGATGAATTTCCATCGTTAACGGACTTGTCTGTCAGTGATCAACCTGAAGATGATCGATTGTAATGACTACTACCATTCGTCTTGCGACTCGAAAATCTCGACTTGCACTTGAGCAGGCCAACTTAGTAATGGATGCATTGAAGAGAATTAATCAACAACTTTCTATAGAGCTAGTGCTAATTGAGACTGAAGGTGATATTGATCGAGAAACTCCACTGACTGTTCTGGGTGGGAGAGGTGTATTTGTAAAAGCAGTTGAACAAGCGTTATTAGATGATGTTGCTGATATTGCAGTGCACTCGCTTAAAGATGTCCCTACTGAAGAAGTTTCAGGTTTAATATTTCCGGCTATTACAGAGAGAGCAGATCCTAGTGATGTTCTTGTTGCAAACAATAAATATAAACTTGCTGAGTTAAGTGCAGGTTGCAAAATCGGGACGAGTTCGAGGCGTCGTGCAGTCTTGTTAAGTGCGATAAGACCTGATTTAGAAGTAGTCGATATCAGAGGTAATATAGATACACGTATACAAAAAGTACATGATGGTGTGGTTGATGCTGTCATTCTGGCTGCTTCTGGAATAGAACGATTGGGAATGGACGATGAAATTAGTCAGAGATTTGATCCTCAAGAATTTATCCCAGCGCCTGGTCAAGGTGCTCTTGCCGTGCAATGTCGCGATAATGACGAAGATATAAAAAGTATTGTGCAAAGTATTGACCATGCGAATACTCGACGTGCAACAGATGCTGAACGTGCTTTTTTAAGTGTACTGGGTGTGGGTTGTTCATTCCCTGTAGGTGCATATGCCGTGGTTGATAATAAGACTATTAATTTACGGGCAATGGTATTAACTGATGATACTAAAACTATGCCTGATTTTGGTGATGCAATTGGTGGTATAGATGAAGCTATAGCAATTGGATCGAATTTGGGGAGGCAATTATTGTCAGGCCCTAATGAAGATGGTGCGAAGTGACTGATCTCGGACATGTCTGGTTAGTAGGCTCTGGCCCAGGAGATCCTGGCTGGATCACTGATATTGGGGGAAAGATACTTCGAGACGCAGATGTTGTTGTGTTTGATCGGTTAGCTCCAAAAGAACTTCTGACTTTTGTACCAGATTCAGCGATTGTTATAGACGCAGGTAAATCACCAAACCAACAAAAGCTTTCTCAAGATGAAATTCATGAGACGTTAATTTCTTACGGTCGGTTGGGGAAGAAAGTCGTTCGACTCAAAGGAGGAGATCCGTATGTTTTTGGACGTGGTGGAGAAGAAGCTAAGATTTTAGCTGAGGCAGGTATCCCTTGTACTGTAGTGCCAGGGATCACTTCAGCAATTGCTGGGTTAAGTGCAGCGGGTATTCCTGTGACATATCGCGGTGTTGCCGTTTCTTTTTCTGTTGTGACCGGTCACGAAGACCCCACGAAGCCTAGTGAACAAGCCAATTGGAGAAAATTAGCCACAGCGACCGACACATTGGTTGTTTTGATGGGTGTAGATCGGATTGATCTTATTGCTGAACAACTCATTGCAGGAGGGCGAAATCCACAATCGCCTTCTGCGTTAGTACAACAAGCAGCTACTCCTGATCAACGTGTAGTAACAGCTCCTTTATCAGAAATTGCTCAAGCTGCAGTAGATCATGCAATTCGTTCACCTGCACTTTTCGTAATAGGTGATGTAGTCAATTTGCGTTCTGAATTGAACCCTAGTCGGTTAGCTCCACTGGCAGGTAAGCGTGTATTGGTTACCCGAAGCCGACAGCAAGCATCAATATTCGTAGAATCACTTCGTGCAGAAGGAGCATTTCCTATTGTATTGCCTACAATCGAAACTGAAAGGCGTGTAGATGATCAGCAACTTTCTGCGACAGTAGAAAATTTATTGGCAGGGAAATATGAATGGATTGCATTTAGCTCCGCCGTAGCTGTAAGAGCGTTTTTTGAATTGTTAATTGAGCAAAATATTGATGTGAGACAGTTGGGGGATATTCAAATAGGTGCTGTTGGTAAAGCGACATCTGAGGAACTACGATCGTACATGCTTTTCCCAGATATTGTCCCTGAAAACTCCACTGGTGAAGATCTTGCACATGCAATACTTACTCAATGTGCCGGTTCTGAAAAATCTATTCTTTTGCCACGTGCTGAAAATGCAGATCCAGCGTTGTTTAATGTACTTAACGAGAAAGGAATGCATGTTGATGAATTGACGCTCTATCTATCTGTTCCACCTGCTATTCCTTCAGATGAGATGTTGAAAGTCATTCGATCAGGTGGACTAGATATTGCTACGTTTACATCTTCTTCGACAGTAAAAAATTTAGTGAGAATACTTGGAGATGATCGTAAATGCTTAGATGATGTGTTAATTGCATGTATTGGGCCGACTACAGCATCAACTGTTAGAGATTTAGGGCTAGAGCCTGATATCGTAGCAAAGGAGCATTCAATTAATGGCTTGCTTCAAGCCTTACGGATATACCATTGGAGCAATAGTACGGTATAGAATGGGAACTGATTATGACAATTAATACGCATCAAGCTTTATTTACACGCACTCGCCGAACAAGGCGGACTGATAATCTGCGACGCTTAGTTCAAGAAACACATTTAGAACCCTCTTCTTTTGTCTATCCAATTTTCGTGACACATGGTCAGGATGTACGCCAAGCAATTGCTGCTATGCCTGGTCAATATCGTCTTTCTTTGGATCAGCTTCCTAACGAAGCAAAAGAATTGAAGTCTTTAGGTGTGCGTGCAGTATTACTTTTTGGGATTCCATCTTATAAAGATGCCGAAGGAACAGAAGGATACGCTGTTGATGGAATCGTGCAACAAGCTGTAAGGGTTTTGAAAGATGCGGACCCTGAATTAATTGTCATCTGTGATGTTTGTTTGTGTGAATATACTGATCATGGTCATTGCGGGCTGATTAATACAAACGGTGAAGTGCTTAATGATGAAAGTCTGTCTTTATTATCTGAGATGGCGGTAACTTGTGCAGATGCAGGAGCTGATATCATAGCTCCATCTGACATGATGGATGGTAGAGTGCAAGCTATTAGACATGCACTTGATGAGACAGGCCATGCACAAAAAGCAATTATGGCCTATAGCGCAAAGTATTCTTCAGCGTTCTACGGGCCATTTCGTGAAGCTGCAGATTCAACACCTCAATTTGGTGATCGTAGAGGCTATCAAATGGACTATGCAAATGTTCGAGAGGCATTGCGTGAAGTCGAGGCAGATATTGATGAACAAGCAGATATTGTCATGGTAAAACCTGCTCTTGCTTATTTAGATGTCATTCGACGTGTTCGCGAAAGAACAGATCTTCCTTTGGCAGCCTATAACGTGAGTGGAGAGTATTCGATGCTCAAAGCCGCTATTCAGAATGGCTGGTTAGAAGAAGAACGTGTTATTTTAGAAACGTTAACTGCGATTCGTCGTGCGGGAGCAGATATTCTAATTACGTATCACGCTAAAGAAGCAGCACAATGGTTGAGGGCCAATGACTAGTAGCAATTTTAAAAAATCACTCGAAATAATGAATCGTGCGCGTGCACATTTGCCTGGTGGTGTTAATTCACCGGTCAGAGCTTATCGCGCTGTGGACGGAGATCCAGTTGTTCTGAGGAGTGGTAATGGTGCGATGATCACTGATGTTGATGGTAATGAATACATTGACTATGTGAATTCGTATGGTCCTCTAATACTCGGACATGCCCATCCGGATGTTATTCACGCAGTGCAAGAGGCATCAAAATCCGGCACCTCTTTTGGTGCACCCACTGAACCTGAAGTTGATTTAGCTGAATTAGTGGCCTCAACGTTTCCCTCAATAGAGATGGTCCGATTCGTAAATTCTGGTACAGAAGCTGCTATGAGCGCTATACGTCTAGCTCGCGGACAAACAAAAAAAGATCTCATTATTAAATTTGAAGGCTGTTATCACGGTCATGCTGATGGATTGTTAGCCTCTGCAGGATCAGGTGTGGCTACGTTTGGATTACCAGATTCACCAGGTGTGCCTGCAGCAATGGCAGCTCAAACACTAATTGCTCCGTACAATAACTTGGAGGCAGTTAAGTCTATTTTTGAAGCTCATCCAGATAAAATCGCTGCAGTCGTTGTTGAGCCTGTTGCCGGTAATATGGGTGTCGTTGCTCCTCAACCAGAATACCTTGCTGGATTGCGATTATTATGTGATCAAAATGACGCATTATTGATTTTTGATGAAGTTATTTCCGGATTTCGAGTTTCTGCTTCAGGTGCTCAAGGTTTTTTTGATGTTCATCCTGATCTTACAATTTTGGGGAAGATTATCGGTGGAGGATTGCCAGTAGGTGCGTATGGTGGTTCTCGTGAACTAATGGAAGAAATGGCACCTACTGGAGATATCTATCAAGCTGGTACTTTGTCAGGTAATCCGATTGCTATGGCTGCTGGGTTAGCCACGTTAAATATTTTACTTGCAGATTCTGAAGCATATAATTATCTAAATTCTCTAGGTGTAAGACTTGCTACAGGGCTTGTATCTGTAGCCAAAGATGTAGGTATCCCTCTAAATGTTGTGCAAATTGGATCTACGTTGACTGCATTTTTTCAGGATGCTGTTCCTACCAATTATGATGAAGCTACTCGTTCTGATACTGCAATGTTTGCTCAATTCCATCGTGAAATGTTAAACAGAGGTGTTCATTTAGCACCTTCTCAATATGAAGCTTGGTTTTTGTCACTGGCACATAATGAAAAACTTATTGATCAGACTGTAAATTATGCCCATGAAGCTCTGATGGCATGTCGATCTAATTGATAACATGGTAGTACATTTATTTTTTCTTAGGATGACCTAATTTTTAATATTTCTATAGTAATTATTTGAATATGGTTGCTACTAATAATTGATGCTTGGTAGCATATATTTTATGCAAGAGCAGGGTTTTTTTTCAGAAAATAGCAATACATCTAGTATCAAAATTGAAGATGCATGTTTCAATTTTAATACTGTAAGTGTATTACGTGATGTTTCTCTTAATGTAGAAGCTGGTCAATCTTTAGCTTTATTGGGTCCATCGGGATGTGGTAAAACTACGTTACTTCGATCGATCGCTGGTTTAGAGAAGCTTAAAACAGGTACCATTTCAATTAATAATCGTGTGGTAAGCTCTTCAAACACATTTGTTCCACCAGAAGATCGTCGTGTAGGAATGGTCTTCCAAGATGGTGCTTTATTTCCACATCTTTCTGTTGCTGAAAATGTCCGTTTTGGTTTAACTAATAATCCTGGTCGTGATAATCGCGTGAAAAATGTTCTCGATATGGTTGGTTTGGCAGCAATGGCAGATCGATCACCTGATAACCTTTCAGGAGGAGAACGTCAGCGTGTAGCTCTTGCGCGTGCCTTGGCTCCTGAACCATCTGTTCTATTGCTTGATGAACCTTTCGCAAGTCTTGATGCATCTATGCGCGTTCAATTACGTACAGAAGTGCGTCAATTACTCGGTAATCTAAATATTACAAGTCTGTTTGTTACACATGATCAAGGTGAAGCTTTTGTACTTGGTGATCAAATCGCTGTAATGAAAGAGGGGCAAATCCTCCAAGTTGGTGAACCCAATTCAATTTATGAGCAGCCTATAGATCCTTGGGTTGCTCAGTTTGTAGGTGAAGCTAATATGCTGACAGGATCAACTGATAATCAACGTGTAATAACTTCTCTTGGTGCGGTTCCGTTATCTACGCAATTGGATTGTGCAGCAGGTTCATCTGTTGATGTACTCTTACGACCGGAATGTCTGGAAATTCAATCAGGAGGAAATTGGCTAGTTTCGTCAGTTGAGTTTTATGGACATGATTCGATGTATCAACTTAAAGGCGATGAGAACAAAACACTGCAAGTGAGATCATTCACTAATCTGAATTATCAAACTGGTGATTATGTTTCTGTTCGTTATGTTGGTCCTCCAACGATTGCTTACCAATCTATAAATAGTTAAAAAATGAATTTTAAGAATTATATAGAGGTGTTTTGGGTTTGATTTAGATGGTATCTATACTAATTCTTAAAGAAAGGTCAACCTGATATGAAAAAATATATATGCTCTTTTCTTGGAATAGTTATTCTTTCCACTCTTTTTATCGCCTGTGATAATACAGATGAGGAAAGTCTTGTAATTTATTCCGGGCGAAGTCAGTATTTGATAAATCCAATTCTTGATGCTTTTGCTGAGAGCACAGGAATAGATGTGCAAGTACGCTATGGTGGTTCTGTAGACTTGGCGTTACTAATTGAAGAAGAAGGAGAAAAATCTCCTGCTGATGTCTATATATCAAAGAGCCCTGGTCCAGTAGCGTATTTGGCAGAACGCGGTTTACTCAGTGATCTTCCAGAAGATGTGCTAGAAATTAGCCCAGGGAGTGATGCAGGTAATTGGGTCGCAGTAAGCGGTCGTCAACGTGTGTTAGTTTATAATCGAGAAAATGTTACGGAATCTGAATTACCAGAGAGTATCTTTGAACTTACAGAAGATAAATGGAAAGGCAGATTGGCAATTGCTCCAAGAAATGGATCATTCCAAGATTTTTTCACTTTATTCCGACTACAACATGGTGACGATATTGCACTGGACTGGTTGGAACAAATGGTTGCAAATGACGTTAAGGTTTATGCAAATAACAATTCAATAGTTCAAGCCACTGCACGTGGTGAAGTAGATGGTGGTCTCGTGAATCACTATTATAATGCTCGCCTAAAAGTGGAAAATCCAGATACCCCTAGTGAGAATCATCGATTTGTTGATGGTGATTCTGGTTCTGTAACTATTGCAACTGTTGCGGGTATAATTCCTAGTGGAAATGAAAAAAATGCTGAAAAACTCATTCGCTTTTTGTTAGACACAGCAGCTCAGCAGTATTTTACTGATCGTACATACGAATATCCTGTACTAGCAGGCATAGAATCGAAGCATGATCTTTCTAAACCACCTACAATTGATTTCGGTGATTTTAATATATTGGGAAGTGGATTAGAACGTACTCTGGAGTTGATTCGTGAGGCAGGATTCGATATTTAGTCGATCTGATAGTGAAGAGAAGAATTCATTTAGTGCACTAGAGGTAAAAGAAAAAACACCTGTTCTTTTACTTCTAGTGTCTATTGTTGTTGCCCTGTTGTTTGCCGTTCCATTTTTTTATTTGGCAGTGCGTAATATAGTCAATATTAATGATCTGGCGAATATTTTCTTTTCCAAATTAACTTTCTACCCTTTAATGAAAACTCTCTATTTAGCGTGCACTGTTTCGATTGTAGCCTCTTTCATTGGGGTAGTGTTGGCATGGATTACCATTCGTACCGATGTGTATTGGGGTTCATTTTGGAGAATTGTGTGTCCATTACCTTTGGTTTTTCCCTCGTTTGTCGTTGGTACCACTCTAATTTCTGCTTACTCGCCAGGTGGTTTTTTTGAGTTTATATTTTTACCACTTGGTATTGAGCAATTTCATAGACTTGATGGCTATATTGGTTCTTTTTTAGTATTAACTTTTATAACGTTTCCTTATGTGTATTTACCAGTAGCTGCTCGTTTTTCTACATTACCATCTTCAACTGAAGAAGCATCTCGCTTGTTGGGCTATAATTCATTGGCCACATTTAAACGTGTAACCTTACCTCAAATTTTTCCTACTATACGTGCAGGTACGCTATTAATTTTTTTGTATGTTGTGAGCGATTTTGGCGTTGTTCAACTGATGGGATATTCTACACTGACCACTCGAATATTCAATACCCGCTTAGCTGATACTGAATTGTCTTTGGCCTTAGGTTTGGTTCTAGGGATTGTGGCATTGTTAATTGTTTTAGGTGAAAGATTCTTTAGCAAGGAATTAAATTTAGTAAATGATAACCCTGCAATTCGTCCTATTAAGCTTAAATTAGGACGTTGGCAGCCAATTGCATTGCTTACGCTATTAATTACACTTGGTGCGGGATTATTCTCACCAATCATTATTCTTTTTTGGTGGGCATATAGAGGGTTCGTTAATCAAACTGCCGGGTTCGCAACTACTTCAGATTTGATGACACTTGCTTTACCTACAGTTAATACTGTAGGTATGAGCGTTTCTGCAGCTTTAGCCACTGTACTTTTAGTACTACCTATTGCTTTTCTTGTGACACGTTTTCGCAGTGTTTTAATTACTCCCATTAATGCGATAATCGTGTCAGGTTTCGCTTTACCTGGTTTAGTGGTTGCATTATCAATAGTTTTTCTATCTATCAATGTCACAGGGTTCTATTTTCTCTATCAAACATTACCGATATTACTACTTGCATATATTATCCATTTTGGTGCACAGGCATATCGAACAGCTCAAGTTGGAGTTTTAAATCTTGACAATCGTCTCAGTGAGGTAGCACGTACTCTTGGTACCGGTCGATTGCTATTATTGATAAAAATTGAACTTCCTCAAATGTTACCTGCTTTGGCAGCAGGTGGAGGTTTGGTGATGCTCTCAACTATGAAAGAACTTCCTGCTACATTACTTGCCTCACCAATAGGATTTAAGACACTTGCCACTCATATTTGGGCTCTTAATGAAGCTGGATTTTTGGCTGATGCAGGAGTGGCATCATTGTTATTAGTTATTTTGTCAGCAGTGTTGACTTGGTTAGTTGTTATTCGTAATTCAACTCATTTACGTTGAATAGAAGTAGATTATATAAATTGGAGGGTGCAATGTTTGTAAGATTAGATCATGTGGGGCTTGTAGCTTACACAATTGATGAAGCAAAAACTATTTTGGGAGACCAATTAGGATTGGATATTGATGAGAAAAAATCCAATTGGCCCGATGGTAGTTTTTTTGCACCAGAACAAACATTTAATTATTTTTTCCAAATCGCAAAAGGTGAGACACAGATAGAAGTTCTTATTCCTGCTGAAGATGCTACTAGCGGGACTGCAAAATATTTGGCAAAAAATGGACCAGGCTTACATCATATTTGCTTTGCGGCAAGGGATGTAAACGAAGAAGTTGAACGATTACGTGCACAAGGTATGAGGCAAATTGAATTATCGGCTACTGCCGATGGTCGTCCTACAGCTGCATTTTTTCACCCAAGTAGTGTAGGTGGCGTTCTTACAGAAATTGTTCCTTTACGTGAAGGTTAACCTGATTATTTAGATTAAGGATCTTAGATGGATGTACTAAGCGCACTAAAGTATCGTAGAACTGCAACAGAGTGGGATGTTGAAAAAATACCGTCCAAAGATTTGATTTCGAAAATAATTGAAGCCGCAACTTGGGCTCCTAACCATCGACGTACTGAGCCTTGGAGATTTCATGTAATTGCAGGAAAAGCACGTGAGCAATTATTGCGTGCCATTCAAGATGATTACCGCGTTAAGGGGTATGCTCAGGAAGATATTACTAAGGAAATCGCTGTTATTGAGAGGAAATTTTACCGTTCTCCTTTGATGATAATAGTGACCCAGTTTTCACACGATAGTGATGACTCTGATCGGATTCTTGAGGATTATGCTGCCTGTGCCTGTGCTATTCAAAATTTACTTCTTGCTGCATATGCAGAAGAATTAAATACGAAATGGAGTACGGGAAAATTAGTTTATGAAAAAGGAGTATTTAATTTTTTGGGATTGGGGAAAAATGAACGCATTGTAGGCTACATTTATATGGGATATGGAAAAAAAGATCTGAATACTGAACCTCAACGCCGTCAGCCAATAATAAATTGGTACAACTTTACATAATGATACTTAGATGTATTTGTATTGGAGAATTTTTTTGGCTCTAAATATCCAAATCTTAAAACGTCCAGAGATATTGGGTTCTTTAGCACTGTTTGTAGTTTTAATTTTAGTATATTTTTTTTCTATTGATATTAGAGCAACACGAGGGGCATCAATTACAGCTGATGAACCGTTTTATTTGATTACAACGCAAAGTCTTATTCAAGACAGTAATATTGATTTGCGGGCTCAATATCAAGACCACTCTTATCGTTCTTTTTTTGATCATCCTGATGGACTTTGGACACAATCTGTTCCTCTGGAAGATGGAAGACTTGTCAGCCCACATAATATTGGTCTAACTATATTATTAATTCCTGGTTTTCTTATGGGCGGTCTTATCGGGACGCAAATTCAAATGGTTTTATTATCAGCTTCTACTTGGGTTTTATCTTACCTTCTGACATTGAAATTGATGCCGTTGAAACCGCTATTTGTTTGGTTGGTAACGATAATTATTGCTCTCAGTGCTTCAGCATTTATCTACTCTTCTGAAATATATCCTGAAATACCTGCTGCATTTTTTCTTGTATTGTCATTACTTCTTCTTGTGAAAAGTGATCGGGTACATTTCATACGTTCTTTAACAATATTGATTTGTATATCTACACTGCCTTGGCTTGCTGTAAAATATGTTCCCTTAGCAGCACTTGTTGGTTTGTACACTCTATGGAAATCTACTTCAATTGCGCGAATATTACTTATAGTGGTTGGATTATTGTTTGCCTTTGCATATATTCTCTTTCATCTTGCTGCATATGATTCCTTGACTCCGTACTATGTAAATCTCGTTTATGCTGGTGATTCTACCGTCTCAATCGTGGAACGACATGTCAATTTTTTCGATAGATTCTATAGGTTGTGGGGGTTATTTATTGACAGACATTTTGGGATTGCAAGGTGGGCTCCGATTCTTCTCTTTGTAATTCCTGGATTAGCTCTTACGATACGTGGGAATGCTCTGCATCGCCTTGTTTTTAGTTTAATTATAATGCAAATATTGATGGCTACTTTTGTGGCTATAACCATGATGGGTTGGTGGTTCTCTGGAAGGACATTGATGACAATATTTCCATTATTGACGATTCCATTAAGTTTTTTTGTCATTAATTTCTATTCTCGATTTAGATTACCTTTGATCATTAGTGGTACCTATTCAGTATTGATTACTGTAGCGCTTGCTATAGCAGGACATCGTCGTGAAATTGTAATTGCAGTTGACCCTTTTGAAATGAGTTCACCTGTTATTCAATTCACTAACAATTTGTTTCCTTTATATACATCTTGGAATGCAATGACATGGTTTTTAACATTGATTTGGATCGTACTAGGAACTTTAGTGATTCTAATAACGTTCAGATCGAAAACTATTCTTAACTAGCTTCAAGGATTTTACCTAGTATCCGACATTAATTTAAGTTCTATTAATGTGTCATGGAAGATATCAGGTATTGAGGTAACAACTTCTTCTCTCAGTTTGCTGAGAGAAGAAGTTGTTTGGGATAGTAAAATTGGTAACTGGCATTCATGTGCAACTAATAATGCCATGAGTGTGTCACATGCTATATCTGTTTGTGTGTGTCCATTTGAAAAGCGTAATCTAACTTCAGCTTTTACACCTTTATTATGAATGAGCATTGCTACAGGTTCACAACCGATTGCATGATAGAGCTCTAAAAAGCCCGATAAAAGATAAGCTGTGTGGTTTAAGATTTTCTCATCTTTAAAGTCTAAAAAGCTTATTAACTCTTTTCGTATAATTAACCGAACATGCTTATCGTGATCTACAGGGTGTAAGGTGATCCAGGCATGTTGGTTGCATGCACATAATTCAGGGCGCAAACTTCGAATTCGTAATTTTAGATGATTCATCTATAATTCACCTTGTGCTTTTTGCCGATGATTATTGTTTGCCTCTTCTACTGCTTCGAGTATGTGCATAGGTGAGCCAATATTACGTCCAGTATTACAAACTGCCGCTAAATCTTTCGGTAAACATTGTCCGCCAAATCCACGTTCTTTTGTAACGATAGTATGACTTTGATTGATACGGTTATCTTGAAGCCAGAGTGATTTTACTTCTTCATAATCAACATCAGTTGCTACGCAGAGATCATAGAATTCATTACAGAAGGCGACCTTTGTTGCCAAAAAAGCATTCTCCATGTATTTCACAATTTCTGCAGTTTTTGGTTCTGTAAGGAAGTGCTGGATGTTGTTATTGGTATATACGTTTTCGTAGAGTGACTGTACTTTTGAAACAGCTGGTTCATAGCCTCCGTATATTAAGAATTCTCTGTTATCTGGATTTCTCAGAGGATGTGCTTCTGACTCCCCAGCATACTCTGGCACGAAAACCAAAGGTTTCTTTGTTTCTTTAATTAGTCTATCAGTTGTTCCTACACTAATTGTACTGTGGCAAATAATTGCTTCATTAGGATCTGCAAGTCTGACAACTTCTTCAACAATGGATGTATCACATGCACCTGAAATAAGACGTGCTGTAGGGACACATATAATTACAAAATCAGTATCAATTAAATCGTTCGGTTCGTTATAACCAAGTGGAGGGTCATATATAACAGGGCTGTATTTATCAAATATTTTTGCCACATAATGACCTACTGAACCATATCCTGCGATCGTTACTTTTGTCATGTTGTTCCCATTTATGTGATTCTAGGGGGACGATATCGTCCCCCTAGAACTAATGAAACTTTATTATTGTAAAGTTCCTACTTCTGCTTTAGTGATGTTCAAACCACTATATGCAGCTTCTATGGCACTAAGTACCTTAGCTGCTGACTTAGAAGGTTGATTTTCTAAGTTGTAGATAGCATTAAGATCTTTCGCACTTGAGGCATTTGCCTTAGCTACGAGAGGCTCAATGACACGGAAGAAAGCCCAACCTTCAGCTTGATGGATACGAGCTTTTGCGTCGTCTCCAGCTTCAAGATCGGCTTGCATTTTACTTCCGTACCGGATAGTTGCCTGAACGTAAGTGATGGTTACTTGTCGTAGTATTTCGTCAGCTGCAGCAGCTAAAGCTGATGCATCTCCACTCTTACTTGCTTCAAGTCCTTCGTTCGTTGCTTTCAATAAAGCATCGTTCACAGCAGAACCTGTTCCAAAGTTCCCACCTCTTTTATCAGCCGTTGCAAAAGGCGAGCCTTTAGGTGCTGCATCGTTGTCTCCATGGTAGAAAGCCCACCATTCATCCCAGTTATGCGGAGCACCTTTATTTACATCAATATTTCCTGCAGCGACCTTTTCTTCAGCAGCGACAACTTCATGAAGTGCCCAAGCAATCATAATTTGGTTTTGAATACCTTTTTGAATACCTTGCTTTCGAACTCCATCAGCTTCACCTTCGAATGGTCCAGTGCCATCAATAGCATGGGTTACATAGGTGTCTAACCAAGTGGGGTCGTTGTAGTACGCAGTATAATCGTCCCAAATTCGCTCAGAACGTTCACTACGTGCAAATCCTGCGATGGTTCGAATTCCAGATGATTTAACTGAATTTTTCCCATCTTCATAAAGCGCTTTTACTGCTGCAAAATCAATTTTATCTGCACCGAGTAGTGCGTTGATTTCTGCTACATCTACCACTACCAATGAGTGGCTTACAACATCAGATGCTGGTTTATAGCCACCGATTGCTGCGTGGTCGTGTGCATGTGAAGCAGATGCTGATCCAGATGCTGATCCAGATGCTGATCCAGAT
>CETM01063790.1_pt1 | contig 13791 bp, 12 predicted proteins | sample 361451 | NCBI WGS metagenome assembly CETM01 (sample SAMEA2622690, study PRJEB7988) | marine metagenome | isolation source: saline water (ENVO:00002010), including
ACAGCCTCCAGGCAAACCTCCGGCAAGAATTTTCGCCAGTGCCGTAAGATCCGGGATTAGGCCTAAGGATGCCTGGGCGCCACCGGGTGAAACGCGGAACCCAGTTACAACTTCATCAAAAATCAGAACAATACCCTGCGCCTTCGTCACTTCCCTTAACATTTTAACAAAATCTCGACCTAATGGAATTTGACCAGAGCTGGCCCCCGTCGGCTCAAGAATTACGGCAGCGATATCCTCATCCGTTTCCAATAACTCCTTAATGCGGTCCGGCTCAGAAGGATCGGCGACAATAACATTTTCTATAATGCCATCGATAATTCCAGGCACATTTTCTGTCCCTGCGTATTTCGATCCAAATGCCACGTGGTCTTGCCATCCATGAAAGTGATTTTTGAAGCGCATAAGCTTGTTCTTAGCTGTAAAAGCACGAGCAAGACGAATGGCCATTAAATTAGCCTCGGTCCCGCTTGAGGTAAAACGTACCCTTTCGGCAGATGGAATTAACAGTTTGACTAATTGTCCCCATTTCAATTCTAAATCATGACATGCTGCCGGGTGTGTGCCTTGGCTTACCTGTTCGCTGACTACCTTGACCATAGATGGATGAGCATGCCCCAAAAGGAGGGATCCGTGTCCGCCATAGTAATCTATATACTCATTTCCATCGGCATCCCATTTCCGAGAACCCTGTGCTCGATCAATATAAATCGGATGAGGTTTCATATGGCGAGAATCGTGGACGATTCCACTGGGAAAAACATCACGAGCCTCAACATGTCGAGCTTTAGACTTTCGTGTCTTACTCGCAAAGGCGGCAACAATCTGCGAATTAGTAAAGGGCGTGGTATTCATGGTTATCTCCTGATGACACCCCAGCCTGCCCCCTGACACGAAGTCTTGCAACCGCAAGGTCACAAAGAACCCTGAGAGTGGCTAGGTTTTTTAAATACCTTTCGACGAACTGTAGATGGGAAATCGCCCAGTCAATACCTTAATCTCCTTAGCAATATCTGATTCTATTTCGCCCTGTTTCGAGTTTTTCCTTTCAAGACCAGCGAGCACATCTGCTATCCAATTGCCAATCATTGCAAATTCCTCTTTGCCGAAACCACGGGTCGTGCCCGCAGATACCCCAAATCGAAGTCCCGAGGTCACAGTCGGAGGCTGAGTGTCACCAGGAACACTATTCTTGTTACAGGTCAGTCCGGCCCGCTCAAGGCTCTCTGAAGCTTCGGCGCCACTTAATCCTTTGGGCCGGAGGTCTATTAACAAAAGCGGTGTATCAGTGCCACCCGTTACAACTTCAACACCTCGATCAATAAGCGTAGCAGCCAGACCCCGGGCATTCTCTAATACCGCATGCGCATAATTCTTAAATTCCGGACGAAGCGCCTCTTTCAAGCAGACGGCCTTGGCAGCTATCGCGTTCATCATTACTGATCCCTGGACACCGGGAAAAACTGATGAATTCAATTTGCTACTGTACTCCGGGTTTTCAGAGAGGATCAGCCCTCCCCTTGCACCTCGCAGATTTTTATAAGTGGTCGCGGTAGAGACGTGCGCATGAGGTAGTGGGCTCATATGAACACCGGCGGCAACCAAACCTGCAAAATGTGCCATGTCGGCCAATAGTAATGCCCCGACAGAATCGGCTATGGCCCGAAACTGAATAAAATCAATGGCGCGAGGATAAGCGGAGCCACCACAAATAATAAGCTGAGGATTATGAGCTTCTGCAAGCTCCTGAACCTTATTATAATCAATAAGTCCGTCCGTCTCGCACACTCCATACTCCACAATTTTAAACCATTTTCCGGTCAAGTGGGATGATGCCCCGTGGCTAAGGTGCCCCCCATCTGACAGAGACATTGATAGAATTGTGTCCCCTGGCTTTAAGAATGCAAGAACAACTGCAAGGTTAGCCTGGCTTCCAGAGTGAGGCTGTACATTGGCATAGGAGCACTGAAACAATGTCTTTGCCCGCTCTATAGCAAATTGTTCTACAATATCAGCAGGGCCGGCTCCCCCATAATAACGTTTTCCCGGATAGCCCTCGACGGTTTTATTAACTATAATAGCGCCGAGGGCTTCCAAAGAAGCCCGGCTAACGATATTTTCTGATGCAATCAATTCAATACCATCGCATTGACGTTCAAACTCCGTTTTAAGAGCAGCACTAATTTCTGGATCAATTTCATTAAGGTTAGCGTCGAAATAGCCGGAGTGATTGACGGTGTTCATGAGAAAATCTCCAACTTTCAGATTCATCGAGGGCTATTTCTCTGATTGAGCCTAAAGATACTATAACAATAGGTAAGTTATGTGGACTAAGCCTTTTCAGCCCCATAATAAAGAGTAACAACATGGCGGGCTTCCGCAAAGAATAACCAGCGTGAGAAAAACACCCCTAAAAATGCACTTACTGAAGCGACAAGGATGCTCGATATTTGCAATAGCCCAAATGAAAAAAGACCAATAACGAGCATTACTGATGGGATGAAAAAGCCGAAGAGCACTGCAAGCTTTCTTATCTTTATTTTATGTTTTCGAGCAATTTTATACCCCATCTCAGAAAGAAGGTAGTTTTCCTCTGTATGAGGGCCTTCAAGTAAGCGCACCTGACCCTGTGTAAACCCTGTCGCCGAACTAGCGGTTACAGTATGACAAGAATTATCAACAAAAACCCAATATTGACGTTTCAGAAGCCCTGAAATTAGAACGAAAAAGATCGACATCAAAATATAAAGGTCCGTTACGCCAATGGTAACTGCCTGAACACCCGCCCCAAAAACGACACCATTCATGAGACCTAATAATAAATAAACCGGAATGGTCCAATTATTATTCCATTGATGAACTGTCTTTAGAGAACGATAGATCATTGCGGTGCTATAAATCGTTAGGATAGAAAATAAGACACATATCAACGCGATCACACAGCCAAATATAGTTATTTTACCATGAGCAAACCACACGTAGGTAAGTGCAGTCCAAGGACCAAATGTGATTATTGACAAAACCCCTTCTCGCGATAGCCAACTAGTCCGCCACTGCGAGAGAGCCCGCCATGCGCGCTCCGGATGGCCCAGATGAAAAGTGGAAGAAAAAAGACCTGTTGAAACAAGAATAAAGGCAAACCCAAGGCCAACAGCGCCGAAGACTGGTTCGATGGGAACTAACCTGAAAGCTGCCATAAATGCTATTACAATTAACAAACCGTATCCTGCACCCGATGCAGATGTAAAAAAAATGACAGAGAGGGCCGGATGCAATGAGTTAAAGCCTAGCGCGAAAGGGCTCGGTCAACCCAGTGGAGTAGTGGGTTGGTGTCACCCCCGGTAATGTAAGGCTCTACGGGAACGTCAGCATCTATTTCAATATGTGGTTTCGATCTTGGGGGTAAATATTTATTTGTGGGCTTGTAACCCAATTCCGCCATTATATCGAAGCCATTTCTCTCCCGGGTAATTTTTGAAACGTTCGAATTCGGGTCGTTGAAATCACCAAAATGGCGCGCCCCAGCTGGACACGTTGAAACACAGGCCGGAATTCGATCAATTTCTTCAAGATTTTGGTTATAAATTCTATCAATACAAAGCGTGCATTTTTTCATAACACCTTCATCTGCATCGTATTCTCTCGCACCATAAGGACAGGCCCAGGAGCATAACTTGCAACCAATGCACTTGCTCTCATTAACCAAGACAATTCCATCTTCCTCCCGCTTGAAACTCGCGCCGGTAGGACACACCGTAACACAGGCAGCATCTTCACAATGAAGGCATGATTTAGGGAAGTGAACTGTCCTACCTGGCTCCATATCGTTCAACGTCACTTCAAAGGTATGAATTCTATTGAACCAAACACCCAAAGGCCTTGCTCCATAAGGCTCTCGGTCCGTTAGAGGCGCCGCATGCCCTCCAGTATTCCATTCTTTACAATTAACTGCGCAGGCATGGCAACCCACGCAAATATCCAAATCTATCACCAGTCCGAGCTTCTTTTCGGAGCTTGAGGGAAGAACAGTCATGATTGATTTTCTCTACGAAACATACGACCGTAATCCAGTTTGTTTGGAGCTGAGAAAAGACTGTCGGGTTTAGACGTCGGCGCAAACTGCGGATATGTAACATGGTCAACCCCGGGCTCTGCCTTTCTCATCCGAACCCTTAAATCATACCAAGCCGCCTGGCCGGTAACCGGGTCTGAATTTGAATATCTATAACCATCATTATTAGGCGGCAGAAGTTCGGAAATTACATGATTGAGGAGGAAGCCTTTTCTCGCCTCACCGGCATCGACCGCGAGATTCCAGGCACCGGAACGCTTCCCGACTGCGTTCCAAGTCCATACAGTAGACGGCTCCACCCCATCCATAAGCGAAGCCTGAACCTTTATGCGTCCATGATAACTTTCAACCCATATCCAATCGCCATCCACAATCTCATATTCGGCTGCCGTTTTAGTGTTAATGTATAATTTATTTGACCCTGTAATCTGCCTCAGCCAGGCATTCTGTGAACCCCAGGAGTGGTACATTTGCATTGGCCTTTGAGTAATGGCGTGAAGTGGATATTCATCAAGGTCAACCATTGAGTGTTCAAAGGGTGGATACCAGATTGGCATAGGGTCAAAATAAGTTTCAACACGAGATCTCTCTCGTTCGGGAGGTTGAACTGAGCCAAAACCGCGTGCTGCATTTCGAAAACGCTGCAGAACTTCAGAATAAATTTGCAGAACGATTGGATCTGCGTTGCCATTAAAACCAATATCCTTAGCCCAATCCAGATAACCTTTATTCGCAAATTTATAGAATTTGTGTTCATCAGGAAAATGGTGCGACCAAAAGCAACCATTATCGATATAACGTTTTAATTGGTCAGGATTGGCCTCGCCCTTACCACTTTTATTGCCATCTTTCCCACGCCAGCCCGCTAATGGCCCAACACCGGGCATGCGCTCATGGTTAACAATGTAATCAGCATAGCCGCCTGGATACTTTGGACTACCATCTTCCTTCGTCATACCTGGCAAACCAAGCCGTGCGCCAAGATCCAAAAGAACGGTTTGGAAGGGCCTAACATCACGGTCAGGTTCAACAACCGGTTGTCGAATTGCGTCTTGTGCCGCATCGGCTTCGCAAATCGGCCGATCCAATAACGAGATGCAGTCCCAGCGTTCAAGATAAGTTGTATCAGGAAGGATCAGGTCTGCGAATGGTACCATCTCCGAAAAATATGCATCTGAGTAGATAATGCGTGGAATCTTATAATTTCCAGTCCTCTCGTTTTTGTCGGTAAGCATCTCGATCACGCCCGACGTATTCATACTGGAGTTCCAACTCATGTTAGCCATGAACATGAACAGTGTATCGATTGTATAAGGGTCACCTTTCCATGCATTCGTGATAACCATATGCATTAAACCATGACTGGATAGTGGAAATTCCCAAGAGAACGCTTTGTCTATTCGACCGGGCTTACCGTCCTTATCAACTATCAGGTCTTCTGGCCCAGTCGGAAAACCGAGGGGAGGTCCTGTTAGTGATGTTTCAGGCCCAAGGTCTTCTAGTTTTCCTGCCGGCTTTAATGCTGGCGGAATTGCTTTTGGAAAGGGAGGTTTGTTTCGAAATCCACCCGGACAATCGATCGATCCTATTAGGGTCTGTAATAGGTGGATAGCTCGGCATGTGTGGAACCCATTAGAGTGCGCCGATATTCCTCGCATCGCATGCATTGCTACGGGCCGTCCAATAAAACTCTCATGCTGACGCCCATACGCATCGGTCCAAGGTGTGCGTATTTCGATTTCCTCTTTAAACGCTACCTGGGCAATTTCGGCGGCTAAACGCTGAATGGTTTTAGCTGGAATACCTGTCTCTTCTGCTACATTTTCTGGCTGATACCGCTCACTCAGGTATCGCTCAGCCATAAGCTGAAAAGCGGGCCGTGCAGTATTTCCATCCGATAGTTCCATTTCGCCAACGAACACGGGCTTCGCACTAATATCCATTGCCGATACCAGTTTTTTCTTTTCTCCATCAAAAACCAGCGGGACACCTTCACTGTTTCTAACAAACAGGCCATCTTCTGGCTTACCTGGGGCTTTTATCACTAGCCATGGTGCGTTGGTGTATGTTGCGAGATACTGGTCATCCACATTGCCAGTCCTGAGAAGCTCGTGAATTAAAGACATCACGAAAAGACCGTCAGTTCCTGGGCGAATACTCAGCCACTCGTCGGCAATTGCAGAGTAACCCGTTCTAACTGGATTTACAGAAACAAATTTCGCGCCGCGACCTTTAATCTTACCAAGACCAATTTTTATTGGATTTGAATCATGATCCTCGGCAACACCAAACATAATAAAATATTTAGTGCGGTCCCAATCTGGCTCTCCAAACTCCCAAAAAGACCCACCAATGGAGTAAAGGCCGGCTGCAGCCATATTCACGGAACAAAAACCGCCATGCGCTGCGTAATTTGGTGTTCCAAATTGGCTGGCCCACCATCCAGTTAGAGCTTGTGATTGATCCCGACCCGTAAAAAACGCAAGTTTTTTTGGATCATTCTTCCGGATTTTAGACAGCCAGTCTGAGGCTATACCTAGTGCCTCACTCCATTCAATTTCTTCAAATTCACCAGAGCCCCGTTCCCCTACCCGTTTAAGTGGTTTTGTAAGTTTTGCAGGCGAATATTGGGTCATTATTCCGGCGGAGCCCTTTGCACACAGTACTCCCCTGTTTACCGGGTGATCACGATTACCCTGTATGTAACGAATTTTGCCATTTTTAAGGTGGACTTTTATGCCGCAACGACATGCGCACATATAGCATGTAGTTGCTTTAACCTCATCAGCCACTTCCGGAGAGCAATTGATTGAGTTATCCGACACAGGGGACCCTGTATTGTCTTACTCTGAGAGGGAGCCGCATTATCACACACAGATTGTAGGTCACATTAAACAACGTGCCGACGGAATATTTGAAACAAATGTCACCAGATTTAGAACTTAAAAATAACATTTTTATCACAAAATTTATTTTGGCCGGATTAGCGTCCGACTCTACCAGCTTGACCTTAGTCAAATTATAATTAACAAGTCCAACGAATAAATCTTGTTTAATTAATCGATTTTATTTATATATTTTTTATGACACTGATGCAGTTAAAGGTTTTTGTTATAATTGCGGAATTAGGCAATGTTACCCGTGCCGCAGAGACCTTGGGCATAACTCAATCAGCAGCATCAGCGGCCCTGGCCGCACTCGAGCATGCCAATGAAGTGAAATTATTTAACCGGGTGGGTCGTTCTGTTGAGCTATCCGAAATTGGACGACGTTTTTTACCCGAAGCTCAGATAGTAGTTTCAAATGCTCAAAATGCATCCCGAAATTTGCGAAGTTTAGGAGGGAAAACCAAAGGGAAACTCGTTATTGCCGCAAGCCAAACGATTGCGAATTATTGGCTCCCAAGTAAGTTAGCTAAATTTAAGGCACAATTTCCCGAAGTCTCTCTCAACGTGAAAATCTCCAATACGCGTGACGTAGAAACTGCTCTTCTCAAAAAATCTGCTGACATCGGTTTTGTTGAAGGCCCAGTCATTTCCGACCAATTGAACCTCAGTGTCATAGACCACGACCAACCTGCTTTGGTAGTTTCGGCTAGATATTGGCCGTCTATCCGAAAGAAAGATAAATCAATAGAACTTATTAAACTGCCTTGGATAATCCGGGAACCCGGCTCAGGCACGCGCGGAATATTAGAGAGCCTTGCAAGGCAGAAAGGCCTGAAATGGAGTGACTTAAATATAATTTTGGAATTGCCCAGTAATGAGTCCGTAAGAGAAGCTGTTGAAGCCGGCGCGGGCGCAACTCTAATTTCACAACATGTGGTAAACTCGGCAATAAAAACCGGATCACTTCGAGCAATTCAGATAGATGTTCCTCCTCGTGATTATCAAATGGTTATGAGAAAAGAAGGGGCGATCAACGATGCAGCAAGGATGCTTACCCGGATGGTCACAGGAATTGAAGACCAGGCGTATTTATATAACTAAATGAGCGGCAATTATTTTTAGCGCTGAAAGTCCCAAATGCCTAGCTTTTGAAGTATGCTATAAAGCGCTATGCATTATGGGAGGCATTGAAATGCCAACCGACTTGAACAGGAACGCCGCTATCCTTAATTAAGTTATAAACAGGGCATCGTTTCAGGCAGGTTCTTTTAAATTGATCTCTCAGATCATCAGGCATTTCTAATATAAGACTTATATCAACCTTAACGTTTTGGAAATGAGGCGAAACCTCAGCTGTCCCGAAGAGGCCACGATGGTCAACTATGCCTTCGCAACTAACCTCAATATCTTCCGGGGAAAGGCCAAACTCTTGAGCTATAAGTTCAATAGTTACATTGAAGCAGCCACCCAACGCCCCTGTCACATACTCCATTGGCGTCGGCGCCGTATCCCCTCCCCCAAGCTTTTCTGGTTCGTCTATAACAAAATCAAACCCCCTTACATCAACGTCAGTTTGCATCGTGCCGTTTCGGCGACCGCAAGCTGAGATAGTACGCAATTTTGGAGAGGGGTCTTTAGGTCGAGATGTCATATATCAGTTCCATCAATAACGAAATTTTGTGCGTTACCGGCATGATAGCACATTAATTCATTCACATCCGCTAAAGTTAAGATAGATATTAGTTTTGAGCTCATAGAATACAGCTAATTGACCTCACGTAGAAGAAACATACAATATGCTTTATGATAATATGTTTAAATTTAAATCATTTGCCGATATACGTTTAAAATACTAAATAGAGTACCTAAATAACCGAACAGGACCACCTAGAAGAATAATCGCTTGAACCGAAAACCAAGGATCGAATCCGCAGATGTTCGGGCAATCTAACGAAAAAAAATGAAAGAGAGCTGTTTTCTTGCACATACTTGACTTTCATACCCACCAATTCTTTAGCATTTGAAGTTAAGTAAAATGCATAAATTAATTCTCTCATTCGCAAATTCATGTTCACGTTGGGGCAGATAAAATGTTTTCAGCCAATCCGTTTGCCGAACTTTCTACCACCATTCCTGCTATAGTTATGCAGGCATACCTGATTCTTATGATAATTTTGGTCTTTGCTGGGACACTTTTTGACGTAATTCATAAAGGCAGTGCAAAATACTTTTTCGCAAACTTCCGAAAATCAAAAGATCAGGGAACATCGGTAGCTTTTAGTACTAAAATTGCTATAGCATTACACACTTTTGTTTCGGGCGTACTAACCTCTTCCGAATTTTGCAATCAAAAACGACGCATTGCTCATCTACTGGGGATGTATGGTTTTGTCTTAAACGTAGTCGCCACTTTTATGATGGTAATGTTCTATGCAACCCCTAACATTGTCACGCCTGCTATCTGGCCGCAGCTCTGGTGCATTGGGGCTCTAATGGTGTGTGTGGGAGGTTACTGGTTCTGGTTCTTCATTCGGGTTGATGTCGCCGCTGAAGGCGCTTCCCCTTTTCGAGTAATGCGCGCAGACCTTTTCATTTTATCATTGCTAGCTAGCAACACGTTTGCCCTTATTTGGGGCTACACCCAGTCCATCTCCAGTGGTTGGGCTTTCGTATTCCTAGCTTTCTATCTCATAGCTACAAGTGTGTTATTTGGCTCAGTACCCTGGTCAAAATTTTCACACATGTTCTTTAAACCGGCGGCAGCTTTTGAGAAGGAGCTCTCTGTAGCTAATGGTTCAAGGAACAACCTCCCAAAACCGGCAGACAGATCAGATCCAGCTGTTCGAGACCGGCATTCGATGGATCTGTTAAAAGACGCTCCATTAAACATGGGGCTTGGCATCAAACGCGAGTCACCGAATCACTATTAAATCTCTATACATGAAGTAATTTAGGAATAAGACTATGCCAACATTTGTATACATGACACGTTGCGACGGTTGCGGGCACTGTGTAGATATTTGTCCCTCAGACATCATGCACATTGATACAACCTATCGGCGTGCCTACAACATCGAGCCAGATATGTGCTGGGAATGCTATTCCTGTGTAAAGGCTTGCCCTCAGCATGCGATTGATGTTCGTGGCTATGCTGATTTTGCACCGCTTGGCCATAGTGTCCGCGTGGATCGTGAAGAGGATAAAGGCACGATTTCGTGGAGGATAAAGTACCGTAACGGCACAGAAAAAGACTTCGTATCACCGATCACCACAAAACCCTGGGGATCAGGCATTCCAAAACTGGCCGACGAAGTTGAACCAAGCAAGGAAATGCGAGAGAGCCAATTATTATATAACGAGCCGAAGTATATTAGGTTTGATGACGGAGGGCTGCATACTTTAGACTCCAACGGGCTGACATTTAAGGAAGGGGTATACTACTGATGGCTGTTAAAACGATTGTCGAAGACAATATCGATATCTTAGTCGTTGGTGCAGGATTGGGTGGCACAGGAGCCGCGTTCGAGGGCCGATACTGGGGGAAAGACAAAAAAATAGTGATCGCCGAAAAAGCGAATATTGATCGCTCTGGTGCCGTAGCCCAAGGCTTATACGCTATTAACTGTTACATGGGAACACGCTGGGGCCAAAACAACCCCGAAGATCATGTTCAGTACGCCCGTATCGACCTTATGGGAATGGTCCGGGAAGATCTTCTCTTTGACATGGCCCGTCATGTGGATTCTACGGTTCATCAATTCGAGGAATGGGGCTTGCCTCTCATGAAGGATGAGACAAGCGGCCAATACCTTCGCGAAGGGCGCTGGCAAATAATGATCCACGGCGAGTCTTATAAGCCGATTGTCGCCGAAGCCGCTAAAAAATCAGCAGACAAGGTCTACAATAGGATTTGCGTAACTCATCTCCTTATGGATGACACAAAAGAAAATCGCATTGGAGGTGCCGTCGGGTTTAATGTTCGGACAGGGGACTTTCACGTTTTTAAATCAAAAACAGTAATCTGTGGCGCTGGGGGGGCCTCCAATATTTTCAAACCGCGGTCAGTCGGTGAGGGTTCAGGACGAACCTGGTACGCTCCGTGGTCCTCCGGTTCTGCCTATGGACTCATGATTGAAGCCGGCGCAAAAATGACACAGATGGAGAACCGGATAGTATTGGCCCGATTCAAAGACGGTTATGGGCCCGTTGGGGCATATTTCTTGCACCTCAAAACCTACACACAAAATGGTCTCGGTGAAGAGTATGAATCAAAATGGTGGGACAGCCTACAAAAAATAGTAGGGAAAGAGTACCTCGATCCAGAATTATCCCACAAGACCCATCGCCCGATACCAACTTGTCTCCGAAACCATGCTCTTATCTCTGAGGTAAATGCGGGAAGAGGTCCCATTCACATGGTTACTATGGAGGCATTCCAAGACCCACACCTGGAAGAGGTTGGTTGGGAAAATTTTCTGGGTATGACGGTTGGTCAGGCCGTACTATGGGCAGCCACGGACGTAGACCCTAAAAACGAAAACCCCGAACTCACTACTTCCGAGCCTTATGTTATGGGATCGCATGCTACAAGTTCTGGGGCTTGGTGCTCTGGACCGGAAGATCTTTCGCCACCCGAGTATTTTTGGGGCTATAATAGAATGATGACCGTTGAGGGTTTATTCGGCGCCGGAGATGCCGTTGGGGGTACGCCTCATGCTTTTTCATCCGGATCATTCACCGAAGGTCGTCTTGCTGCAAAAGCCGCCTGCCAGTACATAAATGACGGAAAAGCAGATGGAATTTCTGTCTCAGATGCACAGATAAATGAGCGACGAGAACAGATTTTCAAACCATTAGAACGCTACAAGATTTATCGAAACGAGATTGTCGCCGGAACAGTCAACCCTCACTATATTAATGCACGACAAGGGTTGGATCGACTTCAAAAGCTTATGGATGAATATGCGGGCGGTGTAACAGTCAACTACATGACAAATGAAAAACTGTTACATATCGGCCTTAAAAAGCTGAAAATAATGGAAGAAGACTTGGAAAAGCTTGCAGCTAAAGATCTTCATGACTTATTACGGGCTTGGGAACTTCGGCATCGTCACCGCACTTCGGAGTGTGTTGTCCAACATACTCTTTTCCGGAAAGAAACGCGCTGGCCTGGCTATTACTATCGCGGGGACGCAATGAAACTGGACGACGAGAACTGGCATGTTCTCACCGTGTCGCATCGTGATCGCAAAACTGGCCAGTATACAATGGCGAAGGCACCATGTTACCACCTAGTCAGTGCTGACGAAGAGGAACCGAAAGATCTCTCTATAAATGAACAATCTATCCAAGAAGAAGTAAAGGTACTCGAACCGGCAGAATAGAATAATAGCTCCATTGTGTCCCGGCAGAAGATAATAGCAACCTCCTGCCGGGGCATAAGGGTCTTCTCAAAATAGAACCTTCACCGTTACTATTTGCTACCTCCCGATGGAATGCAAAGACTTGGAAAACACTCAAAAAAATATTATCAATCATACCGATGACGAAATACTCCCGGTTGCCAACCAGATGTGGAGCGACCTTATCCGTACTTCCAATGAAGGGAAATACGGTGAATTCATAAGGGATTTTTCATATTCTCTTATAAAGGGGCTTAACGAGGTCGAGATGGGGAAACAGTTCGCAAATAGCGAACTGACCCGCAACTTATCGGGACTGGTTGATTGTCTTGGTATTATTCGACGAGGTCAGCATGTGACTGTGCTTTACCGGCAACGAAGTACCAAACAAGAGGGAGAATGGCTTGGTAGATTAGTACTCGGGTATGAAGAAGGTGAAGTGAAGATATTTGGTGCTTCAATTTTTTAAGATAAATGAAACAAAGCATGAATGAAACGATCGCAGATAAAAAGTACGTCGAGTTATCCTATAAAATAACGGATACAAAGACGGGAGATGTACTTGTCGCAGTGGAGTATCCAATAGGCTATGTGCATGGCTCGAATGATATTTTAGCACCCCCTGTTTTAGATGAATTAAAAGGAAGGTCCAAAGGGGAGATCGTTGAAGTGCCGATAGACTGTAATCTGCTCTACGGTCCTCGGGACGAGGGCCTGGTTTTCACTGACCACATAGAGAATGTGCCAGAAAGGTACCGTGAAATTGGTAAAACTATAGTTATGGAAAATGAAACCGGAGGCACGAAAAATTTTATTGTTACCCGGATTGACGAAAAAACCCTAACTGTAGATGGCAATAATCCACTTTGCGGTCGGGAGGTTAAATTTACGCTAGAAATTTTAAATGTTCGGGATGCCACAGATGAGGAGATAACAGCAGGTGGGCCACTCAGTATGTCACCGGATGTAGGCGCAGCAAACACCATCCCAATTTAAGAATTGGTTATTTTCTATTGTGTTTAGATATATAAATTGAGTGAAAACGCTGAAAATAATCCAGCAGCTATAGGTTTATTAATATACCTACTAAGGCTTTTTGGGCGTTTCGTATTCCACAACCTTCTGAAAAGGCTCCCATACAGTATCGTACCCTACGAACCCTTTTTCATTTGCTTCCATCTGGCGGGTCACAACAAACCGGGAATGCCCATCAGGGACTTCTGGACGGGATTTGGATTGCTCACTCATGCTTCACCTATACGAAAAATCATTAAGCTAAGTACATCTATATAGATTAGAATTATACAATATTTCAGGCCATCACGCCAATATTATTAATCTGGCTTTAAGTGCGATTTTATAAAGCTCTCCCTTTCCGAAACATCTGTTACGATATCCTCAGTTACCTGTACTCCGAGTAAATACCACT
>CETM01029445.1_pt1 | contig 13789 bp, 13 predicted proteins | sample 361451 | NCBI WGS metagenome assembly CETM01 (sample SAMEA2622690, study PRJEB7988) | marine metagenome | isolation source: saline water (ENVO:00002010), including
ACTATGAAATTAGCTACGTTGTCTCACATCCCCTGGCCAGAGAATAACCTGGATCCTAGGACATTAATGAAAAATGCTTGCGCTGAAGCGGTTTTAGCTGAAAATCTAGGATTTGATAGTGCTTGGTTTGCAGAGCATCATTTTTCCCGGTACGGGTTAGGGTCGTCCTCCTTGATGGTTCTGTCGCACATTGCTGCTATCACAAAAACTATAGAACTGGGGACTGCAGTTTTATTGCCTACCCTGCATAACCCAATCAAACTTGCCGAAGATACTGCGACTTTGGATGTTTTAAGTCAGGGAAGGTTGAAGGTAGGATTTGGCAGAGGGACCGAAGGATATGAGTACCACGGGTATATGGTTGATTGGGAAGAAAGCCAAAGCAGATTTAGAGAAGTTATTCAAATAGTCAGAGATCTTTGGACTCAGACTGATTTTGAATATGATGGGGAATTCCATAAAATTCCTAAAACCAATTTGGTACCGAAACCCTTACAGAGTCCACATCCTTCAGTTTTTATCGCTGCGACACGAACTCCAGAAACTCTTAACTATGCTATAGAGTCAGGATATCCTATTTTAAGTGGCCCTGTGGCAGATACTGATGATGCTGTAAGTATGTGTCAGAATTTTGTTGATGTAGCATCTCAATCTGGGACTCAAGCGGATATTGCACAAATACCTTTTTTTAGATATGTATATGTAGGTGAATCAGAGCAACAGGTCAAGGAAGATACGGAAATTGCGCTTCAATGGACATTTGACATGATTAGATGGCGTAGATCTTTATTACACGAAAGTGAAGTTAATCAAAGTATGAATGCATGGAAACGAGAAAATAATATTGAGTCAGCTAATTTTGAAGATTTACTGAAAAATCGAGTAATTGTGGGGACACCTGAACAATGTATCGAAAAGATTCTGTCATTAAAAGAGATTGGGATAGATTATTTTGGATGTAATTTTGCATTTGGTGGTTTATCCCATGGAAAAGTTACAAAAGGGATGAAATTATTTGCTTCCGAGGTTATGCCACATATTTAAGTACAGGTTATTTTCGGATTATAGTGGCGATTAAGCCAATTGATAGCACTACAAAAAGAGTAAAGAACGTAGCGTGCAATCCGGTCATAAAAGCTCCAGACATCTCTGGAGTGATGTTATCAAGATTGGAGCCTAAATTATTCATTTGAAAGCTAATCACAATTATGCTGGTTGTTACGGACATGCTTATCACGTTTGCGGAATTCCGAACTAGTTGAGTCATTGCAGACATAACGCCGAATTTAGTGTTGTCTACTTCATTTAGGATAGAGCTATTATTTGGGGAATTAAAAATACCATTTCCGGATGTTTGTAACATCAGCATAGGGATTAAAAATATCAAAGGGGATGAATCTGAAACCCAAATAGATAATGATAAGCACGCAACTATGGATAAACTCAATCCTAGAATTGTAAAAGCTTTCCAGCCAAATTTATCCGATAGATATCCACTCATGGGTGATAAGAGAGCCATACAGATAGCGGGAGGAATCATTGATAAACCAACAACTAAGGGGTCAAGGTTAAGTATTTTTTGCATGTAAAAAGGCATAATAAAACGTACGCCTCCTGTTCCAAAAAATGAAATCCAACTAGATAAAAACCCCAAACCTATTATTGGATTTGTAAATAATTTAACATCTAGCATTGGAGAGGTAACTTTAGTTTCAACTACTATGAATAATATTAGGAGACATACGAGGATTAGGCCTCCTGCTAATATGGGAAAAGAATTCCAGCCGTATTCAGTAACTTTGTTAAAGAGTAATAGAATTCCAATGAGGAATATTGTGGATATGATTGAACCTTTCCAATCAAAGGGATTATTTTTAAGGTCTATGCTTTCTTCACTTCGGACCCCCATTATGATAACTGCTCCGGCGACAGCAATAAGAGCTACTGGTATATTAATTATGAACACCGACTTCCATCCGAATAGGTCTACTAGTAATCCACCTAAAGCGGGTCCGGTGATCAGACCTGTACCGACTACGCTCAAATGACTCCCGAGAGCTTTACCTCGTTCAGCAGCTGGAAAAGTTGATACTATGATCGCAATAGCGTTCCCTTGAATCATAGCTGAACCAGCTCCTTGGAGTATTTTCGATAGAATGACCATGATCAAATCCGATGATATGGAAGCGAAAAATGAAGCGACAGCGAAAATTATCAAACCTAAAATGTAAATACGATTCTTACCCAAATAATCTCCCAGACGTCCCATGGGTAACAAAAGGGCACTGATTGTAAGTAGATACCCAGTAACGACCCATTGAACTGCGGGAAGGTCACTGCCAAAATGAGTCTGCATTACTGGTAAAGCCACTAAGACACTTCCGTGATCCACTACTGATATGAATGTGCCTATAGCTATACTAAAAAATACGAACCATTTGTAATATTTAGTGTTTTGAGAAATGTAAGGTAATTGGGTCATATAACTAGAGTAATTTACGGACTCTGTGGAACGTGATCGTAAAATATATTCCTAGTATTAAGCCCATTGTTCCTAAACAAGCTATGCCTACACGTACGGACGTTAAATCTATCAACCAACCAGCTCCGATGGCTGATAGTATTACAAATCCTTTAACATAGAAATGCAGAGTACTGATCCTGCTTCTAAGATGGTCAGGGACAAGAGATTGTATTAATGCTCCATTAGTGGTTCTAAAGAAAGATTGCGCAAAGGCCATTATGAAAATCAAAAAGAAAGCAGCAGGCATCCAATTAGAATAAGCAAATAATATTACGGATATAGAACTGAGAATTGTAGTCCCTAAGACAATATGCCCTTTTTTGAATACATACCCAAACGAAGATGTGATTAACGGTGAGAAAAGCCCCCCAAGACCAGTAACAGCAAATAAGTATCCCCCAATTTCAGGCCCTTGGAGCAACACTTCAGCGGTGAATATAGGGAGAAGAAACCATACTGGATGTAAAAGTAATTCCGGTATTACAGTTAGTACTATTAGATTTAGTAATGCTCTGTCTACTTTCCACAGATATACTAATCCCTCTTTCAACCCACTAAATATACGAAGTTTTTCTTTAATGGTATTGCTGCTGGGATTCGATCCTTTGAATGGTATTAGGAAGAATATAGTTCCCATGTATAGCATAGCTTCTATCGCAAAATTCCAGCTAAATCCTAAATTTGCTATTAAGATTCCTCCCACAAAAGGAGTTATTAATCTGGTTCCGGTAATGGTGAACACATTAGTGGCCATGGCGTTCCCTATTAAGTCTCGTGGCACTGTAGTGGCAATTAATGCATTGCGGATTGGCTGTGTGATGCACAAACAAGAGCCTGAAATAACAACGTACGCTATCACGTGCCACACTTCTATATAGTCAGTGGTATTCCAAAAGGCGAAAAACCATGCTACACAGGCCATAAATCCTTGCAGGCTCATGATCAAATATTTTCTATTTAATCGATCTCCTAGAACTCCACCTATAGGCCCTATGAGTAAACTGGGTAATAGATTGATTCCACCTACTAAGGCCACTAATAATCCGGTTGTAGCTAAATTAGCACTTAATGTTTGTACTAACCACCCAGCGGTGAATAATTGTAACCATTGAGCGCCATTTGAACAGATATTTCCTAGGAATAAAAATCTGAAGCTACTTGAACTCCGCCAAGAATCGAAAGTTTGTATGTGGGCTAGTTTCAATCTGAGACCTTCGTAGTTTGTTTAAGGATACATGGAAACTAGGATCATAACACAATCCGGTTGATTGTTTGCCTACTTAAACAAACTCAGAAAATTCAGTAGGATATCTTTGCCATTTGGTGTCATTATAGATTCTGGATGAAATTGGATACCTTCTGTTTGGTATTTAGTGTGCTTAAGCCCCATAATTAATCCATCTTCCGTCCATGCTGTAACTTCTAAACAATCAGGGAGATTTCCTTTTTCTACAATTAAGGAATGGTATCTGATAGCTTGAAATGGATTAGGTAATCCTTGGAAAACCCCAGTGTTGTTGTGATGGATCATAGAGGTCTTTCCATGTCTAATTTCATCTGCTTGAATAACTGTTCCACCGAATGATTGCCCGACGCATTGATGTCCTAAACAGACTCCTAATACAGGTATTTTAGGCGCGAAATATTTGATCGTTTCATTAGATATTCCAGCTTCTGTTGGACTGCAAGGTCCAGGAGAAATAATAATGCCATCCGGATTTAAATCTTCAATTTCTTCTATAGAGGTTTGGTCATTACGCAAGGTAAATACTTCTGTCCCTAATTCTCCAAAATATTGGTATAGGTTGTAAGTGAATGAATCGTAATTGTCTATCATTACTAACATAGTCTCATCTTTTCATTGATTTTTGTTAATTATATCAATTAAGTAATCCTTTTCTAGTGTTGATGTGAACGAAGTCATATTCTCGTGCCCGTAATTCTATTGATAAAACAGTAAGATTGTTGCAAACTGTAGAGATGATCAAAATACTACGTAGTATACGTAACAGAATGTTAGGATTAGGTTCTAGGAAGTCTCCAGTTCCATTGACTGCCAGCTCAATTCATAGAATAAGTATGTTTGACTCATTACTGCGTTCTGTTGGTGATTTACCCGGCGATGTGGTTGAATGTGGGGTTGGACATGGCAGATCCTTGTTAATGATGACAACTTTATGTTCCTGTTATGGAGAGCGAGAGATTTTTGCCTTTGATAGTTTCGAAGGATTTCCGGAAGTGTCTGAATTGGATAGAATGCACAACCCTGCAGCCATAAAAGGCCATTACAAATCACAATTAGAATCGGTAAAATCATTTTTGGCAAACAGTAATTTGCCAGAGAATCAAATACAAAAGATTTCCTTTATCAAAGGGTTTTTTGACGATACATTAAAAGATTATAATCATCCCATAGCGTTTTTGCATATTGATGCAGATCTAAGTACCAGTTACTCAACTGTGCTGACGTCATTATTTGATCAAGTGGTTAACGGAGGGATTATATTGTTTGATGAATATAATGAATTGAAATGGGCTCAGACTACAACAGTTATTGATGAATTTATGAAGGATAAATATGTGCAGTGGGGCACCTATAAAACCAATTTAATTGAAAAGTACTATGTCATCAAAGAATAATAAAATACTTGAGGTTACCCAATAACTGGAATGCAAAAAAGCTTAGTTGAAGGATTTCAAAACGTATCCATTTTAATGCGAACAAGAGATTTTAGAGTACTATGGTTCGCGGGAGGCATTTATCACATAACTAGATGGATGGATCCTGTTGTGATGGGACTAGTTATGTGGGAATTGACTCGGTCTCCTGCTCAAGTGGCTATATTGTTGGCATTAAAATGGTCTCCAATGTTGATCTTCGCTTCTATTTCTGGCTATCTTTCTATGGCTTTTAATCGGAAGATATTGATGTTAATAACTCAGGGAGGCACAGTCGCGATTTTAGCTATCTTTGTTACACTGGCCTTCTACCAATTGATTCAACCTTGGCACTTGCAGTTAGGTGCATTCGCACTCGGGGTATTTTATGTTTTAGACTTTCCAGCAAAACGAACTGCTATACATGATGTTGCTAAGTCTAATCGTCTATCGAATGCTATGTTTTTGGATATTATTAATCATGCTTTAGGAAAAGGAGTAGGGCCATTTTTAGCTGGATTCACAATTCAATTTCTGGGTCCATTAGGTGCGTTTTCTCTATTACTGGCATTAGCTAGTACATCGTTTACTATTTTGACTTTTTACGGATATAAACAAGAGAAATTCACAGTACACATTTCTCAGATTGGTGGGACTTTGGTACAAGGTTTTGTGTCTGCGTTTAGGAATAAGGTTGTTTTTGGAGCATTGTTAGCGAGTATGGTGTTCAATTGGTTCGTTTTCAGCTGTGAAGCTTTGTTGCCTGTGGTCGCGGTGGATGATTTACAAGTGAACGCATTTTGGGCTGGAATTTTAGTATCAGCATTTGGCACAGGGTGTTTATTTGGTGGACTATCAATGTCATTCATAGGAAATATAGAGCTGAAAGGTCGGGTCTTAATCGGCGGCTTTGTCATACAAATGATAGGATTCGTGTTTTTTGGGTGGCTAAATATTTACTTACTATGTTATGTGTTTTTATTTATGGCTGGATTCGGCAACGCTTTATTAAGTGCTATGTCAACTCCTATAGTGATGTTAAATGTAGCTGAAAAGGATAGACCGATGACGTTAGGAGTTGTGGCGCAATGTGTTGGGGCAGCGGCTTTTGGTGGATTTACAACCAGTCGTTTAGCAGGAATTTATGGCGCAGGTGATACCATGATAATAAATCAAGGGATAGGGTTTGTTTTATTAGCTGTGATATTGGTATTTACGCCTCTTCTTACCAACCGAACTTAGTTATAGTTGGATCAAACTTGATAAAAGACATCAAATTCAGGGTGAATGGGCCAGTTTAATCCCTCACCAGACCCGAGTCTGTATTCATCCCAGAATACCCAATCATGAGGTTCACTAAGACAATCCTTGTAGTAACAATTTACGAATGGGGATTCGGAGAATTCTGCGATTCCAAGTAGAGATTCCAATTCTTCAATGACTTCTTTGACTGTTTTGAAGTTGTTTAAATTAATATCATTATTGTCTATTACTTCTAAATATGAAGCTCTTTCACAAGTGGTGCAAAATATATATATTTTCATAACTGTTTAAAACAGTTCAACCAATTCTATCCAATTTCCATCGGGATCTTGAGCATATAAAGCTTTTCTTAGTAATGTGCCATTTTCGTCATGAAGTGAAGCAGGAGAGTTAACTGGTTTTAGGCCTTTTTCTTTAGCGTTAGCATAAAATGAGTCAATGTCATTTACTAAGAAAGCAATATGCGATGCCCCTACATCATTTTTTTCAAAATTCGCTTTTGAACCAGTAGGAGTCATATATTGTATTAATTCCAATTGATGCCCATCCCCTAGATCTAAAAAAGCGTTCTGAACATGTACTCCAGTATACCCAAGCAGTGTTTCAGCAAATTCTCCTGTTCGTTCTGCCCGTCCTGCTAGAGATAGGCCAAATACAGAACTGTAGAAATCTATACTTTTTTCAATATCTTTAACTATGAATCCAGTGTGGAAAAATGATTTCAGCATTGATTTGGCTCCTAAGAATTAAATTGGGACTCTGCGTTTTCTATTGCTTTGAGTAACGCTCCTGATTTGTAATAAGTTTCTAGATACTCGTCTTCATCTGTACTATCTGCTACTATCCCGCCTCCAGCTTGTATGTAAGCTGTGCCGTTCTTGATTACGCTAGTTCTTAAGGTTATGCATGTATCTATATTTCCAGAAAATGAAAAATATCCTACTGCTCCAGCATAAGGTCCTCTTTTTTGTTGTTCTAATTCCGATATGATTTCCATAGCTCTTATCTTAGGTGCTCCTGATAACGTTCCAGCAGGGAAACAAGAGCGTAAGGCGTCAAATGGATTAAGACCATGCTTCAGAACGCCTTTTATATGCGATACTAAATGCATCACATGCGAGTATTTTTCTATACTCATTAAATCCGTGACTTCAACAGTACCGATTTCGCTAACTTTACCTACGTCATTCCTTCCTAAATCTACTAGCATAATATGTTCTGAAGTTTGTTTTTCACTAGTACGGAGTTCTTCAGCTAGCTCATTGTCTTCCTCTGGAGTTGCTCCTCTTGGCCGTGTTCCTGCTATGGGGTGATAATCTATAAGCCCATTTTCTACTTTCACCAATGTTTCGATTGAAGCTCCTACAATGTGAAAGTCTGAGAGGTGCAAATGATACATATATGGTGAAGGGTTCAGAGCCCTTAAGGAACGGTATATGTCGAACGGTTCAACGTGAGTTTTTCGTTCGAATCTTTGCGACAGTACAATCTGGATTGCATCGCCTTTGTTGATGTAGTCAATGCATTTGTTTACTGCATCAAAGAATTCTTGTTTAGTGAAATTTGATTTAATTTCAGCCTTAATGGGGTCTGTGTTGGTACTGCTCTTGTAAGCTTGCGGTGGAAGAGGTGCTATGAGTTTCGTTACTATCTTTTCTATTTTATTTACTGCCTCTTTATACGACTCCTGGACATCATCATTGAGATTAACATGGCTAACTATTTTTATATCGTGCCTTAAATGATCGAAAATCAAAAGAGTGTCTGTGAACATAATTACGGAGTCAGGCAAATTAATGTCATCTTTGTCGAGCATCGGGACTCGTGGTTCAAAGTAATGGATATTGTCATAGGATAGATATCCCACCCCCCCTCCATTGAATGCGGGTAGGCCATCCACGGAGACCTCTTGAAACTTACTGAGCTCTTCTTGAATAAGCGTTAAAGGATCTATCGTTCCTTGGGGTTGATTATTGCCGGTTTTGATTACTTTGTAAGGTGCAGTCCCAATAAAGCTATATCTGCTTAGTTGCTCTCCTCCGGAAACACTTTCCAACAGAAAGGAATATTCCCCTTCAGCTACCTTTAGGTATGCCGACACGGGGGTTTCGAGGTCTGCATTGATTATTCGATATACCGGAACTAAGTTACCATCGCTTCGGTAAGATTCAATGTCTTCTAGTTTTGGGTAGTACATTATTATTATTGTTGCCTTTGAAATTTAGTTCGTTGCAAACAATTATATTCTATTAGTATATTTCTGAGATAGACCATTAGTTACACTGTGAGTATAACTTTACCAGTGGTTAGTCTTCCTTCGAGTCGCATGTGTGCTTCTGCTGCATCTGCCAAAGGTAATTTTAGCCCAATACGGATCTTGAGTTTGTCCTGTTGAACCCAATCAAGTACAGTGTTGGATCTTTGCAGCAATTCCTCTCTGGTTCTTGTGTAATCACCAAGCATAGGTCTGGTAAGAAAAATTGACTTGCCTCTCAATAAATTAGTGTCGAAAGGCGGAACAGGAGCACTGGCTGTACCATATAGCACCATGTATCCGCGTGGCTTAAGTATATTTAAGCCTTTTTGGAAAGTAGTGTCTCCAACTGCATCGTAGACTATGGCAATCCCTTTTTCATTTGTTTGGTCAAGAATAATTTTTTCGAAGTCATCTATAGTGTACTGAATTAAACAGTCAGCTCCAGCTTCTTTTGCCAATTTTGCTTTTTCTTCGGTCGATATTGTCGTGTAAACGTATACTCCTTGCATTTTCAACATTTGTATCAACAGCAGACCAACGCCTCCAGCTCCAGCATGCACCAAAGCTTTATCAGATTCTTGGAGTGTTGTTATGTCGTTTGCTAAGAAATGTGCCGTCATAGCTTGTAATAATATTGCTGAGGCCGTTTCGAAAGACATGTCGTCTGGAATAGGTACAGTTAGCCATGCTGGCACGGCTGCAAATTCAGCGTAAGAACCAGTTGCCATTGCATAGGCTACTCGATCTCCGACTTTCACATCTGTTACATTCTTACCTACTTCTACAACAATTCCTGCTGCTTCTCTGCCTGGTATCCAGGGAAATTGTTCAGGAGTGTTGGTTCCTCTTCTACTAGCGACATCAGTATAATTGACGCCTATGGATTTTATTTCTATCAAAACTTCACCGTTCTTGAGTTTAGGATCAGGTACGGTTTCGAGTTGCATAACTTCTGGGCCGCCAGTTTGGTGGATAGTAATGGCTTTCATTTGTTCTTATCCTCCTAGTATAGATACTAGTCCTGTGATATCGTGAATATTTTCAAGATTTCCTATTTGGTAGATTGCACCTTCTATATGATCTGGGGGCAATATATATCTTGAGCAGTATAAAAATTTAGCTTCTAACTCTGTAATGTCCAATGGAACTTCTGAGGTGCCCTGTGCAAATTCTACAGTGGTTTTTAAGATTTGTCCGCTAATTAATTTTATTGATACTTGCGTGGCACGTGGTGTAGAAGGATTCACATCCGAGTTTTCTATTATTTGTATTTTGCTCATACATTCGTTTATTTCTTCGTCATAGAAGTATCCAGGGGTGAATTGTTCTATTAAAGGTTGGCCATAAATCAAAGTGGATGCTGAGATAAAAGGAATGCTGTTTCGTAATTCGAACTCTGTACGCGGGGGAGCTGGTTTTAATTCTTGAATGGATCTTGAAGGGAGAAGTATTTGCATGGTTTCTACTTCTTTGTAGTCAAAATCGTACAGTTGTAGTAGTTGTAATATGGCTTCAATACATTCATGAGAGGTAGCAGGGCAAGGGTAAAGCTTTAAAGAAAGGCCGTTTTGTTCTAATAATGAATCACTTGCCAAAGTGCGGAGTATATTATTGTGGGTCCCTGCATCTAGCCCCAGTTTTTGTAGATAATATTCAAAGGTTTCTACTGAGAAGTCGTCTAGGTTGAATTGTTTTGATACGGTTAGTCCGGCGGTAATTGTATTCATGGCAATTTTGCCGCTGGTGAATAAATCTATGCTTGAACGTTTGTCGGACATTGTTGGGTCTAGGGTGTCAAGTAAAAGGCATAGGCCTTGCTGGAATTGTTGATCATTTAGCTTTAATAGAAGTCCTGCAGCTAGTAATCCTCCCAAGCTTACACATGCATAGAAATTACTTCGAGTTTGTTCGATAAGATGGCTAGTATATTCTATTCCAAGCAAGTAAGCTCTTAAGACCTCTTTCCCAGTGTATCCATTAGCTTCTCCAAGCGCAGTTACGATAGGGAAAATAACGGAAGATAATGAATGATGGGAATCTGGTATCTCCTCTGCGTAATCTAAGATGCTGATGATTGCACTATTGCCAAATGCGGCATAAATAGGAGATGTTCTTACTCCCATACCAATTAGAGTACATTTGCCTATACTGCCCATTTCTTGAACTAGACTAGATATTGAAACAGCTTGTTGTTGTGAGGCACCAGCTAACCCTGCTGCGGATGCATTAAGCATAGAATGTTTACCTATTTCGATAGATTTATCTGACAATGCCTCAAAAGGAATATTTTGTTCTAGAAATGTTAATGCTAAGTGTTCCATGAATGTTGACCTGTCTAGTAGTTTATTTAGATGACTAATTGAGACTAACTTTGTATGATCCTAATTGATTATACAGTAGCCGACTATAGTGTAAGGTTTACATTGAAACTCAGATGTGATTTATTTGTACATGTGATTATGGAAATCAAATGGTTTAAGGAGGCCATATGTCTTACGAAAATATTTTAGTAGACCAACAAGATAGAGTTGGTATCATCACATTAAACAGGCCTAATGTTTTGAATGCACTGAATCTGCAATTAGTTACAGAAGTGAACGAAGCTGTGTCAGCAATGGAGGTTGATGAAACAATTGGAGCAATTGTTGTAACAGGAGCAGGAGACAGAGCATTTTCAGCAGGGGCAGATATCCACGAAAATAGAGAGTTGTCCCCGGAACAAAGAGATGCTAGTCAAGATACTCGAGCTGAAATCACTTGGCACATGGCTACATCTTCTAAACCAATTATTGGTGCTATCAATGGACTGTGCTACGGTGGCGGTACGGTGATGGCTACCTCGCTGGACTTTTTAGTGGGGTGCGAAAAATCAAGTTTCCGATTTTTAGCTGTAAATTATGGGCAAATGAATGCTACTTGGACACTGCCTATGTTAGTTGGTATAAACAAAGCAAAGGAATTACTTTACAGTGGTAGAGAGGTTTTTGCTGATGAGGCATACCATTTAGGCCTCATAAATCATTTGTTTGATTCGAAGGACTTGTTAGATAAGGCTATAGAGATTGCTAGTGGTATTGCCGCTAATCGTGCTCAAGGCGTAGCTAATATAAAACAAATGGTCACCGAGCATATAGGAGAACCTTTAAAGGATCAATTCCATGCAGAGATCGATGCTAGGAAAGGACGTTTTAAAGGCTTATCAGTAGAGGAAGGATTTAGTGATTTTCTTGCCAGAAAAGGCAGAAAACCTAATGCAACCACTTAAAAAGTATTGAGGAAAAAGAAATAATGAGTACACAAAAAGCAGAATTAAGCCCAGAGTTAATAATTAACGAATTTAAGAATCAAGGAGTCACTCATATTGTTTGGTTACCTGACAGTGAAACTAATTTCCTGTATTTATTAATGGAACAGGAACCTTCTCTGACCTTGATTCCTGTGAGTAGAGAAGGGCACGCATTTTCAACTGCCGCTGGGTTATCAACAGGAGGCGCTAAACCCGTGATACTAATTCAAAATACGGGATTACTAGAATCAGGTGACTCACTTAGGGGATGGTGTATGGGAATGAATATACCTGTGGTATTAATGGTGGGATATAGAGGATACACCAGGCATGGCAGGAATGCTGATACTGCCGCAACTTACACAGAGCCATTTTTGAATGCATTTAATGTCAAATACTACTTAGTAGAAAATAACGATGATGCAGAAAGGATTTCTTGGGCATTTGAAGATGCAGAGAGATTGCAAAATCCAGTTGCTGTATTGATCGGAGACGAATTCCACGGATTTAACTAGACTTTTTATTTGAGGAGAACCCCAATGATAGACACATTAGAGATGTTTAAAATATTTAATAGATACAGAGGGAACAGTATAGTTCTTTCTGGTAGAGGTGGCAGACATTGGCAATCTGTCAGTGAACAGCCTGACCTAGATATTGCTCTAGGAGACCCCGCGATGGGGGGACATTCTTCTTTTGCGCTAGGGCTAGCCTTATCTAGGCCTAACGAAAAAGTGATTCAGTTTGATTCTGAAGGTGACGTACTGATGGGATTAGGCGCACTTCCAACGATTGCAGATAAAATGCCCAATAATTTTTACCACTTCATGCTTGATAACGAGGTTTATGGAACCACAGGTGGGCAACCGGTTCCAAATGCCCAGAATATTTCTTACGATGTTATCGCAAAGGGTGCAGGTTATCCAAATACGTATGCATTCGATAATATTGAAGATTTTGCATCGAGCATTGAAGAAATATTGAGTCTTGAAGGTCCAGTGTTTATTGCTTTGAAAATAATTCCTGAGGTAACAAATGTTCCGATAGGGCAACGTGTTAAATGGCAAAATCGCACAAGAGACCAAATAATTTCTGATTTCAAGAATAGAATTGGTGTAAATAACTAATCTTGTTTTTATAAGGCGCTTACGGTTATGGGAAAGAACTATGATGCCATAGTGGTCGGAGCAGGCGCAGTCGGAGGGGCGGTTGCCTATTATCTGAGTGAACTAGGTTTATCTGTGGCGTTACTCGATGAGAACGCTATTGCTAGTGGTGCATCAGCGCATGCCACCGGGTTTTTATCAAACACATATGACTATGATTCAAATCCTAATATAAATGAAGCTTTATTTGATAGCAGTGAGTTATTCGATAAAGACATTCCAAGAATCAATGAGTTAAGTCAAATTGATACTCTTCCCGTAGTAAGACCAGGATTAAGATTAGCCGCATCAGAATCTGAAGTTGCGATCCTTAAAGCCAGAGTAGAGTTTTCAAAATCCAGACACAGATATCCATTTGAATTCTTGACTGGAGATGAAACGAGAAAGTTAGACCAGAGACTGTCAGACGGTATCCTGGCTTCTGGTTATATTCCCCAAGAAACCCAGATTGATAGTTACAAATTTACCTTAGCATTAGCTGTGGCATCTGAAAAAATGGGTACAGAAGTCCATCAAAGAAAAGTAGTAGATTTAATCAAGAATGGGGGAAAAGTTTCAGGAGTTATTTGTGAATCGGAAAAAATTTATGGTGATAATGTGATACTGTGTGGAGGATTAGGCTCAAATTCATTGAT
>CETM01146902.1_pt1 | contig 13783 bp, 9 predicted proteins | sample 361451 | NCBI WGS metagenome assembly CETM01 (sample SAMEA2622690, study PRJEB7988) | marine metagenome | isolation source: saline water (ENVO:00002010), including
TTTATGAATCAAAAAAGTGGCCAAAATTCGTTAGGACTGGATAATTGCTTTGGAGATGAAGCAAATCCTATTGTTTTATTTAAAAAATGGTTCAATGCGGCTGAAAAAAGTGAAATTAATGATCCAAACGCATTATCACTTGCAACATCAACAGCAAATGGAATACCAAGTGTAAGAATGGTTTTGCTAAAAGGTTATAGCGATAAAGGTTTTATTTTTTATACAAACTTCAATAGTAAAAAAGGTAATGATCTTAAAAAAAATCCAAATGCCTCAATGTGTTTTCATTGGAAAAGTTTGAGAAGACAAATAAGAGTATCCGGTAAAGTTAATGTTGTTGACGATAAAACTGCTGATGATTATTATAACTCTAGAGCTTATAGAAGCAGAATAGGTGCATGGGCATCTTCTCAATCTAGCATTATGAAAAATAGAAACGAGTTAATAGAAAAATTTAATGAATTTGAAAAAAAATATCCTGACAAAAATAATGTACCCCGACCACCTCATTGGTCTGGCTGGTGTTTGCAGCCTCAACAAATTGAATTTTGGCTAGAAATAGAAAATAGAATACATGAAAGATTAAATTATAAAAAGGAAAATAATAATTGGGTTAGAGAAATACTTTATCCTTAAAAAGATCTATTTAAACTAAAACCAGTAAGATTTTGCAGCACACTCTTTTCATTAGAATTATCAAATATACCAAGAGCGTCATAAGATACGTTTACGAAATATTCAGCTCTTTTAAATGTTGCGTCTAAAGCATTATACTTTTTAATTAATTTTAAAACATAATCAAAATCCTTCTGACTTCTTAGGTCTTTCTTGAAAATTTTGGACAAAATTTCTCTTTCATTATTATCAGCTTTTTGAAAAATCATAATTATTGGTAGAGTAACTTTGCCTTCAAAAAAATCTTTCCCTATTTTTTTTCCAAAGATTTGCTCCTTAGAAAAGTAATCAAGCGCATCATCTGCTATTTGAAAAGCTAGTCCTAAGTTTTTTCCATAAGATTCTAGTGCATCTTTTTTTCTCTCTTCCAAGTTAGATATACATGCCCCAACTCTACTGGCAGCAGAGAAAAGTGCTGCTGTTTTTAAATTAATAATTTTTATATAATTTTCTTCAAGAAGATCAGCTTCACCTTTATGTTGTAATTGCATGACTTCCCCCTGAGCTATCTTAGAGGATGTAGAAGATAAAAGTTTTAAAACTTCTAAACTTCCATCTTCAACCATCATTTCAAAACATCTACTGAGTAAATAATCTCCTAACAAAATTGAAGATTGGTTTCCCCATATAGAGTTTGTAGTTTTGTTCCCCCTTCTTACCTTGCTTTCATCTATTACATCGTCATGAAGTAAAGTTGCACTGTGTATCAATTCAACACACCCAGCCAAATTAATATCCCTTTTACCCCCAGAATATCCGCCCAGTTTAGCAGCACCCATAGTCAACAAAGCCCTGATTCTTTTACCCCCAGAATTTAAATGGTGGTCGCTCATCTTTTGTATCAGTTCAACGTGACTCTGAAGTTTAAAATTAATCAACTTTTCAACTAAATCTAGCTTTCCACTCAAAAGATTCTTTAAATCTAGATATGCTGAATTTGCAGATTTTTTAAGAGGTATTACAGATCCCATAAATTCATTATATACTCTAAAAAAATATAATTTTATACATCTGTGACGCACTTCAATTGCAACCAATAGTAGCGTAATTTATATTTTAATTAATTTTAAGTGCTGATATAAGATTTAAACTGATCAATCATTTATGTTTTCTTTTTTAAAAAAAAAAACGGTTATTCCCCATATAAGACTTTCTGGAGTCATTGGGTCAGTTGGAAGATTTAGGCAAGGTATAGATTTTTCCGGACAACAAGAAATTATCAAAAAGGCGTTTTCATTTAAAAAGTCAAAAAATGTAGCAATATCTATTAATTCTCCAGGTGGCTCTCCTGTACAATCTCACTTAATCCATGATTATATTAGGCAACTTGCTAAAAAAAATAATAAAAGAGTCTTAGTTTTTGCTGAAGACGTAGCGGCATCAGGTGGTTATCTTATAGCGTGTGCTGGTGATGAAATATACGCAAACTCTAGCTCAATAGTTGGATCAATTGGTGTAATTTCTGCATCCTTTGGTTTTCAAGATGCAATAAAGAGAATTGGCATCCAAAGAAGAGTTTATACTGCAGGTAAAAATAAAAGTACGCTTGATCCTTTCAAAGAAGAAAAGGAAGAAGATATTCAAAGAATAAAAAAACTGCAATTAGAATTGCATTCTGATTTTATTAATCTTGTAAAGAAAAGCAGAGGAGCAAAATTAAAAGAGCCTGATAAAAACAATACTTTTACAGGTGAGTTTTGGTCAGGATCCACTTCTTTAACATTGGGCTTAATAGATGGTTTAGGAAATGCAGAAGATATTTTGAGAAAAAAATTTGGTGAAAATATTGAAATTAAAAAAATGGAAAAACCAAAAGGATTTATCGCAAAAAAACTATCATCATCTTTGGAGAACCAAGTAGATAATGTTGCGAATTTATTAGAAGAAAGAGCGCTGTGGAGTAAATTTGGTTTATAAATGCCAAAAAAAGTAAAAAATATTAAAAAAAATAATTTAACTTTCCAAGATTTATTTTTTAATTTACAAAAATTTTGGAGTAATTATGGATGTGTAATTCTACAACCATACGATTTAGAGGTAGGCGCGGGAACATTTCATCCAGCTACAACTCTTCGTTCCCTTGGAGCTAAACCGTGGAAAGCTGCTTATGTACAGCCTTCTCGAAGACCAACAGATGGAAGATATGGAAAAAATCCAAATCGTTTACAACATTATTACCAATTCCAAGTTATAATTAAACCATCTCCAAATAATATAAAACAGACTTATCTTAAAAGTCTTTCGTCAATTGGTATCAATTCAAAGGATCATGATATTAGATTTGTAGAAGATGATTGGGAAAGCCCAACATTGGGTGCCGCAGGATTAGGTTGGGAAGTTTGGTGCGATGGTATGGAAATAACTCAATTTACATACTTTCAAAAAATGACAGGTATTGATTGCAAACCAATATCTGTAGAACTTACCTACGGACTTGAAAGAATATGTATGTTTGTGCAAGGTAAAAAAAATGTTTTCGATATCGATTGGAATAAAGATGGTATAAAATATAAAGATATTTATTTCCAATCAGAAAAAGAATTCTCAGCATATAATTTTGATCATGCAAATACAGACTTTTTATTAAAGACTTTTGATGTTGCAGAGAAAGAGTGTAAATCTTTACTCGAGAAAAAACTTCCGCTCCCTGCTTATGACCAATGTTTAAAGGCAAGCCATATTTTTAATTTGTTGGATTCCAGAGGAGTAATATCTGTTGCAGAAAGAACTGGTTATATTAATAGAATTAGGGAACTAGCAAAAGGTTCAGGATCTGCATGGTTAGAAACGCAAGATAATTAGATGTCAGAGTATATTTTAGAACTTTACAGTGAAGAGGTACCACCGAGTCTTCAAGTAAGTGCCAAAAGTCAATTGGAAGAATATCTTTCAAAGGAGTTAACTTCTGCAGGTGTCAAATTTAAAAAACTTCAATTATTTTCTACTCCAACAAGACTGACTGTTTTTATAACAGGATTATCAAAAAAAATTAAAATTCCAGAGTTGGAAATTAGAGGCCCTAAAGAAGGTGTTGAAAATACTATTGTAGAAAACTTTGCTAAGTCAAAAAATGTAAATATTCAAAACTTGTATAAAAAAAAATTAGATAAAGGAACTTTCTTTTTTACAAAAATACAGGGACGCGAAATTGAAACAAAGGAAGAGCTTATTGTTCAAATTCCAAAAATTTTAAACAAAATTTCATGGAAAAGGTCCATGAAATGGTCAGAACATGAGCTTAATTGGGGAAGACCACTTATATCAATAATGTCAATTTATGATAGCAAACCTCTTAAATTTAAATTTTATCACTTAGAAACAGTAAATTTTACATATCTTGAAAAAGATGATGAATTAAAAAAGAGAGTCATTAAGGATTCAAATGACTATTTTAAATATTTATTCGACAACAAAATAATTATTGACAACAATAAAAGAGAAAAATTTATACACGATAAAATTACCTTAATTTGTAAAAATAAATTTTACCAAGATACAATAGATAAACATTTACTATTCGAAGTAAGCAATTTAGTTGATAAACCTAGTATAATTTTAGCAAATTTTGATAAAACGTATCTAAAGTTACCAAAAGAAGTAATAAAATCTACATTACAATTTCACCAAAAATATTTCACTTTAGTAGATCAGAAAGGAAGAATGACAAATGAATTTATCATTGTAGTAAACAAAGTTGATTCAAAAAAAATAATCAAATTAGGCAATGAAAGTGTAGTCGAAGCTAGACTTTCTGATGCAAGTTTTTTTTGGGAAAAAGATAAATCAGTGAATCTAATAAAACAAATTCACAAATTAAAACACGTAAAATTTTATGAAAATTTAGGTTCTATTTACGAAAAAACTCAAAGATTAAGAAAGATGGCATATTTCATATCGGATCAGTTAAATATAAATAAAGAAAAAGTAGAAATTGCAGCATCAGTATCCAAATCAGATTTAGTATCAGGTTTAGTTGGGGAATTTCCAGAACTTCAAGGTACAATGGGAAAATATTTTGCATTAAGCCAAGGTTTTGAAGAGGATGTGTCATTTGCAATTAAAGAACATTATTTACCTATAAGCATTTCATCTGAGGTACCGAAAAAAAGTATTAGTTGTGCGTTAGCAATTATTGATAAGATTGATACTTTAGTTGGATTTTATTTAATTAATCAGAAGCCAACTAGTTCAAAAGATCCATTTGCTTTAAGAAGATCAAGCATAGGATTATTAAGAACTGTAATTGAAAATAATTTAAATATTAAATTAAGAGATTTAATTGATTACTCAATAAAAATTTATTTAGATCAAGGTGTAAAACAAAACAATGAAAATGTAAGTAAAGATTTAATATTATTTTTCAGAGATAGAATGAAAAATATTCTTAAAGAAAAAAAAATTAGACCAGATATTATCGAGGCCTCTATAAGTTCACATTATAGTGATAATTTTTTAGAGCTTTTTAAAAAAACATTAATCATGAATAAATTTATTTCAAAGGATTTAGGAAAAGATGCTATATCAACTTACAAAAGGGCATCAAATATTTTAAATAATGAAAAACTTGTTTCAAAGAATGGCCCTGATGCAGTTCTTTTTCAATATGATGAAGAAAAAGAGCTTTTTGAAAAAATTAATTTAATTAGAAAAGCATTTACGCTTAAAGAGGATAAAAAAAATTATGAAGAGCATCTAAGATTACTATCTGAAACCAAATTATCAACAGATAAATTTTTCAATAATGTTAAAGTAAATGATGAAAATGATAATTTGAAAAATAATCGTTTAGAACTATTGCAAGTTTTATGTTCTACGTTTAATAGTTTTGTTGATTTCTCTAAATTGGAGGGTTCATAAATGTCACAATATATATTTACTTTTGGAGAGAAAAAATCTAAAAAAATATTAAATGCCAGAAATACTTTGGGCGGCAAAGGCGCTAATCTTGCAGAAATGGCGAGATTAGGATTACCAGTACCACCAGGGTTTACTATCTCAACTAAGATTTGTGAAATCTTTTATAAAAATAAGAAAAAACTGAATTCTAAATTTAATAATGAAATTAAAAAAGAACTAAAAAAAATTGAAGTTAAAACTAAAAAAAAATTTGGAGATAATAAAAATCCACTTTTGGTTTCTGTAAGATCTGGTTCCAGAGTATCTATGCCAGGCATGATGGATACTATCTTAAACTTAGGACTCAATGATAAAACAGTTAATGCATTATCAAAAAAAACATTAAACGAAAGGTTTGCAAAAGATAGTTACAGACGGTTTATTCAAATGTATGGCAACGTAGTAATGGGTGTTGAGAATCATTTGTTTGAGGAAATGATTGATAGTTATAAATTAACAAAGGGAGTTCTATCAGACACAGAACTTAACGCAGACGACTGGAACGGTTTAATAAAAAATTTTAAAAATTTAATATTTGAAAAGGTAAAAAAAAATTTCCCCCAAGATGTTTATGAGCAACTTTTTGGAGCTATTAGGGCAGTTTTTTTATCTTGGCAAAGCAAAAGAGCAAAAACTTACAGAAAACTAAATCATATTCCAGAAGAGTGGGGAACAGCGGTAAACGTCCAATCAATGGTTTTTGGCAATATGGGAGACGATTGTGCAACCGGAGTAGCTTTCACAAGAAACCCATCGACTGGTGAAAACAAGTTTTTTGGAGAATATTTGATTAATGCTCAAGGTGAAGATGTTGTAGCTGGAAGTAGAACGCCGAGATATATTACAAAAAAGTCAAGAGAAGATGCAGGATCAAAAGAGAAATCAATGGAAGAAATAATGCCTAAGGTTTTCAAAGAATTAAAAAATATATTTATCAAATTAGAAAAACACTACAAAGACATGCAAGATATTGAATTTACAGTAGAAAATAAAAAATTATGGATGTTGCAAACTAGGAATGGAAAACGCACAGCCAAAGCAGCAATAAAAATTGCAGTTGACATGGTTAAAGAAAAACTAATTTCAAAAAAGGAAGCGATTTTAAGAATTGATCCTAATACTTTAGATACACTTCTTCATCCCACTTTAGACGAAAAAGTAGAAAAAAAAGTAATCGCAAAAGGTTTGCCAGCATCTCCTGGGGCAGCAAGCGGTAAAGTAGTCTTCACCGCGGATGAGGCTGAGAGAATGAACAATCAAAAGGAAGACACAATATTAGTAAGAGTTGAAACCTCCCCAGAAGATATTCATGGCATGCATGCCGCTAAAGGAATATTGACCGCAAGAGGAGGAATGACTAGTCATGCCGCTGTTGTAGCAAGAGGTATGGGTAGACCTTGTGTTTCTGGTTCAGGCGAAATAAATATTGATTACGAAACTAAAGAATTTAAAACTGGGGACATAATCGTCAAAGAAGGTGATATCATAACTATAGACGGCGGGTCAGGCAAAGTAATGGAAGGATTAGTTCCAACAGTCAAACCGGATATCTCAGGATATTTTTCAAAAATAATGAAATGGGCGGATCAGTTTAGAAAGTTAAAAGTAAGAACAAATGCCGAAACCCCACAAGATACTAGAATAGCCAGAAATTTTGGAGCTGAAGGTATAGGTTTGTGTAGGACAGAACATATGTTTTTTGACGATGAAAGGATTTTATCGGTTAGACAGATGATACTATCAAAACATTTAGACGATAGAAAAATTGCATTAGAAAAACTACTTCCTCATCAAAAAAATGACTTTAAAGAGATTTTTAAAATTATGAAAGGTTTACCTGTTACAGTAAGACTTTTGGATCCGCCATTACATGAATTTCTACCTAAAACTGAAAAAGATATGGAAGAGGTTGCAAGGTCTCTTAATTTAGGGGTAAAAGAAATAAAGAATAGAGTCTCTGAATTACACGAACTAAATCCCATGTTAGGTCATAGAGGATGTAGACTTGGAATTTCTTTTCCTGAAATTTATGAAATGCAATGTAGAGCAATTTTTACTGCATTAATAGAGTGCAAAAAGGAAAAGACACAATCCATAATACCAGAAATCATGATTCCTTTGGTTTCAACGGAGGATGAGCTTGGAATAATAAGAAAATTAGTTAATCGTGTGGCTGGTGAGATTCAAAAAAAACATAAATTAAAAATTAATTATTTTGTTGGTACTATGATTGAGTTGCCACGAGCAGCATTAAGAGCTGCACCAATATCAAAATACGCGGATTTTTTCAGCTTTGGAACTAACGATTTAACACAAACTACGTTTGGTATTAGTCGAGATGACTCAGGAAAATTTCTAAATGATTACCTAGAACATAAAATTTTTGATAATGATCCATTTGTTAGTATTGACAGAGATGGTGTAGGAGAGTTAGTAAAAATTGCATCTCAAAGAGGAAAAAAACAAAACAAAAAACTGAAATTAGGAATTTGTGGAGAACATGGTGGTGACCCTAGAAGTATTGAATTCTGTTCTAAGGAAGGGTTAAATTATGTATCCTGTTCACCGTTTAGAGTTCCAATTGCAAGATTAGCAGCAGCTCAAGCAGAACTTAGAAGATAATTTATTAAAAACTTAATTTAAAATCAACAACAGGTGCGCTATGAGTTATCTGACCTATTGAAACTCTATTTACCCCACTTCCTGCAATTTTTCTCACATTTCTGAGCGTCACTCCGCCAGAAGCCTCGGTTTCATAAAGTTTTTTTGACATTAAAACTGCTATTTTAAGATTTTTTAAACTCATATTATCAAATAGAACTCTATTAAACTTAAGGCCCAAGATTTTTTTTAATTGACTTAGGTTATCAACTTCTACAGTTATTTTTTTTCCTCTACTATTTTTAATAGCTGTTTTAACTAAAATGCGGATATTTTTGTTTACTGCTATGTGATTATCTTTAATTAAAATTTCATCACTCAAATTCAATCTATGATTTGTACCTCCACCTAATTTTACCCCGTACTTCTGTACTAGTCTTAAATTCGGTAATGTTTTTCTGGTACAGCATATTTTACAGGACTTACCTTTTACTTTTTTCACAAATTTATTAGTTATTGTAGCTACTCCAGAAATTAGTCCTAGAAAATTTAACGCAACTCTTTCACTTTTTAGGATACCTGACGCATTACCTTTGAGTATAGCAACTACTTTACCTCTATTTATTTTTTTTCCATCTTTTATTTTAGTCTTAAATACAATTCTTTTATCTGTAATTTTAAAAGCTTCCTTTGCAAAGTTTAAACCTCCAACTACACAGTTTTGGCCAGCTATTAATTTTGCAATAACTTTTTTATTTTTTATATTTCTTGTTGTTATATCTCCAGAAGGTCTAAGATCTTCTCTTAGCGCATTATGAACAAGTACTTTAATGTATTTACGATTTATTTTTTGCACTCAAAATTATCTACCAATTTCAGCCATTCTCAAAACAGATTTTCTTGCCATTTCTGCAATATTATGACTAATTTTAATTTCATTGGTTTCATTTTTTAAGCAATCATATACTTTATTCAATGTAATTTTTTTCATATGGGGACAAAGATTACACGGTTTAATAAATTGCACATTTGGATTTTCGACTTGAACATTATCGCTCATAGTACACTCTGTAACTAACAATACCTTTTTAGGTTGATTATCTTTTACGTACTTTACCATTGTAGATGTTGATCCGGCAAAATCCGATGCACTTATGACATCAGGCGGACACTCAGGATGTGCGATGACTTTAATATCCGGATTCTCTTTTTTAATATCTTCAACCTCTTTACCTGTAAATTTTTCATGCACCATACACGTTCCTTGCCAAGAAATAATTTTAACTTTTGTATTTTTTTGAACGTAGTTGGCTAAATAATGATCAGGAAGAAATATAACCTTATCGCTTCCAAGCGACTCAACAACTTTTACAGCATTAGCAGATGTGCAGCAAATATCAGACTCAGCTTTTACATCAGCAGAGGTATTAACGTACGATACAACTGGCAAACCAGGATATTTTTCCTTTAACATTCTTACATCCTCACCAGTTATAGACTCAGCTAAAGAACAACCCGCTTGCATATCTGGTATAATAACTTTTTTATCAGGACTCATTAGTTTAGCAGTTTCAGCCATAAAATGAACTCCGCAAAGAACAATAATTTTAGCTTTTGTTTTTGCTGCCTCTAAAGCAAGCGCAAGTGAGTCTGCAGATATATCAGCTATACCATGATAAATTTCTGGAGTTTGATAATTATGCGCAAGAATGACTGCGTTTTTCTCCCTTTTTAATTTGTTTATCTTCTCTATTAAGGGAGCATGAAATTTCCATTCAACTTCTGGAATTACAGATGAAATTTTTTTATAGATTTCGTTTAAAGGGTTATTTGTTAAATTATTTGAAGACATTTAAATAATTTATCAACTTGAAGGCAAAAAGTCATTCATTTATTGTCGCATATAATGTTAAAGCGGTCGTGCTGAAATTGGTAGACAGGCACGCTTGAGGGGCGTGTGGGCTTCCCGTGAGAGTTCGAGTCTCTCCGACCGCACCAAAAATTTTTAGAAAAGACCTTCAATTTCTCCTTTTTTATTTATTCTAATGGAATCTGCCGAAGGTACTCTGGGTAGTCCTGGCATAGTCATTATTGAGCCACAAACCACAACTAAAAATTCTGCTCCGCTGGACAATCTAATTTCTCTAATAGATAAAATATGGTCCGAAGGAGAACCTTTTAGTTTTGGATCAGTTGAAAAGCTGTACTGTGTTTTTGCAACACATACAGGAAATTTACCAAATCCATCTTTTTCTAATTTTTTTACTTGCTCTTTAATTTTTTCATCATATTCAATAGATTTAGCCCCATAAATTTGCATAGCAATTTTTTCTATTTTTTTTAATATTGGAGTTTCATCAGAATATAAAAATCTCAATTTATTTTTTTTACTCTTTTTGCATAATTCTACTACATTCTTAGCTAAATCTTTGGCTCCTTTACCTCCCTCGGCCCAATGTTTGCATAGGCTTACTTTTACTCCCCATTCAGAACAATATTTTTTAATTAGCTCAATTTCTTTATTAGTATCTGTATTAAAATGATTAATTGCCACAACAGTATTTAAATTAAAGGATGAGATATTTACAATATGTTTGAAAAGGTTGGGCAAACCTTTTTCAAGAGCATCCAAGTTTTCTTTTTTTAAATCATGTTTTTCAAGACCTCCATGCATTTTTAATGCTCTTACTGTTGTAACAAGAACGACACAGCTTGGTTGGATTTTAGCTTTACGGCATTTAATATTTAAAAATTTTTCTGCACCCAGATCTGCCCCAAAACCTGCTTCAGTAATAACATATTGTGATAATTTTAAAGCAGTTTTGGTCGCAATAATCGAATTACATCCGTGAGCAATATTTGCAAAGGGTCCACCATGAATTATAGCAAGATTATTTTCAAGAGTTTGAACAACGTTAGGTCTGATTGCTTCTTTTAATAATACAGTCATTGGTCCATGAGCTTTTAAATCTTTTGCATAAATAGGTTTTTTATCTTTTGAATAAGCAACCGTAATATTTCCTATTTTGTTTTCTAGTTCTTTTATATTTTTAGATAAACAAAAAATTGCCATGACCTCTGAAGCAACAGTAATATCAAAACTATCATTTCTTGGAATATTACTTTTTAAGTTTTCTAGATTAATTTTTATTTTTCTTAAACTTCTATCATTTAAATCAACAACACGTTTCCAAACTATATTTTCTGGATCTATATTTAATCTATTTCCCCAATAAATATGATTATCAATTAATGTAGATAAAAGATTATGAGCAGATGTAATTGCATGAAAATCTCCTGTAAAATGCAAATTAATTTGTTCCATTGGAATGACTTGAGCATAACCGCCTCCAGCTGCTCCACCCTTCATTCCAAAGGATGGCCCTAAACTTGGTTCTCTTAAACATACAATTGATTGTTTGCCGATTTTGTTTAAAGCATCATTTAAACCTACAGAAGTTGTAGTTTTTCCCTCACCAGCTGGCGTTGGCGTAATAGCAGTAACTAATACAAGATTACTTTTTTTTTCTTTTAAATTATTAATTAAATCAAAATTTAATTTTGCAATATGTCTACCCATTGGGCTAAAAGATTTGGGATTATCTGGAATATTAAATTTTTTGAGAACCTCACCAATTGGTCTTATTTTTGAAGCTCTAGCAATCTCAATATCAGATTTAACTTTACTCATTGGCATTCCTATATCTAAAAATGGAAGCTATGTATACAAATCATTAACTATCTTTAACTTTATATTATTACAAATAAGATCCTCTTTAATGAAGTCTTCTATTTTTGGCTCTACTGTTTTAAATAAAGCAAATGGATAAGGACCATTAATTATAATTTTTCCGACAACATTTTCTTTAAATAAAATATCGCTAAATTCAGGTATGTCTCCCGAATAAGAAACAGGCAAAAGTTTTTTTCTAACTTTATTTTTTAACTTCATTCTAGCTGTGTTTTCCTGGCCAACATAACAACCTTTTTTAAAATCAATTCCATTTAACTTTTCAAAATTACATTCTAGCCCAAAAGCCTTCTCTTGAAGTTTTTTCATATTAACTTGAGCAATGCCCAGTTTGTGACTTAATTCGTAATAATTTTTAGGATCTGATAAAGATAGTTTCAATTTTTTAATTGATAAGTAGAGTTTTTCTAAATTAATAATTACCCTTACTCCTAATTTTTTATTTCTTGGATCAACTAAAAAAGGATCGTTCCTATAAGTAGTAGTGTATCCTTCGATATCTTTCGAATTATCTAAAGTAAGAAATTTTTCATTACTAACAACAGCTACTTGAAACTCATTAGATAAATTTAAAATTTCAATTTTTGAATTAAGCTTATATGTATTTAATCTTTTTATTAATTCTTCGATTTGATTTAATTCACAATCAATGATGTAACCATTTTTATGTTTTATAATCATAAAATCATAAAGATATTTACCTTGTGGTGTTAGCAGAGATGTAAAACAACTGTAATTATCATTAACTTTATAAACATCATTTGTAACAATATTTTGCAAAAAATCTCTTGCATCTTCACCGTTTATAAAGATAACCCCCCTATCTTTTAAAATAAATATTTGATCTTTTTCCATATTTGAAGTTTATACACTATAATATATTTTTAAAATTATGTCTGATAACTTTAGCCTCATTATCAAAAACGGTTCTTGCTACATTAATGGGCAATTTCAAAAGGTAGATTTAGCTATTCGGCAAAGTAAGATTATAAAAATTGGTAAATTTGATGAAAAAAATGCTAAAGTTTTTGATGCATCAGGTAAAATTGTTTTACCAGGAGTAATTGATACCCAAGTTCACTTTAGAGAGCCTGGAGGGAATGATGCAGAAAATTTAGAAAGTGGAAGTAGAGCTGCAGTTGCAGGAGGTGTTACATCAGTGTTTGAAATGCCAAACACAAACCCGCCAACATCTACCTTTGAAGAATTTAATAAAAAATTAGATGCTGCTAAAAATAGAATGTTTTGTAATCACGCTTTTTATTTTGGCGCAACACCAAATAATATGAAAGAGCTTGCTTCAGTTGATACCTTAAAGGGATGTTGTGGTGTTAAACTATTTGCAGGATCCTCTACAGGTAATCTTTTAGTTAGCCAGGAAAAAGATATAGAGAAAGTCATTTCTAATAGTAGCAAAATTATCTCGGTGCACTCTGAAGATGAAAATATTTTACTATCAAGAAAAAAATATATTAAAGATGGGGATGTTCATTCACACCCAGTTTGGAGAAATGAGCAGTGTGCATTAGAGTCCACAAAAAGGGTAGTAAGAATTGCACAAAAATACAAAAAGAAAATTCACATTCTTCATGTGACAACTAAACAAGAAATAGATTTTTTTTCTGAACAAAAAGATAACGTCACTTTTGAAATAACACCACAACATCTAACTTTATTTGCTCCAGATTGTTACGATAAGTTAAAAACTTTCAGTCAAATGAACCCACCCTTAAGATCAAAAGATCATTATGATAGATTATGGGATGCAGTTGACGAAACTTTAGTGAGCACAATAGGTTCTGATCACGCTCCTCATACAAAAGAGGAAAAAAATAGAAAATATCCTTTATCTCCATCTGG
>CETM01121812.1_pt1 | contig 13770 bp, 16 predicted proteins | sample 361451 | NCBI WGS metagenome assembly CETM01 (sample SAMEA2622690, study PRJEB7988) | marine metagenome | isolation source: saline water (ENVO:00002010), including
AAAAAAAATACTTTTTTATGTTTATGTATAGTGGAATACTTAAATATTTTGTTTATTTAAGTGTAAAACTTTTTACATTTTAAAATAATATAAAGAAATCAACATGTTTTAAAAAAAAATACTTTTTTTTAACATGTTTTTAACAAAAGCTTAATACTATAAGGGTTCTGAGGAATCTGGAGAGAAGGGCAACATTTCTTCTTTTGGAATGGTTCCGTTTTTTTTCATTTCTTTAATATTAGAATCGCTCAAACCAATTTTTTTTAAAATTTCTACTGTGTGCTCTGAAAACATTGAAGGGTTAATTTCAGAAATATTATAGCCTGTCATTTTTACAGGATTACCTGCCCATGTCGTTTTTCCCCATTCTCTATAAAGATCATTTTTATAATTTGAATAATCTTTAGAGACAATCATTTTTCTAGAAGTATTATATTCAGAAGAATGAATTTCTTGAGCTAAAGTATTTTTAATAGAGGGTATATTTAAATCTTTAAAGAACCTTATCCATTCTAAAGCAGACTTCTTTTTTATTATCTCCTTTAAAATAACAAATAATTTAGATTTATTCTCTTCTCTTAAAACAAAAGAAGAAAAAAGAGGGTTTTTTGCCAATACTTTAAATTGATCTGTAGAAACTAACGAAAGCCATTGGGTTTCACTGGTAATTTTTAAAAATATCCACTCATTATTTTGACATTCATATAGAGAACATAATGGACCTCTTCCTCTTAGTCCAGGGCCACCAATGTCATTTTCTAAAGATTTTTCTTTAAAGCTTGTGGCATAGGGGCCAGTTAAAAAAGTAGAAGTTCCTGCAAGGGAAGCACCTATATGTTTTCCTTTATTTGTTTTATTTCTTTCTAATAAAGCAAGCATTACTCCGTAAGCAGCAGCCAATCCGGTTCCATAATCGTTTAAAGTATAAGTAGCAGCCCTAGGCCCACTTTCATTAGATCCATTTCTCATTTGAATTCCCGTAACAGCCTGGGCATTTTGTTCAAACCCTGGCCTGAATTGCCAAGGGCCTTTGTGTCCATAACAATTAATAGAAGCATATATTAATTTTGGGTTTATTTTTCTAATTTGATCATATCCTATACCTAGCTTATCGGTAGTTCCTTTTCTAAAACCTTCCAATATAACGTCAGCTTTTTCTGCAAGTTTTAAAAATGTTTCCTTCCCTCTAGGGCTCTTTAAATTTAGGGATACACTTTTTTTACCACGACTAACATCTATCCATTGATATAATTGTGGCCTTCTGCTTTCTGGGTCTATTTTAATAACTTCAGCTCCATATTGAGCCAAGGTTCTTCCACAAGTAGGTCCCGCAAGAACTATTGTTAAGTCTAAAACTTTTATTCCCTTTAAGGGAGCAGAATTCATATTTATATCCTATAAGTTCTGGATTAATTTTCCAGGTTGTTTCATTTTTCCAAAATAAGGATCTTCAACATTAATAATTGATTCAGAAAGATAAGATTGTTCTTCATCTATCCATTCGTCAACAGTTCTGGAAACACTACCGGGAACACCTATATCTCCTAATTTGTCTTCCCACTCTTTAGCTGTATTTTCTCTCCAGAGTAATTCAAATTTTTCTTTATATAAGTTTAAGGCATTTTCATTTTCAAGAAGAGAGTCTAAATCATTTAATTCATCGAACCATTCGAGCTTGTTTATAGATTTCAAAAAAGGTTCTAAAAATCTGGGATGTGACATATTTATGTTTATCCATTTATTATCTTTACATTGATAAGCTCTTCCTATAACAGGATGAGCTATCTGTCTTCCTTCACTTCTTTTTGAATGTCTAATTAAATTTCCCCCCATTCCTTGGTACATAGAATCATGTAAAGAAACGGAAATTTGTTGACCTAATCCGGTCATATTTTTTTGAAGTAAAGCCCCTACAACTGCAGAAGAAGCTGTCATAGCAGCAAAGCTACTAGAATAGTAAAGACTATGAAAAGAAGGCCCTTCGCCCGGAACTGGAAGCTTGCCGGCAGGGTTTAAAGAGTATATTCCTGCTGAAGCAGCCCCTATTTCTTCTTCAGGAGGAAGATAATCTAAGGTATGTCCCGGAAGAAAACAAGGAAGGGAAACAACGACACCTTCTCCTTTTAGAGAGTCGTATGTTAAAGAATATTTATCTATTTCTTTGGGGTCTAAACATAAAATAATAATGTCTGCGGTTGTGCACAGAGCTAAAACTCTTTCAAGCTCTGTTGAATCATCAAAAATGTTAGCATTTAAAATATTTTTACCCCTATTCCAGACAGAAAACTCTACACTTTCTTTTTCGGGATTAATATTAGGAAAGAGGATTTTAGTCACTTCTGCTTTTTCATCTGCAAGCATCATTCCTAAGATTGACCCTGCAGGGTATCTACTTATTTCTACTACTTTATATCCTTCTAAAAAACTCATTTATTATCCTAAATATATTGATCGATCCCTACAGTAGCTGATGAAGGCCCGGAAGGAAAAACCAAAGTTTTTGCTCTATCAGCGCCAATAACAACTATATCAATATTGTCAGGACTGTGCAGTAAGGGTATTTCTTTTTCTAATTTTTCTGATTCTGATAAATTTTTTAAATAATGCCATTTTTCATCTACCCTCGCATCTTCTAGGGGAATATATTGTGTCATTTTTCCTACACTATGGTTGGCGTGTGAATATATAAACTCTCGAACATCTTTTTTAGAAAAACCTTCTTTGCCAACAGGCATTGCGACGTCTGGGGGCATAAATATTAGTCTTTCGTGACCGCCAGCTCTATTATTTCCGACACCCATGATGCCAAAGGTTATCCCATATGCTATGGTTTTTAGAAGGTCTTCTGCAGAAGTGTTACCCTGATCTTGAACATCTAATTCTCCATCTGTGATGAATATGGAAACGGCGCTTTTTTCCTTAGAAAAACCCCTGTCTTCAGCGTATGAATCCCAAGGACTCATTTGTTCATTTTCTGCTACACAGTGAACAAATTTGCGAGTTGTACCAATAGTATCCATATCCATTTTGTTTGGATACCACATACCAATATTTTTAAGACATAAATAAAAAGCTCTTCCTACAATGACATTTATTTCATTTTCTTTGCCTGGGCCTAATGCAGATCCGGAATTTAAACCTATTTTTTTTGCTATTGGTCCATTTACCACTAATAAAGGGGCATGAGGACTTGTTGACATCAGTAATGATTTTCCACCATGTGGTCCCATTTCTGATAAACATTTTACAGCAGCTATTATAACGGGCATGTGTTCTGGTTTAGCCCCTGCGAGAGCTGCATTAATTGCTATTTTTTCAACAGTTGCCACACCAAAACCAGGAGGCATATCGCAAACAATATCAGAGCTTTTTAAGCTTGTTCCTTTTAGAAGCTTTTGAACTGCTTCTTTTGTAGGGGGATATACAGGTAAGGCATCTGACCAATCTTCATCTGTAAAATGTTTATTCATTTTTAAAAAAGATTCGTACTTACCTTCTCCTTCAAAAAAAAGAAAATCATTTTCTTTTTGTTCATTTTTATAAGGGTCTTCATTAGATGTTAATACTGATATTAAATTATCCATAACATCTTCAGTTTGAGAGATACACAATTCATCAGCAAGATTTCTATATATACGAGGAACTATTACGAATTGTAAATCTGGCATACCAAAAGCTTTACTACTAGCTATAGCATCATCTTTAAATCTACCAGAAACAATAGGAACAGCTGGTTTTCCCATTTTTTCTACCTCAATCATGTCATGGCACATCCATGACGCGCATGTTCCTCAGTCAGCTGTCGCTCCTATTACAACATCGCATTCTTTAGCAGCCTTTTTGAGTATTTCAGGTGGATTAGGATAGTTTCCACCTGTATAAAAATTGGTCTTAACGCCTGAAAAGCGTTCTTTTATTATTTCTCCTGCCCTGTTAAGTGCTAAATCTCCCCCATGTGTTCCGCTCCAAACAAGTCCAATGGTTAAATTGTTTAATGATTTTGGACGAGGATTTGTTTTGAGAACATTTAAAAGACCGCGTTGTTGTGCAACAGGATTGTGAACTTCTAACAAATGCATGTTGTTATTAACTCCTTATGAAATCAATTACGGTTCTTTTAGGATTATACAAAAAATAGAAAGTATAATGATAAAAAACCAGAAATTTTTATAAAGTGAAAAGAGTGTTAAGTATGAGTAAAGAGCAATTAATCTATGGTTACATAGAAGAGAAAGAAGCAAAAGAACTTTGGGAAATAATTTATCAATCATTACATAGGCATGCACAATCTGGATGGAATGAACACGTAGGATATGAAAGGTTTAGGGCCGTTAAAAAGAAAGAAAAAATTCTTGGAGGGATGGGGATTATAGATATGGGGCAATGGTTCGGAGGAAAAATTGTAAGAACAGGAGCGGTAACTTCTGTTGGGGTAGCACCAGAAGGAAGAGGACTGGGGGTTGCTTCTGTTCTTGTTAAAAAATCACTTTCTGAGATGTATGAATCTGGAATATGTATTTCAACTCTGTTGCCTTCTAGTACAAGAGTTTACCGCTCTTTTGGGTACGAAAGGGCTGGTGTCAAAATTACATATGAAACCAAAATACAAAATATGAAAGTTGAAAAAAATACACTAGACATTATAGAGACATCGTCTAATGACAGAGAAGAAACCTATCTTTTGTACAACCAGAGGGCAAAATTAAGTAACGGAAATCTAGATAGAGGTTCTGTGTTATGGGATCTTATTTTGGAGTCTAAGGGGAGGAAGATATTTCATTATATTGTAAAAGATGAAAAAAACATTGTTGGTTATGTAAATTTTCAGCAAGCTAGATCAGCAAATCACATACGCGTAAGAGACATAGTTGCTTTAAATGCCGAAGCGGCAAAAAAACTACTTAATTTCTTTTATGACCACAGGACAGTCATTGATACAATTTCTTGGAATGGCCCTGTGAGTGACCCTATGCAATTACTGATGGAAGAGCAAAAAGTTGAAATAGCAGATACTAGAGATTGGATGTTAAGAATAGTGGATATTAAAAAAGCTCTTGAGAGCAGAGGTTATATAAAAGATATTAACTTATCTTTAACTTTAAACTACGAAGATCCTATTTTGCCTCAAAATTCAGGAACATGGGATATAAATATTTTTGATGGAAAATGCGAAGTTAGTAAATCTAATTTAAATGGAATTCATTTAGGCCCCCGTGGACTAGCTCCTTTGTATACAAGTTATCTTAGCGCCTATGATATTAAAAATATGGGACTACTTGAAGGTACAGATAAAGATTTATCAAAAGCATCTATTATTTTTAGTGGACCTAAACCATGGTTCGGTGACCAATTTTAAATAGTATATTAATAAACTAAAATATGAAAAAACAGATTTTAATTGCGACTAGAAATAAAGGAAAGATCAAAGAAATTAGAGAATTGTTAGACAAAGAGTTTGAAATTTTTGGTCTCGATGATTTTGAAATTAAGCATGAAGTTGAAGAAACAGGAACAACTTTTAAAGAAAATGCTATTAAAAAAGCTAAAGAGTATGGAGAAATATCTAATATAATAACAATATCGGATGATTCGGGCCTTGCTGTCGATATTTTAGACGGAGAGCCCGGAGTTCATTCTGCTAGATATGGGGGCGAAGGGTTGACGGATGAGGAAAGAACTAACTTACTTTTAAGCAACGTAAAAAACTTTGAACAAAAAGAATTAACGGCACGATTCTGTTGTGTTATAGCTGTTTGGATACCAAACAAGAAAACAAAAACGTTTTGTGGCACAATTGAAGGTCAAATTAGTACAATTGCTAGAGGGAATAACGGTTTTGGCTATGATCCTATTTTTTATTATCCGCCTAAAAGAAAAAATTTAGCTGAAATAACACTTCAAGAAAAACAGGAAATAAGCCATCGCAGTAAAGCAGTTTGTAAAGCTATTGAATATATTAAAAAAATAAATGAATAAAAATGCAAACATTAGATAAATTTCAAAGACCATTAAGAGATTTACGAATATCTGTTACAGATAGGTGTAATTTCAGATGTCCATATTGTATGCCGGCTGAAATATTTGGAGAAAGATATGAATTTTTGCCTAGAAAAGAACTTTTGACCTTTGAAGAAATTTATAGAGTTGCTAATATTGCAGCCGAATTAGGGGTAAAAAAAATAAGAATTACTGGAGGAGAACCTTTAGTAAGGCAAAATGTTGCTGAATTAATAAATATGTTGTCTTCAATAGATGGTATTAAGGATATTGCTATGACAACAAATGCATACCTTTTAAAAAAATTTGCTAAAGAATTAAAACAATCTGGATTAAACAGGATAACGGTTAGTTTAGATTCGATTGATGATGATATATTTCAAAAAATGAACGGCCGAGGGTTTAAAACTGAAAAAGTTATTGAGGGTATAAAAGAAGCCCAAAAAGTTGGATTTAATGAAATTAAAATAAACTCTGTAGTTCAAAAAAATGTAAATGATAAGAAACTATTAAATTTAGTTGAATGGTGCAGAGAAGAAAATCTTACTCCTAGATTTATTGAATATATGGATGTTGGAACCCTTAATAACTGGAAACTTGATGAAGTTGTTCCGGCCTCTGAAATTATTGAAATAATAAGTAACAAATATCCTGTTAAGCCTATTGAACCTTCATATAGAGGAGAAGTAGCTAAAAGATATGGATATGAAGACGGAAAAGGCGAATTCGGAATAATATCTTCTGTAACACAACCTTTCTGTGGAGACTGTACTAGAATGAGATTGTCTCCAGAAGGACAAATGGTGACTTGTTTATTTGCTTCTTCTGGCATTGAATTAAGAGAATCTTTAAGAAAAAAAATATCAGATGATGAAATAAAAGAAATAATTAAAAAAACATGGAATGTTAGAAAAGATAGATATTCTGAAGAGAGAAATTCTTCGTCGTCGTCTCGACCTAAAGTAGAGATGTATCACATAGGGGGTTGAGATGATTGAAATATACACTGACGGAGCGTGTTTAAATAACCCTGGCCCTGGAGGATGGGGTGTAATTATTTTAAAAAAAGACAAAAAAATTGTGTTTGGAGGAAACGAAATAGAAACAACTAATAACAGAATGGAATTAACTGCTGTTATTGAAGGCTTAAAACAAATTTCTAAAGAAACACCTGTAAAAATATTTTCTGATTCCGCATATGTTATTAATACTATGACTAAAAATTGGAAAAGAAAAAAAAACAATGATTTATGGGACGCCTTAGACAATCAAGTGTTATCTCGTATTATTGAGTGGAATTGGGTTAAAGGTCACGCAGGTAATTTATTTAACGAAGAAGCAGATAAAATAGCTTATAGTGAAGCACTTAAAATTCAGAAGCAAATAGAAGAGAATTAATAATGTCAGAAAATAAAAAATTAACTCATTTAAATCGAAAAGGCGAAGCCAATATGGTTAATATAAAGTCAAAAGAAATTACTGACAGAGTTGCAGTAGCCATAGCTTCACTTGAAATGAAAAAAACAACCATCGATTTGCTAAAAAAAACTGCTTTTGAAAAAGGAGATGTTTTATCTGTTGCTCGAGTTGCCGGGATAATGGCATCTAAAAAAACATCTGAACTTATACCTCTATGCCATCCGTTGGCTATAACAAAAGCAGGGATTGAGTTTGATATTAATGAAAAAGAGAATACTTTAAAAATAGAGTCGACCATTGAAACGACTGGCAAAACAGGAGTTGAGATGGAAGCATTAACAGCAGCATCTGTCGCAGCGCTGACTGTATACGACATGTGCAAATCAGTAGACAAAGAAATAAAGATCAAAATTAGCCTTGTTAGTAAAAAAGGAGGAAAATCAGGGGATGTTTTTTTTAACTAACAAGCTCGATATCTGTTAAAATTAAAATCTAATAAATAAGTCGGGCTTCGTTTGTAGCCTGTTTGAATTAAAAATTAGGATGAAGTTCGTGAATATTTATTGTGGAAATATTTCTTATGATACAAGTGAAGATGATCTTAGAGATCTTTTTGCTCAGTACGGCGAAGTAGCCGGAGTTAGAGTTATAAAAGATAGAGATACGGGAAGGTCAAAAGGCTTTGGGTTTGTCGATATGAATAATGATGACGAAGCTAAAGAGGCTATTGAGGCCCTTAACGAAAAAGACTTTATGGGAAGAGCATTAAGAATTAATGAAGCTCGACCTAGAGAAGAAAGATAAATCTTTTTAATTAACTAAATATCTTAAGAATATTATTACTCATTAATCAAATGATAGTGAGGTGATTAGATGTCTTTAGAAAAAGATAGAAAATTAAAAACTATAGGAAAAGATCCTTTTGTAGCAGAAACACCATTATCTGCTTTAAGCACATGGTTAACTCCAAATGAATTATTTTATGTAAGAGGGCACTTTCCGTTTGAAAACATATCTGATGAAAACTGGACGATAACTATAGGTGGCAATGTTTCTCATCCATATGAGATAACAATGGATGAGCTGATGGCCTTGCCTAAAAAGACCCTACCTGTAACTATGGAATGTGCCGGAAACAACAGAAAAGACTTAGACCCAAAAGTTTCTGGAAATCAATTTGATACTGGAGCTGTGAGTAATGCCATATGGGCAGGAGCTTCTTTAGAAGATGTTTTAAATAAAGCGGAAGTTATTTCTAGTACAAAAGAGATTCTTTTTGAAGGAGCAGATGAAGGTGAACCAGAGCCCGGAAAAGAAGTGGTTTCATACCTTAGGAGCTTACCATTAAGTACAGTGATTAATAATAGTGACATTTTAATTGCTTATGAGATGAATGGAGAACCTATTCCTATTGAACACGGGGCCCCTACAAGACTTATTGTTCCAAGTTGGTATGGAATGGCATCTGTCAAATGGCTCAACAATATTACAGCTTTAGAGGATTCTTTTGAAGGTTATTTTCAGACATATAAATATGTAATGAAAGGCCTAAAAGATGGAAAAGAAAGACCTGTTAGGGAAATGAAAATAAAATCTGCGTTTTCTGTTGAAAAACAAAGAGCACCTATTTCTCTAGGAAGTGTGTCAATTTCAGGATTTGCATGGTCCGGTTCTGGAGATATAGAAAAAGTTGAATTATCTTATGATGGGGGGAAAACATGGTTAAAAGCCCATCTTGACAACCCCAAAAGTCAATATTCTTGGCAACAATGGTCTTTGGATTGGGAGCCTCCTCAAGTAGGAATATACACCTTTTTAAGTAAAGCAACAGATGTTCATGGAAATCAACAACCGATGGAACCCAACTGGAATACTATGGGATATGAAATTAATGCTGTTATTTCTCGTCCCCTCACACTTGAAATCCATTAATTTATGTTTGACGGAAAATTAACTCGCGAAGAATTAATTTGTGCATTCAAAGATGGTCGTAAATTTGAAGATTTGGATTTATCAGAATTAGATCTTTCTAGAACAAATCTAACCAATATTGTTTTCAATAAATCATCATTAAAAAAAACAGATTTCACAAGAGCTAATTTAACAGGCTCTAAATTAAATCAAACAGATTTAAGAGAAGCTATATTTTTCCGGGCTAATTTATTTGAAGCAGATTTAAAAAAAGCAGATTTAAGAAATGCTAATTTAGAAAGTGCTAATCTTAGTGGAGCTGCAGATAATTCTTCTCAAAATACACCTAGAGTATTTGGTGCAGATTTGAGCGGTGCAGATCTAAGAAACGCTAACTTAAGAAATGCTAATTTAGTTAGGGTTAAATTTGATTACGCTGACCTTAGGGGAGCGGATTTAACAGGATCAAATATGACGAGAGTTTCCTTACAAGGAACAAAGTATGATGCAAATGCTTTTGATAAAGTTATAAATGTTTAGAGTTAAAAAGGTGTTTTATCAAGGATTAAAATGCTATTTAAGAAAGAATCTATTAAAAATCCAGATTTAATTATTCTTGGTATTGGAAACCCTGGTTCTGAGTATTCTTTAACAAGACATAATGTTGGAATTTGGGCTATAGACCAATTGTCAAAATACACTGAAATTAAAATTAAAAAGAAAAAAGAAAAAATACAATATGGGGAAGGTATTTTTTTAGAAAAATCAGTAATTTTGTCTAAATCGCGTGTTTTTATTAATCAAAGCGGTCTAGTTGTTAAATATTTAAAATCCAAGTATAAACTAGAACCGCAGAAACACTTAATTATTTATGATGATATTCACTTGCCTCCAGGAAAAATAAGAATTAGAAAACAAGGAAGTCCGGGCGGACATAATGGAATGAGATCGATAGTAGAAGCTTTTGGAAGTCAAGAATTTCCCCGCATAAGGATTGGAATTGGTGAACCTAACAATAGCAAGGATCAAATCGATTATGTACTTAGTGAACCATCTGATGATGAAAGGAAAAACATAGAAACTTCTTTAATAAACTTAGAAAAAGCTATTTCTTCTATACTTTTAGAAGGGATAGATAAAGCTATGAACTCTTTTAATTAACTTTTATTCTGCTATAATTTTTTAACTGGTACTATAATGTTTTAGGATAATAAGATGGCTGGAAACGACTTTTCATTTCAAACTTTTTCAAAAAATGAATTTTATGGGAATCTAAATGCACGATTAATAGATATGGCTGATTTAGCTTCTGATAGGAAAATTGTTGATTTAGCATGTGGAACCGGAGGAGTAACGAGATTAATTTTAGAAAGAATTAATCAAACTAAGGATACGGTTGTTATAGCTTTAGATCATTCCTCTACAGCCTTAAAGACGGCTATGCATGACCTTAAAGATATTTCAAACAATGCCGTGAAGTATGTCCAGTTAGGAGTTGAAAACGTTTCTGACGCAGTTAAAGATTCTGTGGATGCTATTGTTTTTTGCAATGCGATTCATTATCTGCCAGATAAAGACGCTGTTGTTGCAGATATATGCAATACATTGAAACCTGGAGGAAAATTCGTTTTTAACACATCATTTTATGAAGGCGGACAACATGAAAACTCTACGGCTTTTTATTCAAAATGGATGTTTAAAGCTATGAAGATCCTAAGAAGAAAATATGGTCTTAGTCCTGTACGATCTGAAAAAGTTCAATCAAGACAACAGCTTACACCGAAAGACTACGAAGATTTATTAAATAGAAACGGCCTAGAGGTATTTAAACAGGAAGTAGATACGGTTCCTGTACCTGTTGAAGGTTGGTTGGACATAAGTACTTTTTCAGATTTTATAGAAGGAACAATGCCTGGAGTACCAATGGATAAGGCTAGCTTGTCTTTACAAGAAGCAGTAAAAGAAACTTATTCTGAATTGGGAGTTTCTCATGTTCCTAGAAATTGGTTGGATGTTGTTGCGGTAAAAAAATAATGCCTAATCAAAATAAACTACCTGACAATTTTGGCAGATATGGAGATTTTGGTGGTCGTTTTGTACCCGAAACATTGATGCCGGCTATACATCAGCTTGAAAAAGAATATCTTCTTTCTCAGTCAGACGAAGAATTTCAAATGGAATTGCGAAATCTTTTAAATACTTTTGTGGGACGGCCAACAGAATTGTATTTTGCTGAAAATTTAACGAAAAAACTCTCAGGGGCCCAAATTTATCTAAAGAGAGAAGATCTCGCACACACTGGAGCCCATAAAATAAATAATGCACTCGGCCAAGGACTCCTTGCTAAAAGAATGGGTAAAAATAGAATTATTGCTGAAACTGGAGCGGGTCAACATGGAGTGGCCACAGCTACCGTATGTGCTAAATTAGGATTAGAATGCATTGTTTATATGGGAGAGGAAGATATAAAACGTCAAGCGTTAAATGTTTTTCGTATGAAACTTCTAGGTGCAGAAGTTAGACCTGTTAGTTCTGGTAGTAAAACTTTAAAAGATGCAATTAATGAAGCCATTAGAGACTGGGTTACAAATGTTGAAACAACCCATTATTTAATTGGTAGTGTTGTTGGCCCACATCCTTATCCTATGATAGTTAGAGATTATCAGAAAATAATAGGTAAAGAGTCTAAGCAACAAATGATTCATGAGACAGGTAAGCTACCTGATTATGTTGTTGCTTGTGTAGGTGGGGGAAGTAACGCAATGGGAATTTTTTATGATTTTATATACGATAGTGATGTTAAGTTAATTGGAGTAGAAGCTGGTGGAGACGGAGTTGAGACAGGAAAGCATTCCTCTACAATTACTGCTGGTTCTGTCGGAGTTTTACACGGAAGCATGTCTTATCTAATTCAAGATGAAGATGGTCAAGTTATTGAAACCCATAGTATTTCTGCAGGATTAGATTATCCTGGTGTAGGCCCTGAGCATAGCTGGTTAAATGATTCCGGAAGGGCAGAATATGTTAGCGTAAATGATGATGAAGCCCTTGAAGGGTTTAAACTTTTATGTGAAACAGAAGGAATTATTCCTGCATTAGAACCTGCCCATGCAATCTATTATTTATCACAATTAGCTCCTCAGCTCGATAAAGATAAAGTTATTATTCTCGGTCTTTCTGGCCGAGGAGATAAGGATATGGAAACAGTTGCAGGCGCACTAGATGTCGGGCTGTAGTTTTAAGTTATATACATTAGCAATCACTCTTATTTTAATATTTTCCTTTCCTTATCTGATAGAAGCCAATGGTTCTGTTAAGACATATAAGAAACAAATAACAGAATTATATGAGATTGGTTTGGGCACGGTTCCCGAAACACCAACACGTGGTGTTATTCATTTTGCCGTATACGTTAAAAACCTTGATAAAGATATTAGCTATGATGATGCGATAGTTTATATAAAAGTATACGAATCAGATCCAGATAAACTACAAATTGGACCTTTGAAAATGTTAAACACTGTTATGGATCCAACTTTCTATGAAGTAGATTTCCCAATAGAAACAAAAGGAATATGGCAAATAGAATTAAATATTAGCACTCCCGATGGGGAAGCTAAGGGATTTTACGAGATAGAGGTTCATGACCCAAATCCCATAATCCCTATTTTAACGTTGATATTTTTAGTTGGATTGTTAATAATTTTAGGGCTTTCTATTAGAGCTTGGGTAAAACAATCTAAAGCAGAAAAGGCGATTTAATGAAAATTAGAGATCTTATTTTATTAATTTTATCGACAATAATTTTTTTAGGAATTTCTTGTAATGATGCAACTCAAGAAATAACCGAAAAAGAAATAATTGTCGATATTAAAGAGGGAAATGTTGTAAGTGGTCAGGAGAAAATAAAAGTTAATAAAGGAGACCAATTAAAACTTGTTTTTAACTCAAATGAATCGTTACAAATACACCTTCATGGTTACGATATACAAAAAGATGTAATTGCTAATCACGAAACTGTTTTAGAGTTTCTTGCAGATGCCACGGGACGTTTTAGGATAACTGTTCATGAAGAAGAGCACTTTTCTCATAGCGACCATGCGGCGCTTTTTGAATCAGCCACTTTAGAAAAAGGGGATAAATATTCTTATCAAGTTCCTAAAGACATGAAAGACAAAACTATCCCTTATCACAATCATATAACTCATAAAAACTATGCCGAAATTATAGTTTCTTCTGATCAAGGATTGTCTGGAGTGGCTATAGTGAAAGTAACAAACAATAATGGTGAATCATATGATCCAAATCCTATCATTGTTAAACCGGGAACATTAATTGAATGGGAAATTGTTTCTGATGAAAAAGTTAGAATAACTAGTGGGCTTCCGCCAGCCATAGGTCATGAAGGTCATGAAGAGCATGAAGGTCATGAAGGTCATGAAG
>CETM01204742.1_pt1 | contig 13769 bp, 10 predicted proteins | sample 361451 | NCBI WGS metagenome assembly CETM01 (sample SAMEA2622690, study PRJEB7988) | marine metagenome | isolation source: saline water (ENVO:00002010), including
CCACTCTACTGCCACCACCTATAATTGATATTGATTTCAGATTATTTTTATCTTTATACTCAGTTTTATAATTAAGAAAACGGTAAGAACCCAAAATTGCTCCCTCTACAAAAGCCTGAGTTCCACCAACTTCACCAACTTTGGCAATACCGGGAATTTCCGCTGCAATGCTACTAAGGCCTGAAGATTGCAATTTTTTTATAGCTGTACCACTTGCTTGCCTAGCCTTTTCATCATTGAAATCTTTACGATTACCAAGTCCTAAAAGGAGAAGTCTTGTAGGTGTACTTCCTGTAAAAAGAATTAATGTTTCATTTAATTTTCCTTGAAAATCTCCATCTTTAATCCTAGTAGTAATAATTTTTTTAAATCTTTTATCAACTTCTTTACCTAATTGCGAGAGGCCACCTCCCTCAAAAACACTAATAACTAATGTATTTGACTTAATTTGGTCCCAGGCAACTGAGGAAATATTTATCTTATTTAAATTCGCCATAGGGCATTCTCCTAACCAATCTAATACATTAACTTACCCAAATTGTTTCATTTGATGAAAAGCTAAACAAAAGAATTATAATTTTTTATTGAATATCTAAGTAAGAAACTGTAAACTATATACGCCTTTTGTATCCTTTTTATAATATTAAGTAAAAGAAAGAGAGAAAATGGAAATCAAAACAATCGAAAATCACGATACTACTAACCCATTTTTTGAACTAACAATTCTTAAATGCCCTAAATGTAAAACTTCTTGGTCAGCGGATTATTCTGACTATTCCTGGATGAGAGAAGATGATCTTGTTATTTGCAGTTGTGGTTCAGTTATGTGTGAAGTAAATGACTTGAAGGATAATTAATTTGTTACAGATTGCGTTCCCTAAATGATAGTTGTATCTTCCATTCTTGACTTTGGTCAATTTAATGGGAAGCAAAAAATCAAAATTACTCTTAATTGATGATCTTGAAACTCTATTAGGACAAGATCGGGTTCTTTCTCATCCAACTGAACTATTAGTTTATGAATGTGATGGTCTTACCCTTAGCAAATATGGTCCTGAGGCTGTTGTGCTTCCTCATTCAACAAAAGAAGTTTCTGAAATTGTAAAATGTTGTCAAAAGCATGAAATTCCTTTTTTAGCAAGAGGTTCTGGAACTGGACTTAGTGGGGGTGCTGTTGCGGCTGAAGGTGGTATCATCATCCAAATGTCCAAAATGTCTAATATTCTAGAAATTGACTATGATAATGAAATTGCTATAGTTGAACCAGGCGTAATTAATTTGCATCTTTCAGAAGCTACTAGAAAAAATGGATATCATTTTGCTCCTGATCCTTCAAGCCAAAAAGCCTGTACAATTGGAGGAAATGTTGCTGAGAATGCTGGAGGGCCCCATACATTAAAATATGGCGTCACTACTAATCATATTCTTGGTTTGACTGTTGTAATGCCAAATGGAGATATAGTAGAATTAGGAGGAAAAGAAGAATTAAATAACGGATATGATCTAGTTGGTATTTTCGTAGGTTCTGAAGGAACACTTGGAATAACAACCGAAATTATAGTTAGGCTTTCAAGAAACCCTGAATCTTACAAAACGTTCCTTGCTTCTTTTAACACAGTGGAATCAGCAAGTCATTCTGTGTCACAAATGATTGCCAAGGGAATTATTCCAGCTGCTCTTGAATTAATTGACAATCTTTCCATAATTGCTGTTGAGGATCACATTAAAGCAGGATTTCCAGTAGATGCCGCGGCTATACTACTTATCGAAATTGATGGTATTTCATCAGAGCTATCTAATCAAGCGAATCAAATAAAAGGAATTTGCCATTCTTCAGGTGCTATTAATTTCCAAGAAGCAAAAGATGAGAAAGAAAGGATTCAACTGTGGAAAGGTCGAAAAGAAGCAATGGGGGCTCTTGGTAAAATCACACCAGCATTTTATACCGTTGATGGAGTGGTTCCTAGATCTAAACTTCCGGAAATTCTTAAATTTGATATTGAAACTGGAAAACTTAATGGACTAAAAGTGGCTCACCTTTGTCATGCTGGTGATGGTAATATACATCCTAATATACTATATAATCATATGAATGAATCTGAGACAAAGGCAGCAATTGAGATATCTAAGGCTATACTGCAAAAGTGCATTGATCTTGGAGGGGCTCTTTCAGGGGAGCATGGAATCGGGACAGAAAAAATATCTTCCTTTAAAATAATGTTTAATGATGCTGATGAAGCCCAAATGTTAGCTGTTCGTTCTTCATTTAATTCTTCAGGTCTTCTAAACCCTAGCAAAATTTTTCCCACAGGTGCTAAATGTGGAGAATCACGAATTAGAAAAACAATAGCTGGTGGAGGATGGCTTTAAATAGCGATCAATTAAATTGCTAAAGTCTAATCCATTAATTGCCTCTAAGACCCTTACCCCTTCTTCTATTCATGAACTTATAACTATTGTTCTTGAAGCAATCGAAAAGAAAAAAACTCTAATTCCTATTGGTGGAGGAACCCAAATTTTTACAGGTGGGAAAAAATTAGATATAGCCATTAACATGTCTGGCTTAACAACAGGATTTAAACATAATCCTGAAGATATGACAGCAACTTTGCCAGCAGGAATGCTTTTCTCTGATGCCCAGATCAAACTTAAAAAAAAAGACCAATGGATTCCTTTAGATCCACCTGACAATGGTTCGTCAACAGTGGGTGGAATCGTCAGCGCAAATCGTTGGGGACCTCGAATACATCGCTATGGTACAGCAAGAGATTGGGTCATTTCCACAACGTTAATTAATGGAAAAGGGAAATTAGTTAAATCCGGTGCTAATGTAGTCAAAAATGTTAGTGGGTATGATTTAAATAAAGCTTATATAGGTGCACGTGGATCATTAGGAATATTAATTGATGTAAGCTTTAAACTTTTTCCAGTTCCAGAGAATAATATAACTTTTCAGGCCTGTTTTTCCGATATAAGGGAAATTTTTCAGATAGTGTCTCAAATCAAAAAAGCATCTCTTGATATTGAAGCACTGTTAATTGCCAATGGTCGGTGGGTCTCACCAAATGAAAAACACTTTTGGTTACTTGTAAAGATTGTTGGGTCCAATGAAAGCATTAAAACTCAATCTAGTGTTATCTCATCTATTTTGAAGAATTCAATAGCTAAACGATGGGTACAATTAAATCATGAAGACTCAAATGCAATGTGGGAAACTGCTAATTTTGGTAATAATGAATCAAAAAATAGTTTTACAAAAGCTGTTATTATCACTCCAAAATATCAAACAGAAAATCTAGCTTCTGAAATAATTGAGATTGATCCAGAAATTTCAATAAAAATTATTCCATGTCGTGGAGTTTTAACTGTTGGATTCAATTCAAAAAAAGTTCTCTATAGTTTGAACCAATTAATTAAAAATTACAGCCATAATATCGAAATATCAGGAAAAAATATCGTATCTTCTGATGATAAATGGCCTTCTATACCAGCTACTTTACCATTAATGAGGAAATTAAAAACAGGTCTTGATCCAAATAATATTTTTGCCCCGGGAACTTTCTTGGGTAACATCTAATGAACGATACAATAGATGAAATATTAATTCAAGAGTTTGGTAAAAAAGAAAAACGTTTTTTACAAGAGTGTATTCATTGTGGACTATGCCTTCCAACCTGTCCTACATATATTTCAAATGGAAAAGAAATGGACTCACCCCGAGGACGTCTATATCTAATTGACTCTGTACTAAATGGAAAAGCTTCTATAGACAATATTTTTGAAAAACATATTAAATCTTGTCTTGTTTGCCGTGCTTGTGAAACAGCCTGCCCATCTGGAGTAGAATTTGGCCATCTAATGGAAACTACTAGAGCAGCATTGAACAATGCGAAGAATCCTTCAATTGTTCAACGTTTATTATTAAAAATCGTTATTCCCTCTCACTCCTTCCTAACTATTATTTTTTTTCTTACTAGATTTATTCAAAGGATACATTTAGACAAATTATTACATGTACCTCCATTTAAATTTTTTACCTCATCCAAATTAAAAGAATTGCAACAATCTCTTCCATCAATTCCAAAAAATAGATTTGGAAATTCTAAATCTCAATATTATCAAGCAACGGATAAATGTAAAGGTACTGTAGCTTTATTTACAGGTTGCATTATGGACCATCTATTTCCCCATGTTCATTCAGCTACTGTTCGGATATTAAACTGGAATGGTTATAATGTAATCATTCCTTCAAATCAAACCTGCTGTGGTGCCCTACATGCACATACAGGTGATAATTCATCCGCAAATAAGCTCGCAAAAAAGAATAATGAAATTCTTCTTAATAATAAGTTCGACTATATAGCAATAAATTCAGCTGGTTGTGGATCACACTTAAAGTCTTACATTAAATATAATAATTCTGGTTTGGCTTCAAAAATTATGGATATCAGTGAATTGTTAACATTGGTAACTTTAAAATCTCCAAAGTCATGTCCCATTGGTCCAGTAGCTTATGATGAGCCTTGTCATTTATTACATGGACAGGGAATTTCCTCTGAACCAAAATCTATTCTAAATAGTATTCCAGATATTAATCTGATAAATCTCAAAAATGCCGATCATTGCTGTGGAAGTGCTGGAAGTTATTCTCTTTCAGAAACAGAAATGTCTATAAAACTATTAGAAAAAAAAATAGAGGCAATTAAGAATAGCGGGGCATCGTTAGTTGTAACTGCTAATCCTGGATGTCAAATCCAATTAAATTGGGGGGCAAAAAGAGCTAAATTAAAAATTGAGGTTTTGCATCTTGTGGAATTACTAGATAAATGTTACAGAACAGATCCAAACTATTTAAAGATTTGAAATATTTTACATTCTCCTTCCATGATTAACTTTTTTTCAATTCTTATATATATCTTTTTTTACAGATACCATCGTAAAAATGGCTTCGCAAACCTTCCTAGCATCCCCATCCTTATCCTCAGCCATAGCTGAAACATGAACTTTTACAGAAGTTTGTCCTGTTGATATTACTATTGCTTTAAAATTAACCCATTCACCGCCAAATACTGGTTCAGAGAATACTACTTCATTAATAGCTTTAGTAACCGAATATTATAATCCTTTAAGAAACCTTTGACTGGATTTAGCTACAGCTATATCCATCCATGACACCATTTTTCCGCCAAATAAAGTTCCAATATTATTTAAATCATTAGGCATCACTAATTGACTAAATCTTGCTACTACAGTTCCCACAGTGAATCTCCCCTCAGCATAATTTATAAAAAAAAGTCCCGTTGGTTAAACCCTCGAGAAATATAAATTGCTCTGAAGAGTACGCCATACCAACAGGACTAAAAAGTATAAATAAAATTCAGTTAAAAGCACCAAACAAAAAAATGAGTTTGGCTAGCTATCTATAAAATTTTATTTAAAGTTATTACCTCAATTAAATTGAACTTTTATCTTTTAACTTGGTTCCACAAGAAGCACCTTCAACTGTGGATTTCGCTTTTTTCGAATTATAATCACATGCCGCTGCATCACTAGCAATAAATCCAGTATTTGAAACTATAGATAATAGCTCAGCCTTATTTATTTGAGTGGGATTATATTCAACCGTTGCAAGTTTTGAATCCAAGTCTACAGCAACCTTTGATACACCAGATTTCTCCGCAAGTGCTGCTTCTACTTTTGAAGTACAACTACCACAACTCATACCTTCTATAGAAATAGATGCTGTTTCAAAAGTATCATTTTCATAGGTTCCACCAACAAGAATTACAACAGCAAGAATAATTACTGCTAAAAAAGAAGTTTTTTTAATCATCAATATCCTCCGTTTCAGATAGTTCAAAAATTAAATAGTAAACTTTTTGAATTTAAGTCTTGTTTCGCTTCATGTCAATTAGATTAAGATTTTCTTGATCAAATTCTTTTGCTAGCCTTTCACCCTCTTTAAAATCCACCAGCATTAATAAAAAGGCTCCAAAAATGAACAAAAAAAGTATTGAAAGTATTCCTAATCTTGCATTGCCAGATATAAATGTTACACTACCTATTAATAATGGTCCGATCACAGCAGCAAATTTACCAAGCATATTAAAAAAACCGAAAAATTCGGCGGCCTGACTTTTAGGGATAATTGTACTATATAGACTTCGACTTAATGCTTGAATACCGCCTTGGAATAATCCAATTAATATGGCAAGAATATAGAAATGAGTTTCACTATGCATAAAATAACCAAGAATTGTAATAAAAATATAGGCCACAATTGATGTCATAATAGCTTCCTTTGTTCCAATCTTTATTGCCACCCAATTGTAAATCAAAGCAGCTGGAAATGCAATAAATTGAACAATAAGAAGCGCTGTCATTAGTGTCGAACTTTTAAATCCAATTGATATACCATAATCAACAGCCATTTTAACAATGGTGTCGACTCCATCTATATAAAACCAATATGCTAGCAAAAAAAGACTTACTATTTTAAAATGCTTTAATTGGTGTAAAGTATTCCTAAGCTGATGGAAGCCTAGAGGTATAGCCCTGCGAATCGTTATAGAATTACTAACCATTGGCTCACGAACATATAAAATAAGAGGGATAGTGAAAAGAATCCACCAAACTGCTACACTTAAAAAACTAATTTTGACGGCCACGGATTGATCAGGAATTCCGAAAAACTCAGGGTTAAGAAACATCAAAACGTTCAAAGCAAAAAGAATGCCTCCTCCAATGTAGCCCATAGAAAAGCCAAGTGATGATACCATGTTTAACTTATCTCGGGGAGCAACGGTAAGTAAAAGTGAGTCATAAAAAATATTGCCAGAAGAAAAACCAATTGATGCACCAATATACACGATAATAGCCAATAGCCAATTCCCTTGGCTTACTACCCACAAAGACGCTGTAAAAACAGAACCTAGAAACGCAAAAAAAATAAGAAATTTTTTTCTGGCATTTCCACGGTCAGCAATCGCCCCAAAAAGAGGTGCCAAAAGTGCAACAATTATCGCGTACATTGAATTAGCGATTCCAAGATAAAAAGTGCTTTCAGCTGGGTTATTTGGATCTGCCCAATAAGCATTAAAAAATAAAGGAAAAAAACCAGCCATCACAGTAGTTGCAAATGCTGAATTAGCCCAATCATATAAAGCCCAACTCCAAATTGATTTTTTATTCAAATATCCCCCTTACCAAAATTGAAAAAAGGTGGTAAATGATAAGTTAAATTTTAAGTTACTCCAATAATGCTGAACTAGTAATGGAATTTGCATTGATAGCTTAACTTCAAATGGAATAGAACCAAATTTATTCATAGGATCAGTATTCATATATATAAAACCCATATTTTGGATGATAGCAAAAGCTCTGGTATCATATCCTTCTCTAGAGTCTGTCCCACCAGCCATCCATTTATTCCATTTACTATTTTTTGAGAAAAAAGTATCTCTACCTTTCAAGTACCAAATCTGTCCAGTAAAAAAAGCTATTTTGTCAGGAATCAATTCTAATGTTCCATCTATTAATCCAAAAGATTCATTCCCACGTCGCATTTTATAAGAATTACCAATTTGATCAAGAATTTTGTCAGCATTTACGTAAAATGTACCTCTTGGAGATATTCTAGTCGAAAACTTAGCTTCAGGGTTAAACTTAAACTTAGTTAACCATGTCACTTTAATACGTCGACCTTTTATTATTCGATAAAATTCACCGGACAAAGAAAATTTTATTGATGCGATACCATCTCCGAGCTGAAGTTGACTAAACTGTTTTGGTCTATTTAAGCCATCAACTTTCATAGGGTCATATATAGAAATAAGTCTTCCTGTTGGCATAGTAATTCCTAGACCTCCATATACTGAATATAAGGATTCACCCTGCCAGACGGGTGATCCCAATAAATGAAAATTGAGGCCTAATTGAATATCTCCCATCCCTGATGATGTACGATCTGGATGAAAAAATTTCATTAATGAATCAATATTTGTTGGATCCTTTTCGGGATTAGTAAAAGGATTAAATTGAGATCCAGTTATTGATTTCCCTATAGGGTCAGCATTTTGTTCCATGGCCCATAAAATAGAAAATTGACCGTCAACTGAATAAAATGAATCATAAACAGCATTCAGTTTGTTCTTCATGTAAGAACCGAGACTATCTGAAAATTCTGAAGCAAAAAAATTTTCAATTTTTATTTTATTTGCTTTGTGATAAGCTATAAATCCAGCCAAATCAAAATTGTCCATTGGGCCGCTAATCCAACCCCATACATTTTTCTGCTCAGCTTTAATATAATTTGGAATAGAGATTGCTGCTGTTACTTTATCAGATATACCATAGTCAATTTTAATTCGATAAAGAGTCGCTATAAAAGATCTATTTGCATTAGTAATGTAACCACCCATATTAACAGCATTAGGACCGAAAAAATTTTGGCTAAAATCAAACAAAGAATCGCCCCAAGCTATAGCTGCGGATTTTGTTTGAAAGTCAGCTATTATTTTATCAGTTCTATCTGAAATAGTTACATAATGTTCATGAAGATTAAATAAATCAGATTTCGTATTTGGATTGTTATGATCATAATACTGTAAACCATATCCTTCTAGATTAAAGAACTCATCAGGTAAACCCCTAATGCCGTTAGCTGAGATCCACTGACCAGATGAAAATTCATTGTCTACAGATAAACGCCAAACATTCTTCGGTAGAGTAAAATAGTTTTGAGCTTTAAGACAGTCAAAACTCCAAATCATTAATATAATTAAAGTAAATATAGTTCTCATAAATTAATAGAGAAGGAATTTTTGACGAAAATTATTAAATCTGATTAGATCTTGAGACCAAGTAGCTGGAAGTTTAGCAACATTTCTTTCTTGAGCCAGAAATATTCTCAAATAGTTATGCCCATAAAGAAGATCTATATAATTATTTCCTATCCATTTAAAGCGACGAGGTTCCATAACTGAAATTAATGAAAGAATATTTACAGCAGTTTTTACTGGTTTGAATCTATCTCTATCTTGAATTAATAATTCAATACCATAGCAAGTTTCATTTCTATAAATGGGCCTTGAGACAAGTAATGAAAGAGAATCAGGCATAAATTGTATAGTTTTAAAAATAACACCGGGAAGATTGGCTTTAATTAATCCTGCAATTAATTGTTTAGATACTAACCATGGAGCACCTATTACTTTGTAGGGTAAATTAGTGCCTTCTCCAAAAGAAAGGTTTGTGCCTGTTAATAATTCCAGTCCAACAGATGATAATAGTCTGTCAGTATTCTCTATATCTTTCCATAAAGGAGTTTCTACCAAACCTGTTTCATCAAACCACATTTTTCGATTCCAGTTTGCCATAGGAATTACAGTTAATTCACATCTTTCAGATCCTCTTATCCATCCAGTTTCATTTATCATAATAGAAAGTTCTCCTACTGTCATCCCATGTCTAATTGGAACTAAATGATATCCTTTAAGTGATTGAAATTGTGGGCGAATAACTGGGCCTTCTAAAGTGTTTCCATTAATTGGATTTGGTCTATCTAATACAATAACTGGCTTCCCATAATCTGCAGCTGCTTCCATCATCTTAGTCACTGTAGTCATTATTGTTTGATATCTAACTCCTGTGTCTTGCACATCAATAATGACTAAATCGACATTTCGGAAATCCCTGCTATTTGGTTTAAAATGATGACCCCAAAGATTTTTTATTATAGCATTAAAACGTTTGTCTTTTTTGTCTGGTGATGACTCCAAAGATTGAATCTGGTTATTTAAAATTCCAAATTGGGGAGTAAAAATAATTTCAACATTAATAAGATCTTTTTGTTCGTATAATAAATCCAATAAATGCTTTCCTTCACGATTCAATGAGGTTTGATTGGTTAATATGGCAAGTCTTTTCCCTTTAATAAGGTCAAACATTCTTTCTTCTAAAATATCTAAACCCGTAAAAACACCCGGTAAAAAACTCATATCAGGAATATCAACTACCTTAGAGTGATCATACAGTTCTTGACTCCAAATAGGTAGTGATAAGAAAATTATAAATAAACTTGGCTTAAAAATATTCTTCATTTTTTAAGTAATCTTACAATTGTTGAGACCATTATCATAAGAGTTAGACCAATCAATGTATACCAGGGCCATGCAATAGGAGTGAAAACAATAATTAATATCATTATTATAATTGACGATATAAAACCCAAGATAACCGATAAAGAAGAAAATTCAATATTTAGTAAGCCAAGCACAAAGAACCCCAAAAGACCTCCATAAGTAAAAGAAGAAATTGTTAAACCAATCTCAACCAATGGATTATCTGAAGATGTAAAAAGTAATGCACTAATTGAAATAACAATTCCGCATATTATAGAAATAAGTCGAGAGTTCCTTAAGTTATATTCATTTGGCTTAATTAATTTTATCCAGTCCGACATTATTGAAGAGGCAATCGCATTAATTGATGAGCTAAGCGAAGACATTGCAGCTGAGAAAATTGCTGCCACAATTAGTCCTTTTACCCCAATTGGAAGAGCATCAATAATAAATTTAGAAAAAACATTATTGCTATTGATAGTTTCTCCCTCATAAAAGGCCCAAATCCCTGTTCCAATCATTAAAAAAATTCCAAATTGGAAAAGTGCTAAAACTCCACTACCAATTAGTGCTTTTCGACTATCATTTAAACTTTTTGCACTCAAAAGTCTTTGCACCATAAGATGATCAGTCCCATGCGAAGCTAATGATAAAAAAATCCCTCCAAAAAAGGCTGTAATAAAATGGTATGGATAACTAAGAAAATTTCCACCTTGAAAAATTAGAAGTTTCTCTTCATTAGATGCACTTCTTAATATGGAAATCCAACCTCCATCAATAATAATCCCTAAAACCCAAATAGTTATAAATCCACCTATAATATAGATCGAAAATTGAATTGAATCAGCCCAGACCACTGCTTTAAGTCCTCCTAAAATAGTATAAAATAGAGTAAAAGCTACTATAACGATTATTGATAATTGGTAAGACCATCCAGTAATTAAAGTCATAGGAATAGCTGTCATGAAAAGTCTAACTCCATCAGAAAGAATACGTGTAACTTGAAAAACAAAAGAACCCGTACGTTGTGCTGTTACTCCCCAGCGATTCCGAAGAAATTCATAGGTCGATTCCAAACCTTCTTTAAAATATAGTGGGAGCAAATAATGTGCAACTAACCATCGTCCTATTACATAACCTAGGGCTAACTGTAAAAAACCAAAATTTGAATTATATGCTATTCCAGGAATACTAAGAAAGGTTAACACGGATGTTTCTGTTGCAACAACCGAAAACATAATCATCCACCAAGGAATACTCTTTTCTGCAAGAAAAAATGATTTTGTGCTAGCTTGTTTCCCTGATGCCCAAAGAGAAAAATAACTAACTATAATTAGATATAAAAAAAGAACAATGAAGTCTAATAATTGCACAAAATTAGATCTACCGGTTAAGCAAAACCTTCATCACAGCGTTATGAAATTCCTGCCTAACTTTTGTAATCCCGCCTCGTTTCCTAGTTGGGTGCACTCTATTTGTCAATAAAATAATTGCAATTCGCCTATTGGGATCGATCCAAATAGAAGTACCAGTGAAACCAGTATGACCAAAACTACCAGCACTAAAATATTGTCCAGCTGAACTTTTACCCTTAGTTGGTGTATCCCATCCTATAGCTCTATCACTTCCTTTTGGTAACTCTTGTTTACTTGTAAACTTTTCTATAATTGATCTAGAAAAGTATCTACGTCCGCCAAAAAACCCATAGTCCATCATCATCTGAGAAAAAACACCAAGATCCTTTGCTGAAGAAAAAAGGCCAGCATGTCCAGCTATTCCGCCTAACTGCCATGCTCGTTCATCGTGTACAATTCCTTGAACTAATCCACGATTATAAATATTGTCAATTTCTGTTGGTGCTACTTTGAAAATAATAGAGGAATCAGGTATGAAGAATGTGTTCTTCATACCTAATGGTTTAAAGATTAATTTAGAAGATAAGACATCAAATTTTTCTCCACTTATTATTTCACATATTTTTCCTAGCAAAATCATCCCAAAATCACTGTATTCGTAAACCATCCCCGGGGGATGAATAAGAGGTTCGTTAATAATATCAGAAATTATTTCATTAGCACTTAGACCTAAAGGATACTTTTTAAAAGGTTTTAGACCAGCCGAGTGAGTTAAAAGATGTCTTATTGTAACCAGATCTTTTCCACCTCCTGTAAATTGAGGGATAAAATCTTTAACAGGCTCATCCAAAGGAAGTTTATTTTGAGCTGATAGCTTCATCACTATACTTGTTGTAGCGACAACTTTTGTTAGTGAAGCTAAATCATAAATAGTTTCAGCATTCACTAAAGGAGATAATGAACTGTAGGCTTGCCTACCAATTTGCTTTGACCAAATAACTTCTCCACCATATAGAACAAGTGTTGAAACACCTGGAAATATTGAATCAGCAATTGCATTATTTAGAATACTTTCAGGCTCAGTAAAATCTAAAATTTCAGACAATTCTCTACCCCATAGATCAACTTCCTTTTTAATACCATGACCCTGAGGATATTTTGGACTTAGGCTAACAGGAAGTTTTCCAGTTATAGGAGCACTGCCGAAAAGTGCATTAGCCATGGCATTCATAGAAATAGAACCATATCCATATGCAGCAAGATAAGTTCCGAGGGAATCAACACCACTTACATAGGGAGAACCAAAGGAAACAATTGTTACCTTTTCTTTAATTGCATGAAACTTTTCAATAAGCTCGCGATGAGAGGGATCAATTGTTACTCTTCCAATATTCATCCTAACACGAATTAAAAGAGAAATTAAAATGTGGTCAGAGGAATCTGCTTTAGCTATAATATCGGAAATTTGATTATGACTAAGTTCTTGGTAATAAAATTCAGACTTTACATTGCCATGCAATCTAGAAACTGCTGATCTAAATGGCTTAGAATAAGATAACATTCCCTCATCGGTTGCCAATAAAATATGAGTCATTCTATTATTATTTGTGGGAGATATTGGAATTGTTTTTAAATCATCATTAATAAGAGTAATTGATTTTCTTGCAGCTTCAGTAGCAATAGATGTATTATTCCCATTACCGAGGATTCTCCGTGCTTTTGATAAAGGGACCTCTCTTTCATCCCATAAACCTAATTCTTGTTTAGCATGGAGAATTTTTTGAACCGATTGGTCAATACGTTTTATTGAAATTCTACCACTTTTAACAGCATTTAAGACCCCTTTAATAGCTGTGTCATTATCAAGAGGTAAAAGAACTATATCTGAGCCAGCTTCAATGGTTCGTACAGCCGCTTCAGATGACCAAAAAGTTTCGGTAATCCCTCCCATCTCCATAGCGTCAGTAACAATAATTCCTTTAAAACCAAAATCATCTCTAAGAATTTTTTTGCTTATTTTATTTGAAAGTGTAGCTGGCAATTTTGAATCATCTATCGCAGGAATAGAAATATGAGCCGTCATCACCATTTTCACTCCAGCATCAATAGCGTCTTTAAATGGAGGAAGATCGATACTTCTAAATTTATTTTTTTCAGATTCAATAATTGGCAAAGTAGTATGAGAGTCAACACTAGTATTCCCATGACCGGGAAAATGTTTAATACATGCAATTAAGCCATGATCTTGAGCTCCTCTTATAAATGCATTACCATATTGTGATACAATTTCCGG
>CETM01048748.1_pt1 | contig 13764 bp, 8 predicted proteins | sample 361451 | NCBI WGS metagenome assembly CETM01 (sample SAMEA2622690, study PRJEB7988) | marine metagenome | isolation source: saline water (ENVO:00002010), including
CGTTGTCGGTCTGTGCCATGGGGCTTTTCGCCTCGTTGGACACAGTGGGTAAAAAAGACACAAGGAGTACGCCTGCCACGCCAACAAAGAGGACAACAAAAAAGCCCAATATACTTTTTTTAATCAGTGCTTTTTTCTTTGCTCTGCTTTGCTCAATTTGCTGTTCAACGCTTGGCATGCGTAATCCTTTACTATGATCTTATAAATAGATGAGAACGGTTTTAACAGAATATGACTACGCTTAAAGCGCAGTCATAGGTGTTGCTTCCATTTCATAGATATCTTTTAAGCGTGAACGCAGTTGGTAGTACTGTTCACTCGCGCTACCTTGAAGTTCAATACGCTGGTTATCAATTTCAACAATTTGATCGGCAACTTGAATATCAAGGTTTTGGCCCATTTCGTCAAAGAGATCCCGCTGTGCGTGAAGTTCTTTGTTCGTTTTAATCGCTTCGTTAAGGGTGCCAATGGCGGCAATCCCTGCACCGGCGGCTGCCACTTGCCCAGCAGTTGAGCTAGAGTTTGAGCCCAGTAGTACTGAGGCTACGGCAAACAAACCGGCCGTCACCTGTTTAGTGGTGCGCTCAGCTTTTAGCTCTCTGATTTTCTTAGCCTCTGGAAGGGTTTCTTTTTGGTATTTTCTGTAAGGCGTTTCTGTGGTTACCCAAAATGAATCGTAGGTTTCCTGAAGGCTATCAATAAACTGCTCGTCCTTTGCTTGAATAGCGCGAACACGGCGAAGCATGGGATCGCTTTCAGACGGCGCACTCACCAACTCAACTTCACCTTTACGGCTTTGAGAAAGATACTGGCTAAACGCTTCAGGGCTATACATTTGTGCATAGCGCAAGTCTGACACCATCTGTACTTCTTGTTTGTAGGCTTCTGATTTTTTCATTAGCAGGTCGTAGACGTATTTAGCAATTTGCTCAAACACGGGCGCATTAGGGTTTTCTCCACGAGACATCGCATCTCTGTACCAACCTTCGCTAACGCGGTACTCAAATTCTTCCTCGCCCCATACCGTATTTTTTGCGTCCATAACCCTTACGCCAATTTCTACGGTTTCCGTATCCGAATAATTAATTTTACCAAGAATATAAACATCAGCGAGTGCCGACGCATCTGGGGTTACATTGATGCTTCCAAACGATTTGGTTTCACCTAACGCTTCTTTGGTGGCAATAGCAAATCGATTTGCTTCTAAGCGTCTTACTTGCGGCCAGATACCTTCTTCTTCTATTTCATCGTAATCTATTGAACCATCGCTTTCTGTAGGAAAGCCGGGGTCAAAAACCGGAATAGCGACATCCATATATATATCTGAGTTGTAGCGATAACGGTGCGAGTTTGCGCCAAGCTGTTGCCCACCGCCAGGGCCAACCATCGACGGTCCTACGCTAGTTACATTAGTTTGGGTTGAGCCACATCCGCCTAAAAGTATAAACGATGCCGTAGCGACCACTGTAAACAGGGCCTTTGGATTAAATGAAGACATTTCCTTTCCTTCCTCTGAGTTTTATTTACAGCCGTATTGCTCTTTTAATGCTTGGAAATGAGCTTTTTCTTGCTCTGTTGTCGCTCCTTGCAAACCGGCAATTACGGCATCACATACCGCTGAACTTCCACCTTTTGCTTTACCTCCAGTCGATTGCTTTGAAGGATCTGAACTAGAGGTAGTCGTTTGTGAATGGGTTGATGATTCTTGAGATTGGGCGCTGTTTTGCGCATTTGACTGCCCTTGGCCGCCACTGGCTGCTGAAGCGCTAGACACGCTTCCCGAGGCTGCGCCATTTCCTGCACCAGCACCTTGGCCAGCGGCGCTAGCCACACTTTGTGCGCTAGATTGCGCTGCGGCATCCATGCATTCTTCACTTTGCTCTAAAGCACCGAATAAAGAGTCATCTAAAGCTTGAATTTTTTCAGCCTCTGTCATGGTAGACATATCTTTGTCACCAAAGTCGAGAACGGAACAATCTTGATAATACGTAGGCGTCTCGCTTGTTTGTGCGTAAACAGGCGCGAGAAAAAAAGTGAGAAGTAATAGTGCAAAGGGCAAATGATGCGGCATAGCCAAATAAGTCCTTTTATTTTAATTGGCTTGATACATACAAATACATGTAAAGCCCTAGTCTTTTTTATTTATAGCACTCTTTTACGAAAGACAAAACATTGATTTTGTTTTAAGCGGCTTACCAGCAAACATAACCAGAATAAAAAAGCCGATAAAACACAGGGCTTTATCGGCTTTTTCCTAGTGGTAGTTAAACTACATCAAACGTGTTTGCGTGCGATTAATGCTCCCAGTGATAGTGGTGGGCTTTCGCCTCCACTTCATCCGCAGTTTGCTGTGGCATAAAGGTCGCGTTATCTTGCTCAAAGAAGAAAGGTTCGCGTTTTTCTTTACTGCCCACTTCGTTCATGGTGGCAGACTCGTAAACACGGCCGTTTAACACCGTGTACTCAACGTACTCACTCTTTCTAATGTCGCTTAATACATCGCCATCAATAACCACTAGGTCAGCAAGCTTTCCTTTTTCGATACTACCAAGGTCTTTGCCCATGCCTAAGTGCTTAGCACCATCAATAGTCCCGCCGCGCAGCGCTTCCCAAGGCGTAAAGCCACCTTGTTCCATGATCCACAGTTCCCAGTGTGCAGCTAGGCCTTCACGCTGTCCGTGAGCGCCAATATGTACACTGACCCCATTATCTCGGAGCTCTTTAGCGTAGCTGGCGACGTTTTGGTGGTTGTATTGGTTTTCTGGCGCGGTCGGTCTGCGAATAGCGCGTTTGTCTAAAATAGTAGAAGGGGTATAGCGCAATAGACGCGGGTTCTTCCACACTTCCGTTTTATCGTACCAATATTCTTCACCCATCATGCCGCCGTACGACACAACAAAGGTAGGGGTATAGCCAAACTCTGTGGCTTTCCATAGCTGAGTAACATCGCTATAGCCTTTTTCAACCGGAATGCTGTGCTCAAGACCGGTGTGACCGTCTACCAGCATGGTTAGGTTTTGCTGAAGCTTACCGCCCCCTTCAGGCACCACCATCATCGCTTGATTTTTAGCTGCCCAAAGTACCTGTTGGCGCTGATCACGGCGAGGTTGATTGTAGCTTTTCACCGATATAGCACCGGCTTCTTTTAAGCGCTCTACGTGGAAATAAGCATCTTCGTAGTCGTTGATGATAGCTTTGTAACCCAGTCCTTCTGCACCGTACAAGATAGTACCGGTAGAGTAGATACGCGGTGCAACAATTTTACCTTTGCGCTGAAGCTCTGCTGCAGCAAAAATTTCCGTGGTGTCGTTTGATGGGTCGTGAATGGTGGTTACACCGAACGACACGTTGGAGAACTGACTCCAGTTTTGCTGAGGAATTATCTCATTACGACCTTGTGAACCATGGGCGTGCGCATCAACGAGCCCAGGAATAATAGTTTTACCCGAGGTGTCTATCTGCATAGCGTCATCAGGAATAGCTATATCGCCACGCTTACCTACCGCTTCAATACGGTTGTCTTTAATAAGTACAACGCCATTTTCAATGACTTCCTGGGTATTGTCAGCATCGCGCATGGTTACCACTTTACCGCCAACCAAGGCTTTGTATCCTGAAGGCTTGTCGGCCTTGGTGGTAAACGACAAATCCATACCTTCAGCTACCGGTTCAGGCAAGGTTTCAGGTGCACCGTCTAAAAAGGCAAAGGCTTCATCGAGTGAACGGCTGAAAAGTGTCGGGCCGTTAAACCAGCTAAGGGTTTTATTGTCTGGTGACCAAGTAAGGTATTCACCAGCTCGACTTGAAAGCTGTGTTACCGGTAGCGAGGTCATGTTCGGGCCAATGGTAATGCGCTTACCATTTTCTACAAACGGCGCCACGTAAGTTTTAAATTGATATACAAACGCGACCCATTTTTTATCATGCGAAAGTTTGTACTCACTTACTTTATCTGCGCCATATAGATGCGTACGTTTGTCATTACCTTGCAAATTAACGCTTGAAAGTTGCGTTTCATAATACGCTTCGCCGCCGGCAGATTCTGTGAAATATACGCGGTCGTTGCCACCCGCGAAGTGGGCATTATAGCCGCTGTCTGTCACCTTACTTACAGCGTCTTCTTCAAGGTCGGCAACGTAAATACCTGGCTCGACTGAGTAGGTCGGGTCTAGCAGATAACCGCCGGTAAATTTGCGGAATACCACTTTTTCGCCATCGGCCGAGAACGAAGGCTCAATGTAATGACCGGGCTGTTCGGTAATCACTTTACCTTTACCACCACGGGCTGATACTACGCGTACCGTACCTAAATCTTGGTCGTCCCACGTGGTGTAAACAATCTTCTTACCGTCGTTAGAAAAACGAGGGTAGTACTCGTCGTGGTCGTTTTGCTTGGTCAGGCGTTTTATTTTGCCAGACTTAACGTCGCGTACGTAAAGCTTTCCAAGCGCTTGAAAGAGTACAGTTTTACCGTTAGGCGACATTTGAGACCAGCGAATCATGCGAACGTCAAATTCATCAGGCGCTACGTCTACGTCAAAGCGTAGGGCGTCAGCGTATTTCACGGTGCCTTCAACAGTGATGTCCATGGTGCGTGTGGTTTTATCTTCGATATTGATAGTGTGGAATTTCCCGCCTGTCCAATATACGATTTCGCTGCTATCCGGCATCCAGTCGAAATAGGCAAAGTAGCCTTCAGAGCCAAACCCTTCCTGCATGTCTCGCTCTAGTTCGAGGGTAAGCGGCGTTTCTACGCCGGTTTTTATCTCTTTAAGGAAAAGCCCCGTTCTGTCTTTAACGCGACGCACAAAAGCGATGTATTTACCGTCAGGCGAAGGCGTAGGGACTACGGCACCGCCTGTACCACTGATATAGCGGCTCTCTTCGCCCGTTTCGCGGTCGTAGCGGGTGACAGCAAAAATGCCTTCTAACGGGTCGCGGTTATATTCAAAGCGAGCGCCCGGAACCGTATTTTCGGTAAAGTAAATGTATTTTCCGTCATGCGAGAATACAGGGTCGGCAATGTTTTGCTGGTCGCGTTTACCGCTGTTTCGGGCTTTAATTTGCAGGCCGTCACCGCCGGATTTGTGATAAATCCAAATCTCGCCCGCGGGAATACTGCGGCTAGACATAATGCCTTTAGTAACCACTAGGTATTCGCCGTCTGGGCTCCATTTAGGAGAGTGAATAAGATTGCTTTTCTCTTTGGTTACTTGACGAAGATTACTGCCGTCAATGTCCATTACCCATACGTTGCTTAGACCGTCTTTGTCCGAGATAAACGCAATGTGTTTGCCGTCAGGAGAAATAGACGGGTGAATATTCCACGCAAAATCTTGGGTAAGTGGCGTGGCATCACCACCGTTCATGTTTACTTTATAAAGGTCGCCAAGCATGTCGAAAACCATAAACTCGCCATTTGGCGCAACGTCTAAGCTAGACCACGTGGTTTCGTTTGTTTTGATGGTGACTTCGTTTAACGCATAAGGTGGGTTACTGACGTCCCAGTTATCGAGTTCGTATTCGGTTTTTTCTTCACTGTCGTTTTGTGCGTAAGAGGCCGGCGCCATGCCCAAGCCAAGAGCGCTTACTAGCGTAACTGCTAGTAGGCTTTTCTTTGTCGTTATCATGATTGAGTTTCCAACTGCTTTTTAATTATTTTCTGTCTACATCAGAGTACATGACTAAGCTGGTTCTTTTGTACCCTCGAATTGTAAAGCTTAGGTTAATCTTACTGCAAAGTACGACGGATTTATTTAGCTTATGCGATTGTAAGTACAATTTCAGCGGTTAACGCTTCTATCATCACTTTAAGTGATGCTTGTCTATTACAGCAATAGCGGCTAATTTCGTAACAAGTCGTTAACAATAAGTTGTGTGGGAATTATCGTGAGCAACACTGAACAACAATTGCATTATTCTACGTGTACGCTGTGCGAAGCCATGTGTGGTATTGAAGTGGCAACGAAGGGCAGACAAATACTGTCAATAAAAGGGGATAAAGATAACCCCTTTAGCCAAGGTCACATTTGCCCTAAAGCCAGTGCGCTAAAAGATTTGTACGACGACCCTGATCGCCTTAAACGCCCTGTAAAAAGAGTGGGCGATAATTGGCAAGAGATTACGTGGGAGGATGCGTTTGACCTTGTTGCCAATAAGCTGCACGGTATTCAACAAGAGCACGGCGAAGATGGGGTGGGTGTGTATTTAGGTAACCCCAACGCGCACAACATGGGGGCTATTTTATTTGGGCCTTACTTTTATCGCTCACTTAAAACGCATAACCGCTATTCTGCGACGTCGGTGGACCAATTGCCTCACCACATCATCAGCCGCAGACTATTCGGCCATATGTCGCAAATACCTATTCCGGATATCGATCATACTCAGCATTTCATGATTATTGGTGGGAACCCTTTGGCGTCAAACGGCAGTATTATGACCGTGCCGAACGTGAAAAAGCGTTTGAAGGGCATACAAAAACGGGGTGGCAAGGTAGTCGTTATCGACCCGAAGCGAAGTGAAACCGCGGACCTTAGCTGTGAACACCACTTTATTCGCCCGGGTAGTGACGTTTTATTGCTACTCGCCATGCTGCATGTGCTGTTTGATAAACAATTATACAATGTAGAGGCGCTTCTTCCTTATGCTGAAGACATAATGGAAGTAGAGCATTACGTACGCAATTTTTCACCAGAAAAAGTCAGTGAAAAAACCGGTATTCAGGCCTCGCAAATAATCCAGCTCGTTACCGATTTTTGCGAAGCAGAAGCGGCAGTGTGTTACGGTAGAATGGGGGCAAGCGTACAAGCATTTGGTACGCTAACCCAATACCTCATTATGCTATTTAACATACTTACCGGTAATTTAGACAAGCGTGGCGGCATGATGTTTACCCAGCCAGCGGCAGACACATTGCCTGTTGCAGGAAAGGGCAGTTTGGGCACGTTTACCTCCCGGGTGCGCGGCCTTCCAGCTTTTGCTGGCGAGTATCCGGTTGCCTGTTTAGCTGAAGAGATCCTTACCCCCGGAGAAGGACAAATTAAAGCCATGGTTATTGGGGCGGGAAACCCGGTAGTCACTACGCCTAACGCTGAACAGCTCGACAAGGCATTTGCACAATTAGATTTTATGGTTGCTGTGGACTTCTACATCACAGAAACCTCTCGCCACGCCGACGTGATTTTACCCCCCGTAACAGCCCTTGAACGGGACCACTACGACATTGTGTTTCACAACTTCGCGGTGCGAAACTTTGCGAAGTACTCCGAAGCGGTGGTGGATACAGATGCAGACCAACTTACCGACTGGCAAATTTATTTATCGTTAGCTGAGCGAATCGACAAATTAAACGGTAGGAGCACAGCGCACTATGCTGCGCTTTGGAGCAAGCAGCCAAAAGGCGTGGTGGACGACTTGTTACAGACCGGTCTATACGGTGATAAGCGAGGTGCTTTTCAAAACGGTGTTAATGACAGCGATACGGAAAAAGAAGGCAGTACTGCGCACGGCCTAACGCTTAAAAAGCTTAAAGCAAACCCACACGGTATAGATCTTGGCCCGCTTCAGCCGTCTTTACCTTTTGCGCTTTTTCATGAAAATAAAAAAATAAATTTAGATTTTGATTATTTTATGGCGGATATAGACAGGGTTAACGCACACTTCTTTGATAAGCAAAGCCACGCGCAACCCCTTGTTTTAATTGGCCGCCGGCATATTAAAACCAACAACTCGTGGCTTCACAATAGCCCGCGTATGGTGAAAGGCAATAATCGCTGCACGATGCAACTGCATCCCGATGACGGCGTTAAATACGGTATTGAAAATGGTGATGAGGTAAAGGTGAAATCGCGGGTTGGCGAGTTAACGATAGAGGCTGAAATCACCGATGCGATCATGCCTGGTGTGGTATCTATCCCGCACGGGTGGGGACACAACAAAAAAGGCATTAAGTTGTCTGTGGCAAGTCAGCATCCGGGGTTAAATACCAATATTCTTACCGACCACATGCGGGTGGATGAACTGTCTGGTAACGCGGTGTTAAACGGTGTACCTGTAGAACTTGAAAAAGTAAGTTAGTGCGCATAAAAAACCGGCTTTTACCACAAAGTAAAAGCCGGTTTTTTAAATGCGATTTTTTACCTAATAACCCATGTTCTCACTACAGCGCAAGCATGCGTCGGTGGGGTAGCTAACCCCTTAGTTTAAACGCCCTAGGTCATGGTAACGAATTCTTCTGCGCTGGTAGGGTGAATGGCCACACACGCATCAAAGTCAGCTTTGGTCGCGCCCATTTTTATGGCAACAGCAAAACCTTGCAGAATCTCATCCATACCGTGGCCAATACCGTGTAGGCCAACAACTTTTTCGTCTTTACCAGCACATACTAGCTTCATCTTCGTCATTTGACGGTGACGGGTGACTGCTGTGTACATAGACGCAAACCTTGAGGAATACACCTTAATATCGTCTTCACCGTATTTTTCAATAGCCTCTGGCTCTGTTAAACCAATGGTGCCGATTGGCGGGTGACTAAACACAACGGTAGGAATAAGCGAGTAATCCATGTGCGCATCTTTTTGCCCATTAAATAAGCGCTCGCTTAACAAACGGCCCGCTTTAACTGCCACCGGAGTAAGCTCTGCTTCTCCGGTTATATCGCCTACCGCATACACATTCTTTGCCGTAGTGTTTTGGTATTTATCTACCTTAATGGTACCGTCGTCGTTTAACTCTACATCGGTGTTTTCTATATCAATTTTATCGGTTGACGGCTGGCGGCCAATAGCCCAAATAAGGCAGTCGGCTTCAAGTACTTCACCGTTAGTTAAATAAATAGAAAGCTCACCGTTTTCCGCTTTTTCAACTTTCTCGACGCTGGCGTGATCGTGCAGTTTACACCCTTCGGCGTGGATCATATCCACCAAGGTTTCGTGAATGATAGGGTCGAAATTTCTAAGTGGTGCGTGTTTGCGAACCACAAGATGAGACTCTGTACCCAGTGCGTGAAGTACGCCGGCTAGTTCTACGCCTATATAACCTGCACCCACAACTACCGCGCGCTTTGGCTGCTCTTTTAGTGCGAAGAATCCGTCAGAATCAATGCCGTGTTCGGCACCTTCAATATCAGGAATAGTCGGGCGACCGCCAACGGCAATAGTAATATGATCAGCAGTATATTGTTCGCCGTTGACTTCTACCGTGTTGTTATCGATAAATTTTGCGAAGCCACGAATAAGCGTCACGTCGTTTGCTGTAAGTGCGCGGTCGTAAGAAGCGTGAATACGCTCAATGTAAGCCTGTCGGCTAGCGATAAGGCTGTCCCAGCTAAAATGGTTAACTGACAAATCAAAGCCATACTCTGGCGCATAGCGATGGATGGCTTCAGCGACTTGCGCTCCGTACCACATGGCTTTTTTAGGCACACAGCCCACGTTTACGCAGGTACCGCCGATATCTTTTGCTTCAATGATGGCTGCTTTTTTACCGTGTTTTGCCGCACGGTTGGCAGATGCAATACCGCCGCTACCACCACCAATACAAATATAATCAAAATGTGTCATACAAAAAGCCTTTTCTGTGGGTTAGGCGAGCATGAATCTTTACGTAATGCGTTGTAGTTACGCAATATGCTCGCGAAGCAAATTCAACGCATCCGCGCTTCATTTAGAACAGTATTCTAAAGACCGGAACTCGCTTCAAGGAATTTCAGTTTATTTAACAATGGGGATAGCCAATCCAAATAAAAGGTCGAGCAAGATAATCTTTATGTGCGTCATTATCTTACCCAATGGCAATACGCAGTATTTCAAGCCTAGTCACTTATAGTGTCAGAAGGGCCTTCTGGTTCTATTTGAATGCTAAATGCTTTACCGCGTTCTTCTTCAAAGTGTACCAATTTTTGTATTGTAGCATCGCTGAATATATGACCTTCAGGAAGTATAAGGATATGGCTGTCGTTATAAAGATTTTGGGCAAGGGTCATGCCTGCTTTTAATTGTGACGCTTTCAACGAAGTTGATAGCAGCTTCGATGTCGTAACGTCTTCAGCTTCAAGAAGAAGATCTAGGAATTCACCGTCGTAGCGGGTATTTCTGTGCTTTTTCATTTCAAGTTTAGCGTCACGCGGGCTCATTTCGATACCACTCATACGCCCAGTAACTAAGCGCCAATAGTCACGTGCTATGGCTAAAATACGCGCCCCTGCTGGAATTTCTTTAGCTACTTTGTTGTAAAACCCTGAGCCATTATAGTGTTCGAACTGAAACTCAATAATGCCTGAAACCTGATGAAGTTCATGGGCTGGAGCCAGTATTAAAGCGGCTTGTTTTGTTTGCGATAAATAATTTTGTTGCTGTTGGTATTTCAGCTTTGAAAAGGGCGCCTTGAAATCTTCAGTTTCTAACCCTAAAAGCCCAAGCTCGCATATTAACCCTGCATAGCGGACATGCTTTATCTCATCTTTTTCTAAGCGTGCAATACGCGCAAGTTTTGAAGCCAGTTCACTTACTTCAATGGCAAACTTGCCGTCAATGTTGGGGTTAATGCTTATCACATTAAACAGCACTTGCTCCATCGCTATATTGTGCTTTTCAATTTTATTGAGTGCTGCTTTTATTTGCCGAGTACGTTTTTGTACCACTTGCTCTAACGAGGTATTGACGTCTCTTAGTTTTCTATTTTGTAGTCGCGTAAGCTTCTGCAGGCGCAAGTTTTCGGTCTTAAGCTTAACTCGCTCTAACCCCTCTTCAACAACCGAAATTAACTCTTGGTTGTCCCAGGGCTTTTGCAAATAACGATGTATTTTTCCTTGGTTTACGGCTTTTATGGTTGACTCAATATCTGCGTAACCGGTAAGCACTACCCTAAAGGTTTCTGGATAGTTGATGGCGACTTGCTCTAAAAGCTCCGCGCCAGACATTTGTGGCATTTTCATATCTGAAATAACCACGTGAACCTCGTTCGCACTCATAAGCTCAAGTGCTTTTGCGCCACTATCTGCAAGAAGCAGAGTAATATCCATAGTGAAGAGCGCGCGCTTAATTGCACGAAGAATGTTAGGTTCGTCGTCGACAAAAAGCACCGTATAGGTTGTGGCTGATTCTTTAGGCTCTGTCATAAATCATTATCCTTATAGGCGACGCAATAACTATTACATGCAATGGCGCTTGTTAACACTATTTGCTTTCTCATTATTCACTCTCTTTTTCCATGAGGGGGAACTGACGGAGCAGGCTCAACAGGGAGTGCAAGGGTGAACGTGCTACCTTCGCCTTCTACACTGCTTGCTGACAATGTGCCACCGTGCTCTTGAGCAATGCCAAATGAAATGGAAAGACCTAGCCCCGTGCCTTGGCCTTCGGGCTTGGTTGTAAAAAACGGGTTGAAGAGCTTATCTAAATGGCTAGGGGGAATGCCGCACCCTGAGTCTTCAACACGCAGTTCAACAAAGCCGTTTAACGTACAGGTAGTAATTATCACTTTACCATTTTTGCCAGTGGCTTCAATTGCTTGTCCAGCATTAATCAGCAGGTTGGTAACAACTTGAGACACCTTGCCAACGTTCATTGGAATATCTGGTACTCTGCCCAAGTGGGTTTCTACAGTACAAATATATTTCAGCTGATTGTTAACCATAGCCAGCGTAGTACGTACGCAGTCATTAATGTTGTGCTGTTGCATTTGATCGCTATCAACCCGTGAGAATAGCTTAAGGCCTTTTACTATCTCAGCCACTCGATGTAGCCCCTCACGGGAGTCGGTTAATAACTCTGTAATATCTTCGTTAATAAAAGCCATGTCTTGATTGTCAAGCATGCTTTTTAGTTCAGTAAGTGCTTTAAGTCGCGCTTGTTCATTTTCAGCCGCTAATACCACGTTTATTTGAGAAAATACCATTTGATACGTGGCAACATACTCGCTTAATGTAGAAATATTGCTACTAACAAACCCAACTGGGTTATTAATTTCATGAGCTACCCCGGCAGCTAGCTGACCGACCGATGCCATTTTCTCCGCTTGAAGTAATTGAACCTGTGTTTCTTTAAGGTCTTTGTTGGCTTCTTCTAGCTGAAAATTCTTTTGGTGCAGTAGGGCGGTTCTGTCCTGCACTTTTTCTTCGAGCAGGGTGTTGAGTTCCTTCAGTTCATCCTGTGCACGCTGCCTTTGCTCATGCTCTTCTTTTAAACGCTCTACTAATTGATTGAAGGCCTCAGCCAGTTCGCTTAATTCGTCATTACCGCGAACAGGAACAAAGACTTCCCTGTAGTCGTTGTTTTTTACTGCATCGCCAAGATGCTTCGCACCCTGATGTAACTGGCGAAGTTGGGACATCAGGTATGAACCCAAGATATACGAGCACAAGCCAACGAGGATAAACTCCATGAGGGCTAGCATAAGCGTCCAGTTTTTAACACGAGATACCGATTCGGTAACAGAGGCGATGTTCAAGCCAATTTCTACATAGCCGTAAAGGGAATTATTTACCATGATGGGCGCGCGCGTATCATAGATGCCATCATCTGCTTCTGACACCGAATCGTCCGCAACGAAAGGGCGATTTAGCGCTTGTTGATTCCCCTTGCCAACAAACACGTTACCTAGCTTGTCTTTAACTTTTACGTAAGAAATATTGGGGTTGGTTAATATTTCGGATACATCAGCATCAAGGGAAGCAAGGTCGTAACTTAGAAAGGCGTTTTTCGTTGTAGAAACAAATAAAGCGACGTTGGTATCGGCAGACTTTTGCACATTATTGTCAACCAGATCGTTTAACAGTTGAAATACCGTAATGATCAGTACCAATAGCAGCAGGGCTGCAATCGATGCAACGCCGGTAATTGTTTTAAATCGTAGCGACAGCCTCATAATTCAATAACTCACAAGTGTGTTCTAGAGAGCGACGCAATACCTAACGCGCGTACGTCGTCCCAATCACTGTCGTTGGAAGCTATAAAACCACTTAACCCGTTACGTTTTAGAACTGACGATTTGCTGGTGTCGTTGGATAACGCCATTAACCCATTAAGAATAGCCTGTCTGTCACCTTGCGCCATGTTTGGGCTTGTTGCGATGGGATGAGGCGTATAACCTTGGCTTTTCCAAAGCACGCGAAGGTCGCTTCGTACCTCTTCGGGCGCTACATTGAGCGTGCGCAAAATACCTCCGCCGGCTTTAAAGAACTTGCGCTGAACGGCTAGGTAAACTGAATCGTGAGAGTTCACATAGCGTGGAATGAATGCGATGTTATTTTTGCGAAGATAGGCACTAGTAATAATAGTAGCCGCAAACGCCGCGGGTGCAGGAAACGCTATCTCAGTACCGGATAATTCACTCAAAGATTGTATGGGGCTGTCCTTTTCTACCACGATGAGCCCTTGAATTTTTTTGTTTCGTTGATGAGCAAGCGCACGGTAGCCCGCCGTTTCGTTAAAAACAACGAAGTGATAAGGGTTCATGTAAGCGATATCGTATGCTCCTTTGGCCAGATTGGCTTCAAAGGTAGGAATGTCTTTAGCAGTCTTAAACTCTATACTAAGACCGGTATACGTACTGAGATAATCTATTAACGGCTGCCAATTTTCAGCCATCTTCTTTGCTGACTGTTGGGGGACTACACCGAATGTTAGAGGCTTGGCATTTACTGAAAAAGTACTAAAAACAAAACATAGCGTTATGACAATGCGGTTTATTGAACTGCCCATATAACCTCCTTTGTTGTTACACTACATAGACATAAACTGTTCTAGTGTTGATGTTAGGTCG
>CETM01020451.1_pt1 | contig 13750 bp, 8 predicted proteins | sample 361451 | NCBI WGS metagenome assembly CETM01 (sample SAMEA2622690, study PRJEB7988) | marine metagenome | isolation source: saline water (ENVO:00002010), including
TGATAAAGAAAGACTAAAGTCACTCGAGGACGAACTAGAGGATAGTAAAGGTTATTCTTGTGAGCTGAGGAATCAAGAATACCTTAACAGTACAATTGACAATATTATAAAAGATTTTGGTTATCCTGATGTTTTTATTCATAATGCTGTTAGAGGAACTAGAGGTAATTTTTTGGAATTCACTTCTGAAGAATTACAATCAAATTTTGATATAAATGTTCTAGCTCTGCATAGAATAGCTCAAAAAGTTGCTCCCGAAATGATTAAAAAAGCTAAGGGTGCTATAATCGTAACAGGAAATACATCAGCACATAGGGGTAAAGCAAATTTTGGAGGAACAGCATCAACAAAGGCGGCTCAGAAAATATTAACCGAATCTTTCGCTCGTTATCTTAACCCCAAAGGAATACATGTTGCATACATAACTATTGATGCAGCTATTGATTTAGAATGGACAAGGAAAGCTTGGCCAGATAAACCTGATGATTTTTTTATTCAACCAGATGATATAGCTTCTGAAGTTTGGCACATTACTCATCAGTCAAAATCAGCCTGGACATTTGATCATTGGTTAAGACCTTTTGGTGAAAACTGGTAAAAACATAACTAAAAATATTAAAATGTTGTAAAATTACAACTATTTTAATGTGAATTATTAAATTTATTCAAAAATAGCTTGGTTTTTATCTTTGTGTATTGTAAATCTCACGCTCAATAAAAAAATAAGTTATTAATTTATTTAAATTGTGGGGACATATTTATGAATACTAAAAAATTTACTATTTTATCAATAGCTATCTCATTCTTTATGAGTTTAGTTATTTTCGATTTTGGTTATGCACAAAGAGAAATTACATCTTCAATTGAAGAAATTGTTGTAACGGCTCAAAAAAGAGAAGAAAATCTTCAAGATGTACCTTCTTCTGTTAGCGCGATGGACGCAGCAACATTGGAAAAAACATTTGCTCGTGATTTATTGGATGTAGCAGGCGTTTCGCCAAATCTAATTATTGATCCAATTTTAGGTAATGGAACAGCAGCAATATCTATTCGTGGCGTTCAAATGAATGATGTTGAAAAAAGTTTTGATCCAGCTGTCGCAGTTTATCAAGACGGAATTTATCTTGCTACAGCAACAGGAGCTCTTTTAAATACTTGGGATGCTGAGAGAATTGAAGTTCTTCGTGGTCCTCAAGGAACAATGTTTGGAAGAAATACAATAGGTGGTCTAGTTCATGTTATTAGATCTAAGCCAACTGGAGAATTTGGCGGAAAAATTAATATTACAGCTGCTGAAGACTCTCAAACTGATGTAAAGGCAGTGTTAAATCTACCAGCTCTATTAAATGGAACTCTAGCAACTAAATTTACCGCTATGAGATTAGATGGTGGTGAGTATTTTTATAATGCTACAAGAGAAACTGATGAAGGTGGTGTAGATGTTGAGGCGTATAGCTTTTCTGCTTTATGGAATCCTACAGACAATCTTCAAATTCAGCTAACTTATGATGATATAGATGATCAAACTGATGTTCGTCCTGTATCATGTTTTACTCAACCTGGAGAATTATTTGCTATTATAGGGCAACCTATTGCTACTGAATGTAATGGTGGTTCTGATCTAGGTTTTCATAGAACAGTTTTTCAAAATACAGAACAATCTGCAAGTGTTGAAGTTGAAGCTGTAACCTTAAATGTTGAATATGATATCAATGAGAACAATAAACTAGTATTTGTTTACGGCAAAAGAGAAATGGAGGAAACTTCATTACAAGAATTTGATGCGAGTGCTCTTGAGTTATTCAGAGTTTCAAGACCTCAATTCGAAGAACAAGAAAGTATAGAAGTTAGATGGGAATCTAAATTTACTAATGGTCAGTTTACACTTGGAGGATATCTCTGGGATAGTGAATATGATGCATGGCAAACTACCTACTTCTTCGGAGGTTTTAATGACTCTCCTAGAACTCTTCATTCAACAGAAAATACAGCATTCTTTGGTCAACTTGATTACGATGTTACTGATAAGATAACACTAACCGTTGGTGGTAGATGGATTGATGAAGAAAAAGATTTCTGTCAAATGTTTACAATTAATGCAGGTGATGAGACACCGATATTTAATTGGTTTGGTTCATCTGATCCAGATCCAAGAATTATTCAGAAGTCTTGGGGTCAATGTCCGGGGTATGTTCCTGCTGCTACAGCACAGAATGATTACACTGATCCAGTCACTGGAGAAAATGCAACATTTACAGGTACAGAAAGTTGGGATGACTTTACTCCAAAAGTTGGTTTAACTTATGAACTTGAAAATGGTATTGCGTATGCTACTTATTCTGAAGGCTTTAGATCTGGTGGCTTTAACGGAAGAGCAACAGGCGCAAATAATGCTGGTCCATATGACCCAGAAACAGTTGAAAGTTTTGAATTTGGTATCAAAACAATTTGGGCAAATAATACTTTCCAATTTAATGCATCTGCATTCACTGTTGATTATACCGATAAACAAGAAGATGTTGTTTTACCAGGTACAGATGGCGCGGTGACTTTGACTATTGTTCAAAACGCTGCGGCAGTAAGTATCGATGGTCTTGAAATTGAATCTCTTTGGATTCCTACTGAAGGTCTTACTTTAACAGCTAACTTAGGTATCTTAGACGCTAATTATGATAACTACATGGTTCAAGATGGCGCTGGTAATATGGTAGATAAAAGTGGCTTTGATTTAAGAAGAGCACCTGAAATGACTCTAGCTCTTGGAGCTTTACATGAATATGCGCTTACTAATGGTGATTTTATAGTCTCAAGCTTAAACTATAGATGGAAAGATGATTACTGTGTTCAAGGTAATAACTTTAAAGCTATTGAAGCACACTATGGAGCAAACCCTGCATGTAACAAAGCGCATGGTATTATTGATGCCTCTATAAGTTATGAGACTGAAAATTGGAGATTATCTCTATTCGGTAAAAACCTTGGTGATGAAGACTATCTTCTTCATTTCCTTGATGTGGCTTCAAGTGTTAACGCTACAAGCGCGTCAGACTCTACACCTGTTTATGTTCCTGGATTATGGAGTTTTGGCACAGTGAATAGGCCAAGATACTTTGGCGTAGAATTTGAAGCTAAATTCTAGTTTAATTATAATAAATTAATATAAATATAAAAGGGTGCTTTGGCGCCCTTTTTTTATAGCATCATAAAATAATTTATCCACAATATAAATTTATGAGACTAATTTGTGACTTTTGAGATTTAGAATCATGTGATATTGTTAATAGTATTAAATAAATTTATTTATTTTATCATATTAATATCTCTGGGGAGGGAAATAATGAGTTCAATTAAAATTTTTTTAAATTATTTAGTTTTTGTAGCCTTATTAGCTATAGGCCCTGAAACTTATGCTCAATCAGAAGCTACAGAGTCTTTTAATGGTATAGAGGAAATAATTGTTACAGCACGTAAAAAAGAGGAGCCCTTACAGGAAACTCCAGTAACGATTACTGCTTTAACAGAAGATAAGATTCAGAAACTTTATGCTACTGATTTAAAAGACCTAGGTATGAGTGTTCCTAATCTGCTTATTAACCAAGCTGCAAGTGGAAGTTTTAGTAACTCCGCCGCAGTTTTTATGAGAGGTATTGGTAATTCTGATATTGACTCTACAATTGATCCACCAATTGGTATCTTTATTGATGGTGTTTATGTCCCAAGATCTAGTAATAGTAATTTAGATCTTTTTGATGTTGAGCAAGTTGAAGTCTTAAGAGGACCGCAAGGCACTCTTTTTGGAAGAAATACAACTGCCGGAGCAATTGTAGTTCGATCAAAAAGACCAACTGGTGAATTTGGTGCTAAAGCTCGTCTCACTATGGGTGAGTATGGTAGAAGAGATTTACGTGTGGCAGTTGAAGCGCCTTTATCAGATACTGTAAATGCTAAAATTTCAGTTTTACAACAAAAAAGTGATGGATTTTATAAAGCTAGATATCTAACACATCCTGATTATTCAGTTCCAGCTCAAATGAGCTACGAATATGATGGAGACTATCAAGATACTGGTGGCGATGATCTTTTTTCAGTAAGACCAATGTTGGAATTTAATCCTAATGAAAATTTTACACTTACTCTTATAGGTGAATATTCTAAAGATAGAAGTGAACCAACTCCAGCTATAAATGCTGCAAAACCTAATATGGTTTTGAGCAGAGTCTACGGTCGACCAGGTACTGGTTACTCTAATATAGGGACTTATAATTTTGGACCCGGTTATATTCATGCAGATATAAAAGGTCTAACTGCTGAGGCTGTATGGGAATTAGAAGGCGGTACTCTAACATCAATTACAAATTACAGGGAAACCGAATATCAATATAAAGGGGAAATAGATTGGACCGATGCCCCAATGTTTGGCATTGTTCGTACAGAACCTCATGAACAAAAATCTACAGAGCTTAGATATAATACTGATTTAAGCGATAGACTTTCTCTGACTGCAGGTATTTATTACTTTGAACAAGAGTATGAATTAAGAAGGGATACATTTATTAATACTTCTGGTGCATTTTTGGCACATATTATTGGTGTAACTTCTCAAACTCATGAACAACAATCTGTATTTGCTGACTTAACATACTCTATAAGTGATCGATTAAACTTTAGTTTTGGTGGCCGTTATACGAAAGAGGAAAAAAGCTTTATGCAAAAACCTTTCTCAGTTGGGAATCAAGCAGCAGAAATTTATAAGGATGACGAATGGTCTAATTTTGGACCTAAGGTCGGAATTGATTATCAAATTGATGAAGATAAGTTACTTTATGCTACACTTGCTAGAGGATTCAAAAGTGGTGGTTTTAATGGTAGAGGAGGTACTCCTACTACATTAGGTCCATTTGATGAAGAAAGTGTGGATGCTCTTGAAATTGGTTTAAAAGCTGATTGGGGATCAACCTTAAGAACAAATGTAGCTTTCTATCTTATGAGATTTGAAGATCTTCAAAGAACTGTTATTAGACCTCTAATTAACTGTGGTTGTCCAAACCCACAAGAAACTATTACTGCTAATGCGGCTGAAGCTGAAATTAAAGGTATTGAGATTGAAATTGAATGGGTTCCAAATGCTAACTTTAATTTGGGTGTAGCTTTAGCATTTAATGATGCTGGATATGAAGAATATTTTGCTGATGTGTTTGGTACAGGCGCTCAAGACTACTCAGGTCTACCATTACAAAATGCTCCTGATATAACTGCTGCTATTAATATGTCTTATAGTATTGATATGGCAAATAATGCTTCAACAGTTATTAACCTTGGGTGGCAATATCACGATGATTTAAATGCTAGTGTTACCGGTTATGCACCTGCTAATATTGATGCTAGGGGCTTATTAAATGCTAGTATTGATTATATACCAGCTGAAGGAAATTGGAGAATTTCTGCATATGGTAAGAATCTTGCTGATGACGTAGATAAAGTAGCTGTTACTAATGTGTCTGTTTTATTTGACCTTGCGTTTTATAGCAATCCACGTGTTCTAGGTGTCGAATTAGCCTGGGAATATTAAAATATAATAAAGCGACCAATTAATTTGGTCGCTTTACATTTCTTATTTCATCATGTTTATTTAATATACTAACTTTTTGGAGGGGAGACCAATTATGTTTGTGAGAAGTTTTTTTATATTTTTAATATATTTATTATTAATTACTAATTTACAGGCAAACGAATACTCTCCTGCAGTGGGAAAAAATTATCCTAATAAATTGTTATGGGGAGATACGCATCTTCATACTAATGAATCGGCTGATGCTTGGTCAATAGGAAATGCAAATTTAACGCCAAGTGACGCATTTCGTTTTGCCCGAGGAGAGGAAGTAACATCTGAAAGTGGAGTAAAAGCGAAACTAAGGGTTCCACTTGATTTTTTTATGGTTTCAGATCATGCAACTTATCTCGGTGTTTTTAAAAGAATTCAAGCCGGTGATGAAGATCTTATAAAAAGACCTCTAGGAAAAAGATGGAGAGATTATATGGATAATGATGATCCTAGACTCTTTACTGAATTTGTTGAAGGCCTTAACGGCAATCAAGAAGTATCTTTTAATAAAGAAATATATGTACCTATTTGGAAAGAAATTACCGAAAATGTTGATAGATTTAATCAGCCAGGCGTTTTTACGGCTTTTATTGGCTATGAGTGGACTCCTGCACCGACAGGCGACAACCTTCATAGGGTTGTTATATTTAAGGATGATGCAAAAAAGGCTCAAGAGATAATACCTTTTTCAGCACTAGATAGCGATAAACCTGAAGACCTTTGGAATTTCTTAGAAAATTATAATAAAAATACTGGTGGTGAGGCTATCTCTATTTCGCATAACAGTAATATAAGTGGCGGACGAATGTTCCCCCTTAAAAATTCTTACGGAGAGGCCATTGATCGTACTTACGCGGATATGCGTAATAGATGGGAGCCATTAGTAGAGGCAACGCAAGTTAAAGGAGATAGTGAAACACATCCAGCTGTATCACCTGATGATCCATTTGCAGATTATGAGACATGGGAAGGAAACATAGGAAGAAATGAAACTGACAGGTTAGAAAAGTTGAGTAACACTGGAGAATGCGCCAATTCAGATAATTATAAATGTTATAGATACAAAAAAAGTGAAACTGATCGATATAGAGGCAGCTATGTTCGGCCTGCATTAAGAAGAGGTTTGGAAATACAAAAGAAAATTGGTGTGAATCCATTTAAATTTGGCGTAATAGGAAGCACTGACAATCATACAGCATTAGCAGCATCCGCTGAGGATAATTTCTTTGGAAAATTTGTTGATTCAGAGCCTGGGCCAGGCCGTATGAGTAATTGTATGGCAGGATGCGATAGACCTGATGGAGACGGTCAAGGAGATCTATGGCGCAATTGGTTAATCTCTGCATCAGGTTATGCAGCTGTCTGGGCAAGAGAAAATACTCGTGAGGAAATTTTCGATGCAATGAAACGAAAAGAAACATATGCAACGACTGGACCAAGAATGGCAGTAAGATTCTTTGGAGGTTGGAACTTCTCAAAAGAAGATTCCTATAAACCGAATTTTGTTGAAATTGGTTATACAGAAGGTGTTCCTATGGGCTCAGACTTGGGACCAAGAGAGAGAGGGAAATCTCCAGGATTTTTAGTTATGGTTTCAAAGGATCCAAATGGTGCAAATATTGAACGAGTTCAGGTTATTAAGGGATGGGTTGACTCATATGGTAGATCAAAAGAAAAGATATATGATATAGCGATTTCTGATGATGCAGGTGAAAATACTGTTGATATAGAAAATGCTACTTATTCTAATTCAATTGGCGAAGCCTATATCTCAACTTTTTGGGAAGATCCAGATTTTAAACCAAATCAATCTGCATTTTATTATGTTAGAGTTTTAGAAATACCAACACCTCGCTGGACAACCTATGATAGTGCGGTATTTGGAATTGATATTCCATCGTATGTTCCAAAAACGCATCAAGAAAGAGCTTATACATCATCAATATGGTATAATCCATAGTGAGAAAAAAAATTGTTGTAATTGTTGGTTTGATAATTGGATTGTCAATAATAGTTCTAAGTACAATCCAACCTATCTCAGATATTAATGAAGATACAATTATCGTAAATAATAGAAACCTAGAGGTTTTTTATTTTAACAACCTTGATTCTGAGAATCCATATAACCAAGATTTTAGCACTTTATCTGATAAGCAAATAAATCAATTAAAAAAAGAGTTTATCAAAAGGGAAGTTTTAGCAAGGGAGGCTAAAAAATTAGGATTAGATAAGATTGATTCAATAATATCAGCACGACTTGCTCAATTAGGACAACAAGCACTAGTCGGCGAGATTATCGATATTGATAGTGTTGAAATCAATGAAGTAAACAAATTTTTTGATACAAATAAATTGCAATATATCGAACCTGAAACGATATCTTTTTCTCATATTTTTTTTGATACAGAGGAAAGCGCTAAGTCTTATTTAATAAAATTAAGCGTGGAACCTGATTCTGAAAAATTAAAAGATCTGATAAATACAGGGGGAATTGTTTTCCCTTACCAAAAAAATTATTCAAAGAAACCTTATTCTTTCATTGTCGGTCATTTTGGTGAATCTGGGGCAAAAAATATTTTTTCATTACAAAAAAATAGAAATAACTGGCAAGGCCCAATAAAATCTTCTCTTGGTTATCATCTTATTAATGTATTTAACAAAACTGCAATGGAACAATTAGCCTTGGATGATATTTTATCAGAAGTTACAAGAGATTATTATGAGCAATTGAGAAAAAGTGATACGCAATCTATTATTTCAAATAAAATTTTAGAGTATAAAGTAATTGATAAAACAAAAGTTAATTAAACTTTGTCAAATTCGATATATAGATTATCTAATCCCCTTAACAAGACATTAGGGCTATAAATAAAATTATTTCCTTCTGAGAATCTCATATTCTTTAGCCTATCTAATATGATTGGAAAAGCTGTATACATTTCTTTTCTTGCTAAATTCATACCTAAGCAAACATGAATACCTTGCCCAAAAGCTATATGTCTTCTTGCATTCTTTCTAGTAACATCAAATTTATCAGGATTTTCAAATAGGTCTTCATCTCTATTGCCTGATCCATAGCGAATTAAAATTACTGAACCTTTAGGAATTTCAACGCCATCTAGTTCTGTATCTTCAGTAGCAATTCTCCACATATTATTTGTAGGAGTTAATAATCTTAGAGCTTCTTCAACCATATTAGGAATTAAACTGTGATCATTTACAACCAATTCCATTTGATCAGGATGAGAAATTAATAAATAGAAAGCCTCAGTAATTGTATGTGCTGTTGTTGCATTACCAGCAACCAGTAATTGCTGTAGAATAGATAATTGCTCGGATGTTTCTAATTTTCTAGTTTCACCATTCTCATCTTCAAAATCAAGATTTGCTAGATCTGAAATTATATCATCAGTTGCATTATTTTCTTTCTCTTTTAATTTATTTGCAAAATATTGCTGAAATTGAACTAATTGTTTTGCAATCTCAATATGTTCTTCTGGAGAGCTTGTTCCAGAGAGTTGTTGGACAAATGCATCTGACCATCCGCAAAAACTATCATAATCTTCTAACGGAACACCCATTTGCTCAGCTATTACCCTAACAGGTAGTTGTTGAGCTATATCTCTACTGACATCACACTTACCTTGATCATAGAATTGATCGATTATAAAATTTATTTTATCTTCAATTTCAGGTCCCATATCTGAAACTCTTGCTGGTGAAAAAGCTTTATCAACTAATCTTCTATAACTTGTATGTCTTGGTGGATCTGCAGTAAGCATTGTATCTACAGGAGGATATCCATCGGAAGCCATAATATCAGCAGCTTCCTGAGGATAATCTCCGCCTCCGCTTCTTTGAATTGTTCCAAATTGGTTAGAAAAAAGTTTAGCATCTCTTGCAACTTTACAAATTAGTTCATGCTTTGAAACTTGAAAAATTCCTGTATTTGGATCCTGATATACAGGTGCCTCATCACGGAGTTTTTTAAAAAAAGCATGAGGGCAAGCCATAAGCTTGGGGTCAAACATATTAATCTTTTCAAGATCTTCATCGATTGGCTTTATTGTTTCACTCATAAATTTCTCCAAAGAGTACTTTTCCTTAATATATAAATCTTTTCATTATTTAATTTCAACAATTAATTATTATACTAGATTTCTAATAAAATGTTGTAAAATAAAGTATGATATATAGCGTTTAACTTCTTTTTTTTGTATATATAAACTCAAACCATGACCAGTCTAAAAAATAAAACAGTGATAATTACAGGCGGAAGCAGAGGAATAGGAGCTTCAGCATGTAAATTATTAGCTGATGAAGGCGCAAATGTTGTTATTACATGTAGAACAGCTGAAGAAGGCCTTTCCATAGAAAAAAATATATTATCAAAAAATAGATCAGCAAAATTTATTCTACATGATGTAACTAAAGAAGAGAGTTGGCAAAAAGTTATTGAGGAGTCTTTACAAATTTTTCCGCAAATAGACGCTGTTGTGAATAATGCTGGAAGTTACAATTATCAATCTATTTTAGATTGCTCTCACGAGAGCTTTAAATCACTTATTAATACTAGTCTTGACGGATGTTTTTTAGGTTTAAAATATGGAACTGAAGCTATTCGTAAACACGGCGAAGGTGGTTCCATAGTAATGATGTCCTCAGTTCTAGCAAAAATAGGAGCATCAAATATGTCAGCTTTAAGCGCTGCGCATGGTGGTGTTAAGTTATTAGCTAAAGCTGGAGCCTGTGAGCTAGGTCCTGAGAAAATAAGGGTAAATTCAATACACCCTGGTTTAGTTGATACATACACAGAAGAAGAGTTCAAAAAAAACTATCCTGACTCTATAGATTCTCTTAAGCACGAAAAAGATAGTATCGCTAGGATACCATTTGAAAGAAAAGGATCATCTAATGAAATAGCTGAGGCTATTAGATTTTTAGTTTCTGACGAGTCAGTGTTTATGACAGGTGCAGAAATAACAATCGATGGAGGGCTGATTGCTCAGTAAAATTTTTAATGAATAGATTAAAAGACAAAGTAGCTATTATAACTGGTGCAACCTCCGTAGGAATTGGTCGAGAAACAGCTTTGAGGTTATCTTCTGAAGGCGCTTTTCTAACAATAACTGGAAGAAATGAAGAAGAAGGACAAAAAACTTCTGAAATGGTCATAAATGAGGGTGGTAAATGCATATATATTAAACACGATGTTTCAAGTGAAGAAAATTGGAAAGAGGTTATTCAGGAAACTATAAATGTATATGGATCAATTGATTATTTAATTAATAATGCTGGGCAATTTTGGATCAAACCTATTGCCGAAACCTCTTTAGATGATTTTAAACAAATATGTTCAGTAAATATAGATGGCACATGGTTGGGTATGAAACATTGTTTAGACAAAATGAATGATGGTGGTGCAATTGTTAATGTTTCCTCTTTAATGGGCCAAATGGGGTTACCGCAAGGAGCGGGTTATTGCGCTTCAAAAGGGGCTGTAACATCAATGACAAAATCAGTTGCTTTAGAAGCTGCTAAAAGAAAAATAAGAGTTAATGCCCTTCATCCCGGCGTAATTTGGACAACTATGGTTGGCGGAGGAGAAGGTGGAGATGAGAATCTTAAAAATTTCTTCATTCAAGAAACACCAATAAGAATGGTTGGGTTACCAGAGCATATGGCAGATTCAATTCTATTTCTTTGCTCAAGTAATTATATCACTGGTGCAGATATTAATGTTGATGGCGGAAGACTTGCTGATGGATCAATGGGAAGCCACGCTGGATAATTAGTTTATTGATCTTTGCTGCAACAGCATATAAACACACAGAATGTCCACTTCAATTAGTACGACACCTAGGGAAAGAAAACTTGGCTTTAGAGTTCTATTTCTTGGAATGTTTGCCATTGGTACAGGGCAAACTTTATTTATAGCTGTATTACCTCCTTATGCTCGAGGCCTTGGTTTAAGTACAACTGAAATTGGGTTAATTTTTTCATTATCTGCATTAGGATGGATGTTTATGAGCCCTTTTTGGGGTAGAAAAAGTGATTATGTTGGTCGTAAATCAATAATTTTATTGGGGCTTTTTATTTATTCAATAACAACAATTTTAATGGGATTTGAATTTAAGCTTCATAATGATGGTTTTATAGGACTGACTTTACTATTTATTTTGTTGATTATTACTAGAGGTTTTTTTGGTTTTTTAGGATCAGGTACTCACTCTGCTTCAATGGCATATGTTGCTGATAGAACAACTGAAAAGGAACGATCAGGAGTTATGGCATTAATGGGTTCTGCTTTTGCTGTTAGTGGTATTATTGGGCCTGCTTTAGCTTCTCAAGCAATTCTATTAGGGCCATTAGTTCCTTATTTTCTTTTTGGTTCTATTACAGGTGTAATTGGAATTTTAATTTGGATATTTCTTCCTGAGAAAACAAAACCTAATATTCCTGCAAAAGTACATGAAGTACGTTTAACTGTGCTCGACTCAAGAATTCTAACTTTTGTTGCAATGGGTTTTTTTATAAGCCAAACCCAAGCAATTATTATGCAGTTACTTGCTATGTATCTTCAGGATAAATTTAGTTATACAGTCATTGAGGCAACTTTTTATACTGGCAGAGTATTAATTTTAATGGGAGTTGCTACTTTTATAGTACAATTTTTTATTATAAGAAGAATATCACCTACTCCTGGTTCACTATTAAGAATTGGTAGTATCTTTTCAATTTTATCTTTGTTTGCATTTATTTTTTCTAGCAATCTTTATTATATGAGCCTTGCTCTAGCGGTTTATGGGATAGGGGGAGCATTAATGGGACCAGGTTTGTTTACCGGGGTTTCTCTAGCAGTAGGAAAAGATGAACAAGGTGCAGCAGCAGGAATTCTAGTAAGCGCTTATGCCGCTGGATTTGTTATAAATCCATTAACTGGAATGAAATTGTTTGATTGGAATCCCGATTTTCCATATTTCTTAGGAATTATTCTTATGATTTTTTGTTTAATTATCTCAATTTTAGACAAAAGGTTAAATATAAAAGTAGACTTTGATGAAGATATAGGACACTCAGGGCATGCTGGCTAAGATTTAAAAAGTTCCCTCAAGCTCAATTTTAAAAAAGTTATGTTCATTTACATCAAAATTTTCTTGAATAAGAAGATCGTTATTAGACTTGAACCCATTATAAATTAATTTTCTTCCAAAACCAATATTTGTATCTAAAACCTTTTTCATCATAAAGTTTAAATTTAATTGTGGATTAATCTTAGCGGTAAAACCAAATCCTAAGGTTGGATCTTCTGCAAATCTTCCCCATAAATAAGGGTCATAAATGTTAAATTGTGATTGATATCTGTAGGTCATACCCCAACTATATTTACCTCCAGGAACATCTTGTCTTATACCAATCATTGTTTCCCATCTTTTATACCATGAAAAATCTCTTTTAATATTTGTAACAGGATCAGTAACTTTAGTACTTTGCAGATAGCCTTTGAATCTAAAAACTCCACCTTCAAGAATTTTATTTATTCTAATACTTCCATCAATTGTTGCTTTAGTTCTCTCACCTGATCCTAAATTTCCTATTCCAGCATAACCATCTATCGGTAATCTATCTACTGGACCATCTATATCCCTTGCCGATCCTTTTAATGTTATAACTCCTCCATCATTAGGTAGTCTCCATTCGTGCTCTAGTTTTAATTTCCATTCTGTTTCAGGCCTTAAATCAGGATTTCCTGCTCTAATGCTTTCTTCAAATTGATCATAACTGGAAATAAAATTATCAAAATTAATTTGACCAACATTTCTTTCAATATTTAACCTGATCTGTCTATTCTTTTTATAATCCCATTTAAGATCTATTCTTGGTTTCCAGTATTTAAATTCTCTTGATAAATTTACATCACCAGATTGACTGATTTCTGACCATTCATAATTTAAAGCCAAGTCCAATCTAATTTTATTTGATAAAGGAAGATTATAGGATAAAAATCCCTCATACCTATCTTCTTCAACTTCACCAGATGTATTGATTATACCTGCGCTAGTTTGTTTTGCATTACTATCAAAGTATATAAGATTAAAAGTTCTATCTAGTTTATTGTAAGCGCTTTCAACCCCGTATTCGAGAGAA
>CETM01091756.1_pt1 | contig 13724 bp, 7 predicted proteins | sample 361451 | NCBI WGS metagenome assembly CETM01 (sample SAMEA2622690, study PRJEB7988) | marine metagenome | isolation source: saline water (ENVO:00002010), including
TCTGCACCGTCAGGCTTGGTTTCACTCCTGATTTGAATTGAACTGTAAGGAGTGCTAGAAAGCTTGGCGATGTCTGGAATACCAGAATCTTTACGAGCCAAAAGGTTCAGGCTCATAAAGTTTGTGGCTATCAAACCACCGCCCAGAACAAGAGAAGTTAGGCCGTTAAACGATTTAAATTGAATCATTTAAAAGGAAGCACAGATCCTGTCGATGATGGAACGCTTGGTATCTCTGGCATGGCTCCTTTAACAAGGGAAGGCAATTGCTTTTGCACTTCGCTCATTATGGATTCAGTTAATTTGCCACGTTGAAAGTAAACAAACGTACCACCACCTACCGCCACTACTAGAGCAGCGGTATTTATATAGGTGAGAATCTTAAGCATTAGCAACGCCAGCTTCTTTATCTATATCATTCAAGAGAATTGCATTGATTTCTTGAATCCTTTTGTTTAAGGGGTTAATGCTGGCTTGGGTTGTAGCTGGTAAATCTCCTAGTAATTCCTCGACCTGTTTGTTGTAATTGTCAACAATTTCTTTAACTTGATTCCCTAAACTTTCTTTTTCTTGTGCAAGAGCGATGCGATCAGCCATGAAAATAATACATTGCCTTAAAACTATAATCTAATAATCAACATTTGACATGTTCGGCCAACACTAAGCAATTAAAGCTTTATAAGAAAATATTCTCATTAATTATACTTTCAACCCCATAAATATAATTTTCCCATAATTAAAGGTCTCGCTATCTTTTGACATGATCAAAATTCCAGTTACATAATGAGTATATGCGGCTGAAGCATCGTAAATCATAGCTCCTCTAACTGACTTAAAACTATGGGTAAGCGTGTACCACAAATTAGGGTAGTTATCCCATTGTGCATTGTACTTTAATGGAACTATTATTTCACCACTCCAGCCGTGTCCCTTAGTGTCATTGGAAAATTGACCAGTTGAGGATGTTCCGCCATAAGCATTTTCAGTTGCACTTCCATGCGTCCTTGAATATTCAGACCATTTGTAATTACTTGCGTTCCCTACTGCACCATCAGTGCCATTAGCTCCTGTGTAAAGCCTAATCCTTACAGCTCTAGCACCTCCAGTATTTCCTACATCAGCAAATACAATTTTTATTTGTCTATATTCTGTGTTATCCCATCCTTTATTTTCAATATAATTTCCGTAGTCTCCACCTGCAGAGGAGTTTAAATCACGAGTTGCAATGACCTCCCAAGCCCCACCACCAGCAGCAGCCCACGATCCATCACCTCTTAAGAAGTTAGAACTGCTTGCCGTACCAGTACCTAGTCTTGCTACAGGTATTTGTCCACTCCCTGAAAAACATGTAGCTGCTGGTAATGAATGTATGTTTGAACCATTAACACCAGAGTTATCAATACTTAATTTTGTAGATCCATTATTTTTAAAACTAAGAGTTGCATCACTATTAATATTTAGATTTAGATCGCTCGTGATGTGTGCCATTCCATCACCAGCAACATCTGTAAATACTTCAAGATCGCCTGAAGCTCCTAACTTTAATTTGGATTGATCTGCAAGACTTAAATGAGTTCCATCAAAAGTTAAGTTGGCAGAACCAGCAAATGAACCAGAGCTATTATATTGAACTTGTGTATTAGAACCAGCAGCAGAAGTAGTAGCTGTTTGCCAAGAACACGTTCCATCACCATCCTCTCTTAGGAACTTAGTACCGCCTGATTCGCCTGTAGATAATATTGCTGTTCCTTCTGGTGTTGCTGAAATTGTTTGCCATGTATTATCTCCTCTTAGGAACTTGGTAGTGATAGAACTTCCTGATCCAAGTCTTGCAGCATCTACTGTTCCAGCAGAAATATTATCAGCATCTAAATCAGTTAATGAAGTTCCAACTCCGCTAAATCCTGTTGAAGTTAATAATCCAGTTGAAGGGTTGTAAGTTAAGCCTGTATCTGTTTCTGCTCCTTGTGATCCTGTCGCTCCATCAACAAACAATGGATAAACAGTTTCATCGGTTGAGTTGTTAGCAGTAACTGTAAATTCAGTTGCTAATGCTGCGGTTCCACTTGTATCTTGCGTTCCAGCCGTATTAACACCAGGAAGATTGATATTTGCTGATCCATCAAAGCTAACTCCTCCAATTGTTCTAGCCGTTGCCAAAGTTTTAGCAGTAGAAGCAATATTGCTATTTGTCTGGACGCTATTGCCCATTAAGGAATGAGCAGAGCATTGATAATGAAGGACTTGTGGAGTTGTATCTGAAACAACTATCTGTGTATAAGCTCCAGAAGAACCAGCAGTTCCGTTAGTAGTGACTCCTGTGGTGTAAGCAGTTGTCTTATCTGCTTCTAAATAAAAACGAAGAGGATGACCTGAGTTAGAACTATCTGCTTGATCAAACTTATATGTACGTCCTGGTGTAAGAGTTAAGAAAGGAGATTCTTTACCATCAATTTTGTATCCAGAACTAGAACCAGAACCGTTATATCTATGAGCTCCAGTCTTGGTTGCAACTGTGACCGTTAATGTTTTTACATTACCTGTATAAGTTGCATTTAGATTTGAGAAGCCAACTAAAGCTCCATCATTAGTTAATGTTGCATCTCCTGTGAATGTTGGTGATGATGTTGAACCTGGATCTACCCAAGATAAAGTTCCAGATCCATCACTAGCTAAGACATAACCAGAAACAGCAGCGTCAGCCGAAGGGAGAGTAAGAGTAAAACTGCTTGTAATGGAAGCAGGAGCTTGAAGAGCAACATAGTGGGAGCTATCAGCGTCTTTAAAACGAAGGTCTGCTTGAGCGTTTAAATTAATATCACCACTACTTGTTAAACCTGTAAGAGTTCCAAGAGAAGTGATTGCAGATTGAGCAGCACCCGTAACCGTTGCAGCACTTCCAGAAACATTACCTGTGACATTTCCAGTTAAATTTGCAACAAAGGCACTTGCTGACTTATCCCATAAGCCATCACTAGAATCACCTGTAAATGTGACATCTCCTGTAAACGTGCCACCTGCAAGAGGCATTTTTGTTGAGTCAGTTGCACTATCAGCAGCCCAAGTAAGTGTTGTAGGTGTTGACGCATCAGCTTTGAGCACCTGACCAGCAGTAGGGGCAACAGCGGGAAGAGTAAGAGTTATATCTCCTGTCTGTGCCTGTGCTTTTAATCCTGTGTAATTTGATCCATCTCCATCAGTCTCGCTTAGTCTTAATTCCTTTCCATTATCAATAATTAAGTTATCTGTAAGTGTTCCACCTGCTTTAGGTAACGCAGCATTAGCTGTTGTAGCAGCAGCATCAGCAGCATCTTTTGCAATCTTGACAGCAGCAGGAGTAGCAGCAGTAGAAGTAGAAGTAGATGTTGCGCTATCTGTTAATTGAAGAACACCAACTGCACTTGTCGTTCCAGTAGTAATCTTACTTCCAGTAATCGCAGCCGATCCAGATATATCAGCATCAACAATGACTCCAGCAGCAATAGCTGTAAGTCCTGCATTATTAATAGAAATATCACCTGTAACAGCTACTGCTGTTGGAACGTTTGATCCATTTCCAACAATAATTTGAGCAGAAGTTAAAGCCTCTAATTTACTAAATGCAATCGCAGCATCACTCTTAATATCTACGTTTTGGATCGTGCCATTAGCAAGCATTGCTCCAGTAACCGTCCCAGTGTCTCCAGTAGTTACAACAGTTCCTGTGACATCTGGGAAAGTAATCGTTTTATCACTACCTTGAGGATCAGCAGCGGTAAGAGTTAATTCATAGGCATCAACAGTTGAGCCTTCAAAAGCAAAACTTCCAGTATTTCCTATTAATAATTGGCCAGTAACAGTACCACCAGAAAATCCCATTTTCTCTGTCTCAAGCTCCTGCAATGCATCTTGAACATTGGTCGCACTAAGTTGACCATAAGGAGTGAAAGTGATATTGGCTGCAATTTGACCTGCAACTGTTTGAGATAAATCAACTTCATTCCAGCTACTACCTGCACTATTTGTTATTCCAAGAATGTAATCAGGAGGAGCTAAAGCAACAACAGGGGCGGGAGAAGTAGGCGTTCCAGAAGAAGAAACTACAACATATACACCGTCTGTTGTTTCACTAGGTGTTGGCAGGTTAGAACCAACAGATAAACCAGCTGCAATACCAGCAGAGGTCGTAGCAACCATTTGGCTTGTATTTGCGTTAAACGTTCCACCAAAAACAAGACTTCCTTTTGTAAGTGTTGTTATTGCTTGCCAAGCGTTTCCATCCCAAATAAATGCATCTTCAGAAACAGTATCAAATAATATTTGTCCATTAAATTGTGCTGTTGGATAACCACTCTGAGCTATAGATTGGAATATTGCTGTTGAAGCATTGCTTAATTTTGTACCATCAATAGAATCATTAGCTATCCTTGCAGCATCTAGACTTCCACTTGTTATTTTACTTGCAGCAAGACTAGGAATTTGAGAAGCAGTAAGTGCCGCACCTGCTGTAACTACACCTTTATTATTAACAGTAACTGATTGATATGTTCCAGCGGTTACTCCACTTGTTGAAGTTGTTAATCCACCGCTACCATCAACAGTCAAACCTCCTCCAGATGTAATTTGAACTGCACCTTTTGCACTAGTTGTAGAAACAGGAAGATCTGCTGCTGTTAAAGCTGTGGCAGCGGTTATCATTCCTTGAGCATTGAAAGTTATTCCACTGACTGTCGCGCCAGTAACACTATTTGTTAGAGATAAAGCACCAGCCCCAGTAATACTTAATCCAGCACCAATAGATACACCACCAACAGCACTAGCTGTCGCTATAGGAAGATCGCTGGCTGCAAGTGCTACCGTTGAGGTAATAAGCCCTTGAGCGTTGTAGCTAATTCCAGATCTTGTTGCAGCAGTTACAACATTATTGATTCCTAAATTTCCACTGGCTACATTTAATGACCGATCAAGATTTGATGTATTTAACTTTGCTGGTGTAATTGTACCGTCAGCAATCTTTCCAACAGTGACAGCACCTGCTCCAAGCTTTGCTTCAACTACTGCTCCTGTTGCTATGGCTCCACTATCAACTGCATTATTAGCTAAAGCTGCTGCATCAACAGCATTTGCTGCAAGCTTTGCACTCGTAACTGCGTCGTCTGCAATCTTTGCAGTAACAACAGCATCATCTGCAATTGTGGAACTACTTAACGTTCCAGAAAGTTTTGCTGCTGTAATAGCTCCATCAATAATCTTATCTGTAGTAACTGCGTTATTTGCTATCTCACTTGCAGTAATTGCATTTGCTGCAATATTTCCAGAAACAATTGTATCTGTAGCTATTTCATTACTTGTTACTGCACCACTAGCAATAGCTCCTGTATCAACTGCATTATCAGCTAACTCACTAGCTGTTACGGAATTTGTTGCTAACTGAGCAGAGGTAACACTTCCACTTGTTAACTTTGCACCAGCAATATCACCATCACTTAAATTTAATTTTGCATAAGCAATCGTTGTATTTGCAATTTTTGCATTAGTAACAGCAGCATCAACAATCGCATCTGTATCTACTGCATCATCTGCTAACTCAGAAGCCCCTACAGCATTTGCACCAATTTCACTTGCGGTAACTGAATTAGCAGCCAGCTGAGTAGAAGTAATTGTTCCATTAACTAAATTAGAACCAGTAATTGTTGTCGCTGCAATCTTCGCTCCTGTAACAGCAGAATTAACAATGGAAGCAGTATCAACAGCGTCATCTGCTAACTCTGCTGCACCTACTGCATTATTAGCTAATTGTGTTGTTGTTATTGCACCTGCACCAATCTTCGCACTAGGAATATCTCCATCAGCAAGATTTAATTTCGCATAAGTAATCGAACCATCTACAACTTCATTTGTCCCTACAGCGTTATTTGCAATCTTTGCATTGGTAACAGCATCAGTTGCTAATTCTGTTGAAGTAACAGCACCTGTTGCTATCGCAGCAGTGTCTACAGCATCATCAGCTAGTTCACTTGCTGTTACAGCATTAGTAGCTATCTGTGTCGAACCAATCCCACCTGAAGCGATTTTTGCCCCAGGAATAGAACCATCAGCTAGATTTAATTTTCCATAACTAATCGTTGTATTTGCAATCTTTCCATCTGTAACAGCCAAATCAAGAATTGCATTCGTATCAACTGCGTCATCCGCTAATTCAGAAGCACTAATAGCATTCGCTGCTATCTGTGTTCCAGTAATAGTATCGTTAACTAACTTTGAACCAGTTATTGTTGTATTAGCTATTTGTGTTGCAGTAACACTTGCACTAGTTAACTTTGCTCCTGCTATATCACCATCATTTACTATTATTTTTGAATAAGGAATAGACGCAGAGTTTAATTTTGCACTCGTAATAGAACCATCAACAATAGCGTCTGTATCAACTGAATTATCGGCTAATTCACTTGCTCCTATTGCATTAGGTGCTATCTCATTTGCAGTAAGAGTATTTGCTGCAATTTGAGTTGCAGTAATCGTATTGTTAACAAGATTAGAACCAGTAATTGTTGTGGCAGCTATCTTTCCTCCAGTTACCGCCCCATTAACTATTGCATTAGTATCTACTGCATCATCGGCTAGTTCACTCGACCCAATAGCATCAGCTGCTATTTGCGTTGCAGTTAATGAATTAGAACTAATTTTTGCTCCTGCTATATCGCCATCCGCAACCGTAATATTTGAAAAAGCAATAGCACCTGAAGCTAATTTTGCACTTGTGACAGCACCGTCAACTATTGCATCTGTATCAACAGCATCGTCGGCTAATTCAGACGCACCAATGGCATTAGCTGCTATTTGTGTGGCTGTAAGTGTATTGTCTGCAACCTGTGCAGCTGTAATCGTTTTAAGAACAAGATTCGATCCAGTAACTGTTGTTGCAGCTATCTTTGCTCCAGTAACTGCTGAATTAAGAATTGCACTTGTATCAACTGCATCATCAGCCAACTTGGCAGCAGTAACAGCATTGGTAGCTAATTGACTGGTATCAACACTTAAACTTGTTAACTTTCCTCCAGGTATATCTCCATCACTTAAATTTAATTTCGCATATGTAATTTCACCATTATTTATTTTTACATTTGTAATTGCGTTACTTGCTAATTTATCTGTCGTTATATTTAAATCCGCTATTTTCGTTGTAACAACTGCGTTTGTAGCAATAGCGTCACTATCAACTGCATTATTTGCTAATTCACTTGCACCTACAGCGTTAACAGCAATGGCATCAGTAGTAACAGAATCTGTCGCCAGCTTATCTGCATTTATCGCGTCATTTTGAATTGTCGCTGTTGCAACTGTATTAGCAGCAAATGGACCAGCAACTTTTGCAGCAGGAATATCTCCATCGTCGATAAACGTGACACCCGCAGCAATTAAATCTTTAACACTGACCTTCTTTGTTTCAGAAGCACTGATATCAGCCAGAGCAAGTGGATCTGTACCTTGAACACCTGCCTCCTGAATTTCGGGCAGATTACTAATCTCAAGATCTGGCATGACTATCTAAAATAAAAAAACCAATGCCTTTATATTAAGGCTGATCCAATAATATAGGATCCCCACTTTCTTGAAGAATTTTGTATTGATCTTCTTGAAGCAACGCACCAGGAGCAGCACCTGTCGCTAATGTAATATCTCCATTTGTTATAAAGTCAATCCTTGTAGTGATTTCAGCCGCTGCACTAACCTCAACAGCGACATTCGTTACGACACAATTAGCTTCGTACCAAACAGTATTAGAAGTTGTATTAGGGTCTTTATAAATATAAAAACGAGCTGAAAAATCTGCTCCTTGCTCTAATCGAATTGCTAATTGAGCTAGATAGAAACAAAATTCAGGATCATTTGTATTTGTTTTATCCGCTAAAACTGGAGAATGTTCCCAAAAACAATCTAAAGTGCCTTGTCCAGAAATTAATCCTGCCTCATATTGTTTTTTAAATTCAGCACCTAAAGAAGTCGTATCAACTTGCTCTCTATTTGTACTAATTTCAAAATTTCTAACAGTAGCTAAATGCCTAAATCGAGAATTAGTTGTTTGAATTGTTATTGCTTTTGAAGCACTTGGCGTTACAAGCGTTTTTGCATCTGCAATCCTTCCTGTAATAGAAGCAGCAAAATCATTATATAAACGAACACCACCTAACTGATCAACAAAAGCATAAGCAGTTACGTCTGGATAATTATGACCACTAACGAGTTCTAAATTGCTGCCATCAACTGTTGCTATTTCTATCCTATCTCCTGTAATAATGGAGCGTCTTGCACCATCAACAGAAAATCTTTTATTGGTTACGTTGACATCAAAAGGATCTAATGTTGAATTTAAAGCAGCAAGTAAACTATCTCTTTTAATTTCAACATCACCGTTTTGACCAAAATAAATGGCCACAGAATTAAGTTGCTAATAAAGTAGAACTACTAAGTGGAGCACCATTAGCTTCCCAACTAAAATCGACAGAAGAAACTTCACCAACTGAACTACTCATTCCAATAGAAGTAATCCAAGCTTCAAAAACAAGAGAACGAGGGTGTGATCCGTCTTTTAAAATACACTCAATAGTAACTTGAGTTGATTCAGTATTATCACCATCTCCTCCAGCTATACCTTCACTTTCTTTTATAGCAGCAGTTAACACTTTATTTAATTTTGAATCACCTCCAGCTGTGTCTGTGTAGTAATAAGCTCTTGCACTACCTGAATAACTTCTTAATCCATTATGCAAAATCCTGTCTGTGTCTCCCATTGAAGTTGATTCAATGACTGCCATCGACATCGTAAAATCCCAACTTTGCAACTTGGCAATCTCTACATCCTCAACCTTTAAGGAACCATCTTTCCCGCTATAAAATTTTGCCACGACTCAATTTAAAAAACAATGTCATTATTCTATACGAATTATGGCTAAGGAGCATCTAAACAAGCAACAAATGAACAACTAACATTACTTCTGCCTTTAAAAACACTCGTTACAATTGGAGGACCAGCATACCGCCACTTTAGGCCAAGAGGAATTGCATCCATGTATCCAGCTAAGTTTGTCAATCTCCCAAATGGGTCAGTGTGACCATCTCCTCCAACACCTGCCAAACCTGACTCTTCGTTGAATGTTACATAGTCCCAAACAGAATTAACTAATCGATAATTTTCAAGGATGTCATAAGCCTGTTCATCAGTGATATTAGAAAAACCTAATCGCAACGTAGCATTTACTTGCTTATTACCATAACGAATATGTGTCTTTGTACCGTCTAACGCTTCAAAATCTGTACTTGGATACGTCCCAGGAGAATAGCTTCTAGAACTTGGTTTTATTCCTGGGAATGGTTGTGCTGATGTCATTTAACTTTCTACAACAAAACGAGAACCATCGTTCCACCCCTGCAATATAGCTAACCTACCGTCAGAAGTTAAAGGTGAATACGATCCAGAAAGTTCTATTAATCCATCCTCACCAAACGTAATACTTTCAACCTTGTAACACTGATCAGAAGCTTGCGACTCTTTGATTGTAAATAAAGAACCCCTGTAGGTAGCGGGTAAAGAATAAGAGAAATTCGCTGTAGCCTCTTGTACTACTGATTGAGATGTATTCCACCAATAAAATGTTTTATTGCCTGATATTGCATCCTTACTAACTACACTACCATCTTCAAGTATTGCTCCATTATTAAATCTATTTACATGCTGAGTCGTTGAAAAAACTCTTATATAATCACCAGGCTTAACACCATTTATATAATGAGGAGCTGTTTTAAATGTAATCGTATGATCCACTTTGTCTCTATTACTTAAAACATATTTTCCAAACATCATTGCATGAGTTGGACTCGTACAAAAACCACTTAAATCAAATGTTTCTAATGGATCATTTGTATAATCTGCTCCCAAAAGACGCACTATTAAAGATTTCTTTTCAGAAAAACCATTTATTTTTTCTTTTCTATAAATAATATTTGCTTGAAATGTTTGTCTATCTTCAGGGCTAAGAAAAGCTACATTTAAATCTTTGATATTACCATCAGTAAACAGTGCTTTGATTTTTGGCTTTGAGTGTATTCCATCAAAAGCAATCTCAAACGTATTAGGATCAAAAGGAATAGCAGGATATAAACTAAACTGTCCTCCAATAATTGTAAAATCTAATAAACAATAAGTAGCTTGTTCAAATATAAATTCTCTTAAATTAATTTTATTTGAGATAACTCCGTCCCAAAATAAATTATTAGCCTTGCAAAATTTTGCTGCATCAGTCATATTTGTTTCGTTAACTGAACTTTCATTAATTACTGTTCCAGCTCCTATTTTTTCGTCTGTTAATAACGTATAAGCAATCTCTGGAAATAAACTTGTTGCTTCTTTATAAGATTGTCCAGTTCCATAGATAGTTGGAACTAGTTTTTTAACCTTAATTCCTTGCTTAAAGAAAGCAGAAAACTGACTAAAGTTTGTCCATTCTTTTGAACTATTTATCCTTAGTCCTGCATACGCTAAATCTGAATATGTTGCAGGATTGCCAAGGCTACCACTCCCTTCTGTTTTAACTATTTCATTGCAATATGTAATTTGATGTTCTGGACCTTGCAAATGACTAGATTGATCTCCTTCAAATTTCCAATAATCAGCAGCAGCATCAAATAAATTTAATTCTAACTCAATTGATTTTTCAGAAACATCTGAAACGACTACATCTCTTATTTGTTCATCTAAAATTGTATTATTAGCATTATCTGGATCTACTTGTGCAGGTATTCTAACTCTGTCACCTGCAATATAATTTTGACCTCGTGAACCATTAAGACTCCACTCTGCATAAACTTCTGTTCTTGCTGTATTTGCCCAAACGTTTAAAAGTACTTGTAAACCACTACCTTCTGCAATACTTTCTGTAATAGTATTACCATCTTCATCTTCATAAGTACGAATATTAGAAGTAGTAACAACTCTATCTTTAATTACAGGAGATACATTTTCCCATTCATCTTCTATTTTTCTAACGTAATAATAAGTTTGACTAACATCTCCCCACATTGAAACATCTTTATGCCCACATGGATAACCATCAGTGTCAGCGTTCGTAAGATTAGGATCAACTATAGGAATAAATTTACCTCCTCTTCCATCCTCTGTCGCGTAATGAAATTCAACTCCAGAAACAGTTTTTCCTCCTCCATGTGCATCAACTAAATTAACACTAGAAGTTTGAGGTACTTTTTCCTCTGGCCATAATCCACTATTAACACCGTACCCTTGTATGTTTGCTGTTACATTTTCTTTATCTATATAAAGTTGAAAAGTCGTAAAACCCGTTTTAGGAAAATTTTTGAATCCGATAAATACTGTGTCATGCCTATCACTAGCAACATTAAAAGGATTACACGCTGATTTTGTATTATTGGCTTTCCAAAATAATTTAGTCCATAAAACTTTTGAAACTCTCTTCTGAGGAAGATTTGCTGCTGTTATGTGAGAAGGAAAAGAATAATTACTAATGCCTTTTAATTCTGTAACACTACTTGGAATACTTCTTCTTGCCTTACTTTCTTCTCCTAACGACCATTCAGTATTGCTTAATTTAGCTTGTGTTAAGGAGTACTCTTTTATACCTGCAAATTTAACTGTATAACTACCATCGAAAAATGTAGAAATAGCATCAGAATCTGTTGCTCCATTTGCATTTAATAAATTGACATAGACTGTTGTATTAGCAATAACTTCCTTAATAACATCATTCCCAGGCCAAGGGAAAAATCTATATTCATATTGTTTATAAGGATGATCTATCCTTATATAATTATATTGAAATTCAGGAGTATTACCTCTAACACAAAATAAACCAAGATGATTTCCTATGGATGGAGATAAAGTATGCCAATTATTACCTGTTCCTGCTTCTCTTATTTGTAATTTAAAGAAACTATATCTAACAATATATTTATTTACATTTCCTAGAGTAAGTGTAGATCTATCATTGTAAATAGTATCAAGTTGATCTTCTGATGGCTTGCTATTAACATTAGCAAAACTCATTTGTTTAAATACCTTTGACTTCAAACCTATTTCCGTTATATGACAATTTCTATTATCAGAAACAGTTCCTAAATTAACTTTTTGAAGAACATATCTTTGAGCAGGTTCATATAATAAATAAGCATCTCCATCATATTGTTCATAATAATATTTACTATCTTTTACTTGGAAAAAATCCCCTGTTGCTCTACCTTCCCTACCATCTTTCCATTTAGGATTTAGACAATGTGTATTAATACTAGGAGTAGGAGCACATTCATATTTACCTTTTTCTAAAACTTTTAATTGATAACCTCTAGTAAAAGAATTTTCACCTGCTTCCCAAGGTTGTCCAGGCCAATCTTCGTTGGCCACCCAAGTGCAACTAACCAATGCTGTCCCTGCTAAATATTGCTCACCTTCTACTATGTAAGAATCAGTTGATTCTCTAATTGCTTTACTAATAGAATTAACATCTTCAACACCATGAGCTTTATAATAATCTTCGTCTTGTTGATACGCAGCTGGATCAGTAAGCTTCCCTCCTACCACTTGATAAGTTAAATATGTATCAACAGGAAGATCACTAATACCTGCTTTTTGAGAAGAATTACCACCATCAACAAAACCAGCTCTAACAGGCCATTTGGCTAAGTTTTTCCTTCTCTTTTCATATGTAATTCTTGCTGCTGGCCTATTATCTTTATTCAAGTTACTTGGAGCACGTACTAGTTCATAAGGAAGCCTAAAATAAGTCAAATTAGGCATAGGATTACTTAACCCAAAAGTTGCTTGTGTTGTAGGATTTCTTGCCCCAGAAAAATGCTTTAAATTATCAATTTTAAAAATATCATCAGAAAAAGCACCTCCATTAGTTTGAAAAGGAATATTTAGACCACTACCGGAGAGAACAAAATTTCTAGATAAATAAATTTTATCAGCTTGATAGTTTTCTATTAATAAATCACCAATGGCATATCCTTCATAATCAGGTTTTTGAGCTATTTCACCTAAAGAAAATAAAGCAAGTATTTTTAATTGCTGAAACCGACCCAAGCTAACAAGTTGTGACCACATTAATTGTGAATTAACTCTTACTCCACCACTTGAATTTTCAGATGTATTTGTAAAAACAAGAGGAATTACATCACCTAAATTTGCTAATTCTTGAACACTGTTAAATGAAAACTGAGGAGCAAAACGCTTAAGACCTGCCATATCAGCAGTTCTTTCGTTTGTCCCTTGCTTCATGCTTGGGGGTTTAGGTGTTAAAAGATATGCAACAACACTTAAAGCAACACCAACAGCTACTTGCCCTAAAAGAGTTAATCCACCACCAGCAGCAGCAGTTTTCCATAAGGCCAAAGCACCTGCACCAGGGCCAGCAAATATCTCAGGAACTAAACCATACGCTTCTGGTCGTTCTTTTATTTTCGCTGCTACGCCTTCTAAAAATTGATAGTATTCTTCTTCTGTTAATCCAAGTGCATTGCAGAGATCGGCTTCCGCTGGAAGTAACACCCTGCGAGTAAAAGGGCTTCTAGCGGCAACCATTTCACCACCGACTTTCCTAATGTTTTTTGGTAACTCAGCCATCCTTCCTCATAAAACGCAGCCATATACAAAGCATCATCTGATTTGCAAAGACCAATTGTTCCTAGTTTAGGGGGTGATTCAACTCCCCACCGATT
>CETM01204307.1_pt1 | contig 13656 bp, 12 predicted proteins | sample 361451 | NCBI WGS metagenome assembly CETM01 (sample SAMEA2622690, study PRJEB7988) | marine metagenome | isolation source: saline water (ENVO:00002010), including
GCAGACTGTAAGAGCTAAGAACACTTTCAAAGTGGGAAGCAGCATTTATTAGAACTCTATCAATCCTTTTGTTTGGATAGAATACTTTTTGCCCATCATTTAATTTTTTATAATAAAAATTGCCGTCAAAATAAATTTTTCCATCATTTTTAAAAAAGATATTTATAAAATAACAAAACAATGTTCCATTTAGCCTATCAAATAAAAGGGATACTGACTTACCTTTGATAATTAAATATATTTTATGAAAAAAAGATAACTTCCTATTCTTCAGCCCCTCGAGCATAAACCATGGAATGGTTACTAAATTTGGATGCCGAAATCTCATATGAACTAGTTTAAATGAGTAAAAATTTATTTATCTTGTTTTAGTGATTTAGAATTGACTTATACAAATCTATTAGATTACGTTAGTTAGTGAACTAAAATTAAATAATGGAGAAAATCTTAGTTCTAGGTTCAAATGGTTTTTTAGGAAAAAACATTCTTAAAATTTTAGGTAACGAAGAAAATATAATTAGTATCCCTGGAAAAAGTTTCTTGGATTTAAAAAACTTTGATAATTTAAATGAATTTGTAAATGGAAAAAATATAAAATCTGTTATAAATTGTGCAGCTTTTGTTGGGGGAATTTCTTTTGGATATAAATATCAAGCTGACTTATTAACAAAAAACCTAGATATGGGAAATAATATTTATAAAGTCGCTAAAGAAAATAATATTTCAAGAATTATAAATCCGATTTCCAATTGTGCTTATCCTGGAGATATAGAAGTATACAAAGAAGATAAATTTTGGGACGGCAAGCCACATGATTCAGTTCTTTATTATGGCCTAGCAAAAAGAATATTTGTTGCATTAGCAGAAAGTTACTATACCCAGTATGGGGTTTCTAGTGTATCTGTTATTTTATCTAACATGTATGGCCCTCATGACCATTTTGAAGAAGAAAGATCTCATGCATTAGGTGCTTTAATTAGAAAAATTCATAATGCAAAAATAAAGAAAGAAGATAGTGTTGAAGTATGGGGAACTGGGGAACAAAAGAGGGAGTGGTTAAACGTAAATGATGGAGCAAATGCTTTAATAAAAAGCCTCGATATACCTGAAGGAAACTACGTTTTTAACGTTGGCATAAATGAAAGTATTTCTATCAAAGATCTAGCAGAAATAATTAAAAAATATTTAAAGTATAAGGGTGAGCTTATTTACAATTCTTCAAAACCACAAGGCGTTGAGAACAAACAGGTTGATGGAACTTTAGGAAGTAAAATCTTAAATTGGTCTCCAGAAGTAGAGCTCGAAACAGGAATTAAAGATACAATAGAATGGTACGTCAAAAATTATGGAAAATAAAATTAAAGACTTTATAAAAGAGGGGGTTCATTATTGTTCTGTTTTTAACTTAGAGGACAGTGAAGAGGGTCTAACTTTTATAAGTTCTGATGATAAATATATTCAGGTTGGAATTTGGAATTATAAAAAAGGTAAGTCTCTAGAAGCTCACTATCATAACGAATTTGATCGTAATGCTACTAGAACTTCTGAGTCTGTATATGTTGTAAAGGGCAAAATTGTTTCAAAAGTATATGATTTAGACAAAAACTTAATTTGTGAAGTTGTTTTAAACAAAGGAGAATTAATAGTTCAATATGAAGGTATACATGAATATTCAATTTTAGAGAATGCTTTAGTTCTTGAAAATAAAAATGGGCCGTATTTTGGTCCAGAAAAGGACAGGACAAGAGTAGAAATTGAATAGGATTTTCCAAGTAGAGCCAGAGATTACAAATTCCGATATTGACTTTGTAAGTGATTATTTAAAATCAGGTTCATGGATAACCGAACATACTGTTACAAAAGAATTTGAAGAAAACATATCTAAATATGTAGATAGAAAATATGCCATTGCAGTACCAAATGGAACAATAGCTATTTACCTTGCTCTTTTAGGAAGCGGGGTTAAAGAAGGAATGAAAGTTGGCGTACCGAATCTAACTATGATAGCAACTATTAATGCTGTTATCTGGGCTAAAGCTACTCCTGTATTAATTGATGTTGACGAATCACTTTGTATGTCTTATGAAAAAATTAGAGAAATACAAGACCTTGACGCAGTGATTTATGTTCCCTTAAATGGGCGCGGATCAAATGGAGAAGAAGTTGAGTTGTGGTGCCAAGAAAATTCTATTAAGTTAATTGAAGATTCTGCTCATGCTTTAGGGTCTAATTATCCAAATAAGCCATGTGGGAAATTAGGTGATTTAAGCATATTTTCATTTACTCCACATAAGATTATAACTACTGGCCAGGGTGGTATGATCCTAACAGACAATAAAGAATACAAAGATAATCTTAATGCACTTAAAACATTTAATAGAGATGGTGATAAATCTGACTGGCATAAGGGTTTTGGTTTAAATTTTAAATTTACTGATTTACAAGCTTCATTGGGTGTTTCACAATTTAAAAGAATAGAAAAAAGCATAAATAGAAAGAACGAAATTTATAATTATTACAAAAATAACATTAATAATGACAAAACTAACCTTCAAGAATTTAACTCTTCTGAGGTCCCATGGTTCTTTACCTTAGAATTCAAAGATGCAAATACTAAAAATAAAATGATTGAATCTTTTAACAATGAAGATATAGAATCAAGAAATTTCTATCCAGCTCTAAACAAACAAGAATACTTAACTAGCGTTGAAGCAACTAATGTAAACTATTCTGAAAATATTTACGATAGACTACTTTGGATACCTTCGTCAGTTAATTTATCAGAAAAAGCCTTGAGTAGAATAACTGAAACTATTAATAAACTTTAATAAAAATACTTACACATCAATTAATTTTCTAAATTCTTGATCAAAAATATCTTTATCGTAGTGTTGCTTAATTGTCTCAAGAGCATTTATAGATATTTTTTTTAACAAAACATCATCTTCATAAATCTCGTTAATTAATTTGCACCAATATTGTATTGAGTCTGAGTCGCAAAAAAATATATTTGACTTATCTTCAAATAGTTCATAATTCCAAAAACCTTTAAATTTAGATATTAAAACAGGAGTTCCAGCTGCCATAGACTGTAAGCCTACACTCGTACCAGAAGCAACAAGTGTATCTACTATAGGAAGAATCGTAAGCCTTGCTTTTGTGTAGTATTCTCTAATTTGCTTATCTGTTAGTATTGATTCTCCCCAATCACCTTTAATAACTTCTATATTTTTCAGATTACAATTTAAAATCTCATCAACTGAAGAAATAAATATAAACTCTATTTTTGGTAAATTTTTTGCTATTTCAATTAGTTTTTTAAAATCTCTTAATCCATTGTTTCCAATAAATAATATTTTTTCTTTTTCTTTAAAATTACTTTCATTTTCATTTTTCCAAAATTTTACATCAACACTAAATTCAAGTAATTCATATTTGCTTTTGTATTTTGGTCTATTATCTATTGCAAATTCGTACTCTGTTTTTGAAGTAAAAACAATCTTACTAACTTTATTAAAAAATATTCTTAAGTAAAGTTCTCTACATATTTTTTGAATTAACCTCAATTCTGGATTATTAAATAATCCAGAATTTATTACTATTATTTCTTTATTTTTTATTCGCTTTACTAACGTCCAAAAAACTATTATTAAACCTAAACGTGAGGACGTTGCTACTATTTTTTTATTGTTCCTAATCTTTTCAAATAAAATTTCATCTCTAGAATTTACAATATCGATATTTAACTTTGTGAGCTTTACTAGAAGTTTATAAAAAGGTTTAATAAAAAGTTTTACTAAAATTGTCTCATTTGGTTGATTTATTTCGTATAAATTAGCTAGTTGTAGGGAATCAAGTTTATCAAAAGCATAAAAGAACTCATGTGAAAAATCTTGATTTTTATATTTGTCTAATCGACCTTTTTGAAAAATATAAAGTAGGTCTTTATTTTTTTTTATTTTATCCATATTATCTTTGAAGCAAACCTCATCAACTTATTATGATATATCTTGATTAATATTATTGATATAAACTTCTAATATATATAGCTTCCAAATTCTCATTGCATTAATTCTAGATTTCCTAATGCTTAATAGATTAAAAATATCTCGATTAATATTTTTTACAATTAAACCGTCCTGAAATTTAGAATTTATCTCTTCTTTGTTTTTATAAACCCAATTATCTATATCAAATGCAAAGCCCATTTTCTTTCTGTTTGTAAAAGATTTGCCAAAATCATCCAACAAATAATCTTTGAGAACTTTTTTTCTTTCAAGATTATTATATGTCTCAATGTCCGATCCTAAAATGTATTCAACAAGCCTATGATCTACAAATGGTGACCTTATTTCAAGAGAGTTAGCCATAGAAGTCCTATCAACTTTAAGTAACATCATTTCAGGTAGAAAAAATTTATAATCAGTTAACATTAAGGATTTAAAAGAATCAAGATTAAGATTAATTTGATTCTCTAAATGAAAATTTCCCTCTAAATTGTTAACAAAATAGTTTTTAAATTTTTCATCAGCTAAAAATGACTTGTAGGAAACTTGAAACTCTTTTGATAAAGATCTTATCCTTGCTCCAGTTCCTAAAAAATATGGATAAATATTATACAAATTTGCAATATAATTTGAAAAATTTGACTTAGAGTTAATAGCTGTATAATTTCTATCATAGCCACCCAAAAGTTCATCCCCTCCATCACCTGAGATTGCTACTTTGTAATTTTTTGCAATTTGTTTTGAGATTATATATGAAGGTACGTTTGAAGGGTCACAATACACCTCATCAAAAGCCTCTATTGACTCAATAACTTCTGAATCAATGTTATTTGTTTCAAATTTCTCTTCGATATGTCTTGTATTATATTTTTCTGCAACATTTCTAGACCACTTACTTTCATCATATTTTTGATTATCAAAACTAACAGAGAAAGTATTTATTTCCTTACTTTCTTTGGGCATTGCTTTAATTATTGAAGAAGAATCTAGGCCCCCTGATAAAAAATTTGCTACAGGGACGTCTGCTGATGCTCTACAATTAACAGCTGATGAAAATTTTTCATTAAATTTTTCACTATTAAAAGTTTCATTTCCAATATAATCATCTGGCTTCCAATAGATTTCAGATTTTTTAATATCACTGTGAGAACTTATGTCAAAAGTTAATATTTCTCCAGGTTTTAACTTGTAAATATTATTAAATAACGTAAAAGGAGAAGGTACCACTCCATATTCAATATAGTCAACTAGACTTGACTCTTTAATTGTGTAATTCCCTTTGTAGGAAATTAAAGTTTTTAAATTAGATGAAAAGATGATTGATTTCTTATCTAGTGTATAAAACAAAGGCTTTTGTCCAAGTCTGTCTCGAATTAAATAAAATAAATTCTTTTTAAAATCAATAAAGAAGATTGAAAATTGACCAATTAATTCATTAACATATTCTATCCCAAAATAAGAGAGCCCAAGTAAAACTACTTCTGTATCTGAAGAAGAAGACTTAAAATTTAATCCACTTGATTTTAATTTATTTCGAAGCTCATTATGATTAAATATTTCGCCGTTAAACATAATTAAAGAATTAAACTCTTCAGAATACATAGCCTGAGAACCTTTATCAGTTAAGTCCTGTATTGATAATCTATTAAAAACAAAGCCGCACTTTAATTCTGAGCTTGTCTTATAAAGCTCATTCATAGTACCAAAATCAATTTTTAATTCGTCTGGCCCTCTGCAAATTTGAAATTTATTTGAATTTTGTAATTTTGCTTTATCTATATTATTTGCTGATATAACACCAAGATAACCACACATACTATCCTGCCTTACTATATACAATGCTTATTAAGTCTTCATTTTCAACTTCACACCACTTTTGCATTAAATACTTATTTTCTATATCATTTAAAGAATTCTGTCTTACTTTCTCAAGCTCGCTTTGGCTTACAGTATTTAATATTTCAACTATCTCTTTTTCATTAGTTCTCTCTAATATTTTTGAAATGCTAAAAACATAACCATTTTTCCTGTCCTTAATTATTTCAGTATTATTTGGAATACTAGAAACTAAAACTATACACCCTGCTGCCATTGCTTCTAAAACTACCTTAGGATTTCCTTCAAAAAACGAAGGTAATATAAAATACTTATAATTTCTAAGTGTTTGAATTAATTCATTGTTATTAATATTTCCTAGGAAATTAACCTTTGTATTGTTCTTTATTGCTAAAGCTTCCAACTCATCTTTTAGTTCACCACTCCCAACTATATCTAATGTGTATCCCGAACCACCCAAAGCAGTGATTAAAAATGGATAATTTTTTTGGTTAGCAAGCCTACCTATAGTAATAATTTGTTTTTTTCGTTCAGAAAAACTTTTATTATTTTTATTTGATAAAACCCAATTTGGCCTGAGGAATATTTTTTTTGGTTTCTTTATCAAGTATTTCTTTTCTATAAAATTTAAATCATGAATGCTAGCTACGGTATACATATTTGTAAAAACTAACACGAATTGAGTTAGTAAATAAAATAATAAGATTTTTATTTTTGATTTCTTCTCTTTTTTACTAAAAATATAAGCATCGTATCCTGTTTTTACGTATAAAGGCTTTCTCAGTAATAATTTAAAAATGACTCCCACCCAAGATCCATTTAGTTGTACACATTTAATTACATCTATGTTCTTAAGTTTTTTTCTGAGCAAAAAAGGTAGATAGAATGACTTAATTATATTTATAATTTTATATTTACTTTTTTTAATTAGTTCATAAATAGGAATGACTGTATGTTGGCCTATTTCGTTTAATATTTCTTTATCTCTGCGATCGCCATAAGTAAGGAAAGTAAAGTTTGCTTTATATGTTTTTGAAAAATGATTATAAAATTCTATTTCTCTATCTAGATTTCCAACTTTTTGCCAAGTGGAGAATGAGTTTTTAAATGAAAAAATAACTAAAACATTCATTCTATAAATCGCTTTTTTTCTTTAAGTATATTGATTTAATAAACTCATTTATAAATCTAAATTTATATTTTATCTGGAAAAAACTTCCATTAAAAAAACTATTAACTAAAAACTTTAATGAAGTGGGAATCCATCTATGTTCTATAAAATATTTTTTCGTTGAAATTTTTCTATACTCTTTTTGAAAAATTTCTGAATTTTTAGTAAACAGTCCTCGACCTACCCAGGGTTTTTCCTTTCCGTAAAAATGAACAAGAATTGGTTCGTTGTTCGTATAATTTTCCAATGTAATATCTAAATTCCAATTTAAAACAGAATCTAACTCTAGATACCTGCCATCAAAGAAATGATTAAATAAATCTTGATCCCATAAATTTAATTCGAAATCAAGATTATTTAAAATATTCAACATTTTATCTCTTATTTTTTCCTTCTTCCACTTATCTAAATTAATTAAAAGAACACCTGCATTTAAATAGTTATCAGAATTCATCTTTAACCTATTAAATATTTCTATATGCCGATCCTCTCTGTGCCATTCTGTTTTTGCACCAAGTAAATATTTAGATTTTTTCAATTTTATAACATAATCCCTAAGTATTGGGCCAAGATCTTTTTGGCAAATAATATCTGAATCTATATAAATTATGGTCTCTATATCATTTGGTAAATATTGATCTAAAAATATTCTATAGTAGGTAGCTTCTGAGACGTGAGCATTATCTAAATTTGGAAAAAATGTATTCTCCCTATCGAACTTATAGACTTTACAATCATTTAAACTTGAATGTTCTTTAATTGGCAAAGGTAAAAAAGAAGAATCTTCTTCTATTTTGTGAATAATATAAATGTTCACTTTCATTGAACTCTTGTCAAGAATCGAAATCATTGATGAAAAAGCTTGAGAATTATAGTTAGAGTCAAAACAATATAGTAAATTTATCAATTTAAATCAATACTAGTTTAACTCAGAAATTGTTAATAATATAGAATTAGATATTGTGAATAATGATGTAATTAAGCTTTGTGGGGATTATCCTGAAGATTTTAAAAAAATAGATATTTCAGATGATATTAACTATGTGTTTACACCAGATGAAAGTTACGAAAATGTAAAGCTTTATGATTCAGAAAATAATAGTGTATTCGTAAATTCATTTACTGAGTGTGAGCACTATGTTTCAGGAGGGTGGAATTATAATCCCATATCATCTAATGAAATCTTTAGCCAAAATGTAGTTTCAGTAACATTTTTAATACTAGGAATAGTTATAGCTGTTCTTGTAAAAAGGGCAGAAAATGAAAGTTAATGTTTCACAAATAACAAAGCTCAAATTATTAGCTTTGCTTCTATTACTGGTTTTACCTTGGACTATAAATAATGAACCTAATCTAAACCCAGAGCCTATAACTTCAGATCTTGCTTTTTATGAAATTAATACTTGTAAAATCTCTCTTGCTAATTTTTTAGTTGAAAATTTAAACGTTATATACCAAGACCATTACAAAATAAGACACAATAATTATTCATCTATAAATTGTTATGGAACAATTACTGGAATAGACCAAATTAATGATGTGTTCTACATCTCTATAGGTACAAATATGTACATAAATATAATCATCCAATCCTTAATAATATTGATTCTCATATCCCTAATTAGTAAAAAAAGAATACGAGATGATTCATATTTAAACTACCTTTCAACAATTTTTTCCTCAATAATTTTTTGCATAGGAATCTTTTCAGAAAAACGATTTTATAGTAAAAACTTGTATTTCTTTGATTTTGAAAGAGGTAGTAATTACATAAGTTTTTTTCTAATATTTATTACAATAAGTTATTTTTCTATTTACTTATTTAACACTAGAGGGTCATCTTTGTTAAATTATTTCCCATTTATTTATTTAGTTGTGGGTTTATTTAGTGGATTTAACATATATTTTTATTCTATTTTCTTTGTAAATATTGGTTTGTTATATTTTTTAATTTCTGGGTATAAAAATTTAAAAATAAATATTACTTACTTATTTTTAATTTTGTTTTGGGCAAATAAAACTAAAGATTATGATTACTATCTAGATCCGGATAAAGTTCGAGGGCTGTTAAATACTTCAACTTATGATATTTCACTAATCTATTGGTCTGTACTTATTTACTTTATTATTCAAGGACTATATTTCTTAGTGAAAGTATCAATGGAAAGTTTTAATTTTAAGCTTTTTGAAAGTAGTTATTATATAGCCGGTTTGTCCATATTTACCTTAGGTTATTTTGGAGCGCACCTACCTTTGATTAACTTTGCAAATTATATATATTTTGGTCAACAAAAATTTGGCACTGATGCAAAGAATTTATTTTCAAGAAATGAGTGGTCAGAACTTGTAGCATGGAGAGGTTTTGCTTCAAGTGCTGAATCTATTGGAGAATTTTATGGGTTAGGGTTGTTAATGTTTTTTATATATCATTACAAATATGCATTTAAAGATATTGAGGTAAAGAGACACTGGCCAATTCCTTTTCTTCTTGTTGGCCTACTTTCGTCAAACAATAAATCAGCAATTTTGCTTTTAGTTTTTATGGGAATATTTTTTATGTATAAAAATAAAAAAAATTATAAGCTTCTAACTATAGGAGCAATTATATTTATTGTGATTGCTAGTTTCTTAATTACCAGAAATTCTTTTGAATATTCATCAAGTAAATTATTAGCGTCTGCAGTAACTTATAGTTATGAATCAAATTATTCTTCTGCTACTAATTTTGTATTAAATAATGAAAATATTTTCTTGGAAAGTTTATTTGGTTTTATAAGTGTTGTTTCTTTTTTTATTAATAGATCAATTTTATGGGGAATGTTTTTAGCAAGATACAATCCAAGCTTAAGTGAATTTTTAATTGGTTCTGGACCATATGGGTTTGCAAAACTTTATGGTGAAATTCAACTTTCAGAAACAAACGACAATATCCTTTATGACAAAAGTTTTCTCTTGCCTCACTCAAGCTTGCTTTCACTTATAATGTTCGTGGGGATTATCTTTACAATTATTCTTATATTTTTTGCAATAAAAAATTTAGTGGGATTATGGAAGTCAGAGAATTGGATTTTATTTAGTTTTTTATTTTTCTCACTAGTAAATATGATTAAAAGTGATTCGATTCTTTACTTTTCCTCACTATCAATGTATTTAATCATTTTCTTTTTATCAGTTGAAGTTAATAAGAAAAATAAAGAGTTTTCTGGTAGCAATATATATCGTTTTTTCTATAAATAGTATGATTAAAAAGTATGAATGTTCTTGTATTTGGCAGTAATGGTCTCTTAGGGTCAAACCTAAAAAAATTAGTAAATGAGAATAATGAATTTGATAAATTAAATTGGGATTTTTCAACTAGAGAAGACGTTGATTTATTTTCTTATGAACAAACCAGAGAAAAAATAAAATCATTTAAACCAGATGTCATTATTAATGCTGCAGCGAAAGTTGGTGGTATAAATGCTAATAATGAAAATAAAACTTCTTTCATGATTGAAAATCTGAAAATCAATCTAAATATTTATGAAGCATGCACAAAAATAGAGCCAATAAAGATTATAAATATGGGAAGTAGCTGTATCTACCCTCTGGATGCTGTAAACCCAATAAAAGAAAACAGTATAATGACTGGAAAACTAGAGCCAACAAATTCAGCTTATGCAATGGCTAAATTAAGCTCTATAGAATTAGGATATGCTGTTTCCTCTGAATTCGGACATACTGTAATCAATATTATTCCAACAAATCTTTATGGGCCCTATGATAAATTTTCTGAATTTGATAGCCATGTTATACCTGGTTTAATCTTTAGAATGCATAGTTCAAAGATTAAAAAAAATAATAAATTTAAAATCTGGGGGAGTGGAAAGCCTTTAAGAGAATTTCTTCATGCTGAAGACTTGGCAGATGCGCTTTTATTTATAATTGGAAATAATATAAACAAAGACTTAATCAATGTAGGGAGTGGAAAAGAAATTCCTATTTCAGAATTAGCAATTTTAATTAAAGAAATTATAGGCTACAAAGGAGAGTTAATTTTTGACAAAAGTATGCCAGAGGGCAAGAAGAGAAAGTTAATAGACTCATCAGAGATATTTAGTTTAGGCTGGAAACCAAAAATAAGTTTAGAAGATGGAATAAAAAATACTTACAAGTGGTACTTAAATAATTTAAGCTCTACTTTGTAGGATATTCCCAAGTTGGCGCTAACAAACCATTGTCGAACAATACGCGTTCTTTGTTTGCTAAATCTAAATCTCCTTCTACCATAATCTCAACTAATTTATTAAAACTTGTTTTGGGAGTCCAGTTTAATTCTTTTTTTGCTTTCGATGAGTCACCTAGCAAGTATTTAACCTCGTTTGGTCTTAAATATTTTTCGTCAGTAACTACATAGTCTTCCCAGTTTAAATCTACTAAACTAAATGCTTTTTCCGCAAATTCTTTAACACTGTGGGACTCTCCTGTTGCTAATACCCAGTCATCTGGTTTTTTATATTGCAACATAGCCCACATTCCTTCTACATAGTCTCCAGCGTATCCCCAATCTCTTTTTGCGTCGAGATTACCTAATGTTAACTTATTCTGTAAACCGTGTTTGATTCTACCAACAGCTCTAGTGATTTTTCTTGTAACAAAAGTTTCACCTCTAAATGGTGACTCATGATTAAAAAGTATTCCATTAGTTGCAAATAGACCATAGGAATCTCTATATATTTTTGTCATATGATGTGCGAAAACTTTACCAGAGGCATAAGGACTTTTTGGATTTAGTAAACTACCTTCATTAAGTTTTTCTTCATTTTCACCTCCATACATTTCAGATGAAGATGCTTGGTAGTATTTAATATTATTGTTAGCATTTTTTACTGCTTCTAATAAAGTCACTGAACCCGATGTAGTTGTGTTTGTTGAATAAAATGGATTCTTAAATGAAACCGCAACATGTGATTGTGCTGCTAAATTGTAAATCTCATCTGGTTCAATTAAGTTAATTAAAGAATTTAAAGAAGAAGCATCTAACAAGTCTGAGTAATAAAGGCTTAAAAGTCCTTCATCTTTATATTTTGCAATTAAGGAATCAATTCTTTCTGTATTAAATGAGGATGATCTTCTTATTGTTCCATGTACTTCATAACCTTTATCAATTAAAAATTTAGATAAATAATAACCATCTTGTCCTGTAATGCCGGTAATTAAAGCTTTCATAAAATAATACTAATCAATCTTTTCAATAACTATATTGCTAATAAATATATAAAGAAAAAGTGGAAAGTGGACGTTCTCCATTGATGCGTCAAATAAAGAGGCCGTCAGCAAAGGAATTAATAACATTGTTATTTTCATTTCTCCAAAATTATTTCTACTTAATTTAAATAAATTTAAAAACATATAAATGAATAAAACTAGATGAACAATACCCCCTCGGGCAAGAATATTAACTACAAAATTATGTACGTTTTCATTTAAACCATCAAATCCTTGCCTTTTTATGTCATCCATAGCAGGTATAATTTCACTATATCCATAACCAGTGAGTAACTTTCCTTTATTGTTCAAATCAAAAATTACATCTTGCCAAATAGCTAATCTCCAATTTAAGTTACCATCTGCTGAGTAAAACCTGCCTCCCCTAAGTTCTAGAAACTTACCAGATAGTTCAGGTGTTCTTTCTTTAATAAGTCTTTCAAAAATTTCTGAAGAATCTGTATCTTGATAACCAATCATATTGTATGAAGAAAGAACAAATAACAATAAAGTAAGTAAAAAAACTCCAACGTCTCTCTTAACAATTTTCTTTAAATTATCTCTTAATAAATATAATTCATAAATTATAAAAATTATTGCACAAAAGGCTGCGGCCCTGCTTCTTACTAAAAATAAGGGAAGATAGGCAGAACTTGCTAGAAGAAAAAAATAAAACCTTAATTTTGATTTTATTGCATATCTGTTGTTGATAAATAAAATTAAAGCAAAAAATAGTAACATATCTGTACCTTTATAGGGTTCAAATTTATCTGAGTATTTTGTAAAAAATCTTAAGAGTGGATCGGAAATCTCTAATAAGTCTATATTGCCTTCTTGCCACAATCCATTAATTTGAGATAGTTTTACAAAATAGTTAGCTTGAAGGAAATAAATAACAATAAGCATCCCGTTAAGAAAAATAGAAATTTTTTCATTAATTTTAAAGTAATTAAATACAAGCAAGCCAAAGTATAGATAAAATATCGCCCATATGTAAGAACTGGTTCTATATAAATAAGTATCCAGCAATGAAGCATTAGATAATAAGACTGTTATTAAAAAAGTTGCTACTAATAAAATATGTGAAATATAAAAGTGTTTTCCATAAAAATACTTTATTTTATTTCTGTAAATCGATAGCGCTACTAGTGTTCCTAACAATGAAAATCCTACCATTAATTCTCCAAGTCTAAATCCGTACAGATAAACCCCAATTAAAGATCTCGAAAATATGATTATTAAAAAAAGAAAAAATATAAAAGCTCTTGAGAAAAACATTAATATTTTTTCTTGCTTTAGCTTTTCCATTATTTTCTTACCTTTCTATTTTTAAAATTTGAAAGTATATTAATTAACTTTATATAAATTTTAATAAATCTCTTATCTATTGTGTTT
>CETM01197368.1_pt1 | contig 13653 bp, 10 predicted proteins | sample 361451 | NCBI WGS metagenome assembly CETM01 (sample SAMEA2622690, study PRJEB7988) | marine metagenome | isolation source: saline water (ENVO:00002010), including
TTGGGGTCGGTGGGTATACCCGGGCAATCCTAGATGCCGCCGACTGCAGTGTTTGGGCGATTGATCGAGATCCCGATACGATACGCAATGCCGAGGTGATGGCCGAAGAATATTCAGGCCGTCTAACGGTGGTCGAAGGCCGGTTCGGCGATATGGTCCGGATACTGAAAGAAGATGGCGTGTCCACCGTAGACGGTATCGCGCTCGATCTCGGCGTTTCGTCGATGCAACTTGACGATCCTTGTCGCGGATTCAGTTTTCGTCACAGCGGGCCTCTTGACATGCGTCAAGAAAAGGACGGCCCTTCGGCAAGCGACTTAATAAACGAAGCGGAGGAAAGTTTCCTCGCGGATATTATATATAAATACGGTGAGGAGAGGCGAGCCCGGCGGATAGCACGTGCCATCGTTGCCGCCCGCACCGAAGCCCCACTGACCAACACCCTTCAGTTGGCCGATATAGTGCGCAACTCATATGGCCATAGGCGCGACATGAAAATTGATCCCGCCACCAAAACCTTCCAGGCTATCCGGATTCACGTCAATGATGAGTTAGGTGAACTCAGCCGCGGTCTTGGCGCTGCAGAAATTCTACTGGCACCTGGAGGCCGGCTAGCCGTAGTCTCGTTCCATTCTATCGAAAGCCGCATAACCAAGGAATTCGTTCGGTCCCGAGCCGGCAATCAACCGGTAGGCTCTCGTCACCTTCCTCTAGTGGATATCGGCTGTGACGAACCAACTTTCCGCCCGGTCCACCGGGGAGTTATCGAGCCCACCGAAAAAGAAAAACAACGCAACCCTCGATCCCGTTCTGCGCGGCTACGTGTCGCGGAGCGGACCAACGCACCTGTAACCGTTGAGACGGAAAGGGGCTAACATCATGCGCAAATATACCGTTCTGTGGTGTGTACTTTGTATCGCGGTCGTTCTGGGTCTTTTCGTCATCAAACATCGTGTGCAGGGGCTTGAAGATCGGCTACATGCATTAAATGCGGAGATTCTGCTCGATCGCGACGCGACACAGGTCCTTGAGGCGGAATGGAGTTACTTAAATCAGCCGGCGCGTTTAGAAACTTTGAGTCGCAAGCTTTTAGGTATGGAGGAGCCGTCGGAGAAACAGATTGTGACGCTGAGGGAATTCCACTTGCATATGACACCCGCTCTCAAAGAGAGCGCCAACTTTACCAAGGCGTCGCCAGCAGAAAAACCGGCCATAAAACCCTCAAATCAAACAAAACCTAAACGCACACAGCCCAAGCGGGAAGAATACGAATGGCTGGCTCCGATTCTTGCAAAAATGAAGAAGGAGCAATGACGGATAGTCGAGATACTGCGCCTGAAAAAATTCGAATCGAGGGCGACCGTAAAACCGCGATTGAAACCGGGCGTAACCGGTTGATGGTTGCAGGCGCACTGTTCTTAGCCGCTTTCTTTGCGATTGGGGTTCGCGTTGTCGACGTCTCCATGTTCTCGAGCGTCTCGGAACCTCGCTATACGCGAAGCATATCGAAAACCGAAAAATATATTGGCCGTGCCGAGGTAATGGACCGTAACGGCGTACTCATGGCAACTAGTTTGAATACAGCCTCACTCTATGCGAATCCACGACTAGTATTAGACCCCGAGCAAGCAGCAATAAAACTAGCCGGGGCCCTACCGGGAATAAATATTAAGCTGATGGAACGCAAGCTGCGAGCAGACAGAGGATTTGTATGGCTTAGACGCCATCTAACGCCCCGACAGCAATACGCAGTTAATCGTTTGGGCATCCCAGCTTTGAATTTTCAACGTGAGGCTCGGCGGATGTATCCTCTGGGGGCCCTCGCTTCCCACGTACTCGGATTCACCGATATCGACAACAAGGGACTCGCTGGGATCGAACGGTACTTCGATAAGGAACTACGCAGCCGGCAGGAGAATCTAACGTTGTCGGTTGATGTTCGTGTACAGCATGTGCTGGAGCACGAGCTATCGCTTGCGATGAAGAAGTTTAGTGCCATCGGAGCCGCCGGCCTAGTCATGGATGTAGACACCGCCGAGATCGTCGCCATGGCCTCTCTTCCCAACTTCGACCCGAACCAGCCCGGAGCGATCGATAAGGCGCTGTTATTTAACCGGACTACTCAAGGCGTTTACGAAATGGGGTCAACATTCAAGATTTTCACAACGGCAATGGCTTTTGATGCAGGCACTGCAACAATGCGCAGCGGATATGACGCGACCAATCCTATCCGTGTCGCGCGTTTCGTGATTCGAGATTTCCACGCCAAGAAACGTTGGCTCTCCGTGCCGGAAATTTTCATGTATTCTTCGAATATCGGTACAGTAAAAATGGCGTTAGAAGTCGGCGTCAAAGCTCACCGGAATTTTTTGACCCGGCTTGGATTTCTTAAACCTGTCAGAATAGAACTCTCCGAAACGGGCACCCCGCTCTCACCCGACAGCTGGCGCGAAATCAACTCTATGACAATTTCATTTGGCCACGGCTTGGCGATAAGTCCCCTACACCTTGTTGCCGGAGTCTCGGCTATAGTAAATGGTGGAATATATCGCTCTCCTACTCTAGTCCGTTACGATTCTGACGAAATCACAGAGGGCCGACGCGTTATATCAGAAGAAACCTCCCGAGATATGCGGCGTCTGATGCGGATGGTTGTTGAAAATGGTACCGGCAGGCATGCGGCCGCCCAAGGTTATTTAGTCGGAGGCAAGACCGGTACAGCGGAGAAAGTATCGGGTCAAAAATACAAAAAAAAGGCGCTGATCTCGTCTTTTGTCGCCGCGTTCCCAATAAACAAACCAAAATATGTAGTCCTCGCAATGTTAGACGAGGCCAAGGGCAATAAGGAAACATTTGGGTACGCAACTGGCGGCTGGGTAGCGGCACCGGCAGTCGGCAAGATCATACGACGTATTGCGCCAATTTTGGACCTATTTCCGCAGAGGAATGAAAATGATGCCCGTCGGGCACTTTCGATGAATATTACCGATAAATCCATTCAGGGGCGGCGGGTTGCAACTCATTGATCTCATCTCGGGAGATAAAATTAAGGTGACACTGACAGCCGATATTAGCGAATTAGATATAACCGGACTGACCGCCGACTCCCGCGACGTGCGGCCCGGGTTCCTGTTTGCAGCCTTGCCAGGTTTAACCGTCGATGGACGCAATTATATTAGTACCGCTATCGAAAAAGGTGCGGCCGCGGTTCTTGCTCCGGATGATACCGATCCGCCGGACGGCGCGGCCCTCATCAAAGCCGCGGACGCCCGTGCCACCCTCGCCCATATGGCTGCCGCTTTCTATCGCGGTCAGCCCGGAACAGTTGCTGCAGTGACCGGTACTAACGGCAAAACGTCAGTTGCGCATTTCACGAGTCAGATTTGGTCTAAAATTGGCAATTGTGCCGTGAGTATCGGAACACTGGGCCTGCAGAGTCACGACGGCACCATTATGCGGAATCTTACTACACCTGAACCCGTGTCCCTGCATGAGAACCTGGCAAAATTAGATCGAGACGGTGTTACACACGCAGTACTTGAGGCGTCCAGTCATGGCCTCGACCAACATCGGATAGACGGCATCCGCCTGACGGCAGCAGCATTTACAAACCTGACACGCGATCATCTGGATTATCACGGTACGGCTGAGAATTACTTCACCGCAAAGGCGCGCTTGTTTGCGGAACTACTCCCGAGTGACGGTGTTGCCGTGCTAAATGCAGACTCTCCTGATTCTGTCCTACTTTCGAAGCTATTCGGCGGTCGCACTCTTACCTACGGACGTGCTGGATCCGACTTCATCTTGCGCGACGCTGCCCACACGCCCCGAGGAACTTATGTCAAACTGACGATTATGGGACGTAATATCAACGTGGAACTCCCGCTAGCTGGCACATTTCAAATCCATAACGTCTTGTGCGCTGTGGGTCTCACTATAGGTTGCGGCGCCGACTGCGATACCGTCATTAATTGTTTAGATACACTGGAAAGTGTACCCGGTCGGATGCAACTTGCTGGCACGGTATCGGGTGGTAGCGTCTATATCGATTATGCTCATACGCCTGATGCATTGTTGAATGTCCTTACCGCTTTACGTCCCCATACAAAGGGACGGCTGATTTCCGTTGTCGGTTGCGGCGGGGACAGAGATCGCGGCAAACGCCCTGAAATGGGGAGTATTTCAGGGCGCCTAGCGGACATTACCATTGTCACGGACGACAACCCACGCTCGGAGGATGCTTCTCAGATAAGATCGGCAATTCTCGCAGCCGCACCGGGGGCTATGGAAATAGGAAACCGGTCAGATGCTATCCATGCGGCTATTTCAGAAATCACCAGCGGAGATGTGGTCCTAATAGCAGGTAAGGGTCACGAAACCGGCCAAATTGTCGGCGACAAGACCCTACCCTTTAACGACCTTGATATAGCGCAGACCGCTATAGATACTGCAGGAGGCAAACTGTCATGACTGGGGTTTTGTGGACCTCGGCAGAGGCCGCTACGGCCACCGGTGGTACCGCAACCTCAGATTGGGCCGCAACTGGTATCTCGATCGATACGCGAACTTTAGATGCCGGCGATCTTTTCATTGCACTAACCGGCCCAAATTTCGACGGAAACGACTTCGTAAACAAGGCATTCGAAGCAGGTGCTTCTGCAGCGCTGGTTAAGCGGGGCGTCGCACTTGAAAGCCGACCTGGCTTGATTGCAGACGACACTTTACAGGCGATGGAATCCCTTGCTGTCGCCGCTCGGGCGAGATCCGATGCAAAAATTGCGGCCATCACGGGGAGTGTTGGAAAAACAGGGACCAAAGAGGCATTAGCCCATGTTCTTTCCAGCCAAGGCGAGGCGAGCTATAGCAGGGGTAATCTAAATAACCATTGGGGCGTGCCGCTTTCAGCGGCACAAATGCCGGCAAACACAAATTTTGGAATCTTTGAGATCGGCATGAATCGGGCGGGCGAGATCAAACCGCTTGTAGGTCTAATTAAACCGCATGTCGCCGTTATTACTGCAATTGCATCTGCGCACCGAGAATTTTTCGAATCGGTCGAAGGAATCGCTCGCGCCAAGGGAGAAATATTCTCCAGCATTGATGGTGGAATCGCTGTCATAAGCCACGATACGGAGTATTTCTCATTGCTTTCCGATATGGCTTTGGATGCTGGTGCAGGGGAGATCGTCTCTTTCGGTCAGCATTCGGGCGCCGATATGCGCCTTATAGACTCTATGCCTGACACAACCGGTTGTTCTATCGATGCGCTCTGGCGCGGAGAACCGATCTCCTACAGGTTGGAACAACCCGGCATACACTGGGCCCATAACAGCCTTGCCGTGCTAGCCACCGCGGAGGCCTTGGGCGCAGATATGCAACGAGCTGCAAACGATCTTGCAACCATACCTACCCTGCCAAGGCGTGGTGTCGTCCACATTATCCCTTGGGAAGAAGGTACAATCCGCCTAATCGATGACTCATATAACGCCAATCCGGAGTCCATGAATGCAGCTCTAATGACACTTGGGCTAATGCAACCGGAAGGTGGCCGCCGCGTTGCAATCATCGGTGACATGCTAGAATTGGGTGATACCTCCTACGCAGCCCATGCAAGTCTCAAGGATTCGATCGAGAGGAACGGCGTCGATACAGTATTTTTAGTGGGCACCGAGATGACTGCGCTTGCCAACGAGCTTGATAGCAACCGGATCAGTGCAACTGCAGACACCGCAGCCGCACTAATGCCAGCGGTCATGTCAGGACTTAAGGCTGGCGACGTCGTCACTGTAAAGGCGTCAAACGGTACCGGACTTAGTCAGATTGTGGATGCTCTAACAGAACCCGAAACTTTTCCTATCACCTCTAATAGAAACTGAAGAAGGAGAACAAGAAGCATGCTCTATAATCTCCTGTTCCCCTTTGCAGACGACGTCAGTATCTTCAATTTATTCCGCTATATAACTCTTCGTACTGGCGCTGCAACTGTCACCGCCCTTTTCGTCAGTTTTTTAGTTGGACCTGCGTTCATTCGGTGGCTGAAGAAAAAACAGGCTGAGGGTCAGCCAATACGGGAAGATGGTCCCCAATCGCACCTTGTTACCAAAAAGGGTACTCCAACAATGGGCGGGGTACTGATATTATTTGCACTCGGCATTGCAACTCTATTGTGGGCTGATCTTACTAACCAGTATGTATGGGCGGTGTTACTGGTAACGCTCGGTTTCGGAGCAATCGGTTTTATCGACGACTACCAGAAACTGACAAAACGTTCTAGCGACGGACTACCCGGGCGCATAAAGCTTATTTTACAAATAATAATTGGAGGTGTCGCAACGATTTGGATTACGGTCATCTCTGACCCAGATCTTTCCCAAGGTCTCGCCATTCCTTTCGTTAAAGACTTCCTAGTGCCACTAGGCTGGTTCTTCCTCCCATGGGCGATTATCGTCATGGTCGGGGCTTCCAACGCAGTGAATTTGACCGACGGTCTCGACGGTCTCGCTATTATGCCGGCGCTCATCGCGGCCGCGTGTTTCGCACTGATCGCATACGTGGCCGGTAACTTTGTATTCTCAAATTATCTGCAAATTCATTTCGTTCGTGGATCTGGCGAACTAGCTGTCTTCTGCGGCGCACTGGTAGGCGCGGGACTTGGGTTCCTGTGGTTTAACGCTCCGCCTGCGATGGTTTTTATGGGAGACACCGGATCACTAGCTATCGGGGGGGCGCTGGGCGCGGTCGGGGTTGTGACAAAGCATGAAATCGTACTAGCCATCATAGGCGGCTTGTTCGTTCTGGAGACCGTTTCTGTCATCGTCCAAGTAGTATCCTTCAAGCTCACCGGGAAGCGAATATTCCGAATGGCACCCCTTCACCACCATTTCGAGCAAAAAGGCTGGGCGGAACCAACCATCGTAATCCGCTTCTGGATCATCGCATCAATCCTCGCTCTCGCCGGTCTAGCAACGTTGAAGTTGAGATAGGCAGCCCCGAATGATTCCAGTCACTTCCCGGCATTCTCAGAGTATCGCTGTTTTCGGGCTCGGCACGTCCGGACTTGCAACCGCATTAGCGCTTTCAGCCGGCGGAGCAATAGTATCGGCATGGGACGACAACCCAGATCGTCGCGCCGAGGCCTCGAATAAGAATATCGTGCTCACCGATCCTACGATGATGGACTGGTCAACGCAGGATGCACTCATTCTCAGTCCAGGTGTGCCATTAATGCACCCTGCACCTCATCCGGCGATTACGGGAGCCCAAGCGGCCGGAAAACAGGTGATCGGCGATGTGGAGTTATTATTCGAGAATGTAGCTAAGGCTAGGTTGATCGGGATTACCGGCACCAATGGGAAATCAACCACCTCGTCGCTGATACACCACGTTCTCCGGTCTGCAAACGTCCCTGTCCAGATCGGCGGGAATTTTGGTCCACCCGCACTCGACCTCGAACCCATCAGGACGGATGATACACTTGTGCTCGAGCTATCTTCCTATCAGCTTGACCTAATTGAGACCGCTGCCTTCGACGTTGCGGTTTTCTTAAATCTGGCACCAGATCATCTCGATCGGCATAGGGATATGGAGGGATACGCGTCGGCGAAGAAACGCATATTTCAAAACCACCGTAAATCAAAGCAGACTGCGGTTATCGGTGTGGATGATATCCACGGCGTTACTGCGGCTGCGGAATTATCTGAAAGGGCAGCGTGGACGACCATCGAGGTGTCAGCCGAGCGGGTGCTCCCTAAGGGAGTATATGTAACTGAGGGCATCCTCACTGACCAAGACGGCTACCGCTACGATATCTCGAAGATCTCAACACTCCACGGACCCCACAATTGGCAAAATGCTGCTGCCGCTTGGGCTATCGCCCGCACGCTGGGCATTGCGCCTGATGTCATCGCAACCGCGTTCAAAAATTTTCCCGGCCTGCCACACCGTCTAGAAACCGTCGCCACTCTAGATGGCATCCGTTTCGTCAACGATTCGAAAGCGACAAACAGCGAAGCCGCGTCCAAAGCATTGTCATCCTACGATCAGATATACTGGATCGCTGGCGGGGTGGCTAAAGATGGCAACCTAACGCCTTCGTTGGCAGACTTGGCCAGAGTACGGAAGGCTTACCTTATAGGGGATTCTGCCGCTGACCTTGGCGAAGAACTGGCGAAGTATGGTGTTTCTGTTTCAGAATCGGGCGACCTAGCTACCGCGCTCAATGAGGCGAGGGCAGATGCCACCACCGACAAACTTAAAGGATCGGTTATTCTATTCTCGCCTGCTTGTGCCTCTTTTGATCAATATCCTAATTTTGAGAAACGGGGCGATCATTTCCGGGAATTAGTAATGTCACTGACTGCGGAGGAAAGGGTATGACCGTCTTCGCCCGTTCCGACACATCAGTACTAGGTCGCTGGTGGTGGACAGTGGACCGGTGGACACTTACCGCAATCTGCGCTCTTATCGCATTCGGAATTATCATGGCTTTGGCCGCGAGCCCCGCGGTGGCGGAACGCATTGGACTTGATTACTTTTATTTCGCGCGTCGCCAGCTACTTTATATCCCCGTTACTTTAGGTATCCTGGTGGCTACCTCCTTGTTGTCCCCCACCGGGGTGTTCCGCGTTGCAGTGGTTACACTGGCGATATTCACGATTCTTCTAGTGGCAACGTTTATAATGGGAACCGAAATCAAAGGTGCCCGCCGGTGGATCGAGATCGGACCCATCTCGCTCCAGCCGTCGGAATTCCTTAAGCCCACTTTCGCAGTTGTAGCGGCTTGGCTTCTTGGATCAGCTAGGACCGGGGACGTCGCGCATGGGAATCTATTATCAATAGCCGCGTTGGGTACCCTAGTTGGATTACTTCTGCTGCAACCCGATGTAGGAATGGCAGTTGTTATCTCCTCAGTATGGTCCACACAATTCTTTCTCGCCGGTCTGCCACTTTACTGGGCAGTACTTATTTTATTGGGAGGCTTAGGCGCGATAGCTGCAGCATATTTCTTCTTGGCCCATGTTTCCAGCCGCATTGACCGCTTTCTCGACCCATCATCTGGCGACAGCTACCAAATCGATCGCTCACTTGAGGCTTTCATGAACGGCGGCCTTTTCGGTCGCGGACCGGGTGAGGGAACCGTCAAGGAGGTTTTACCGGACGCCCATTCGGACTTTGTTTTTGCGGTCGCCGGAGAAGAATTTGGCCTTTTTATCTGCCTGATAATCGTTGGCCTATTTGCCTTCGTCGTCCTGCGCGGTTTTGCGAGGGCGCTACAGGAAACAGATCTATTCATTTTACTAGCGACTTCAGGGCTATTGGTCCAGTTTGGCTTGCAGGCTGTCATCAACATGAGTTCTACGTTGCGGTTGATGCCAACCAAAGGTATGACGCTGCCATTTGTTTCTTATGGTGGATCATCACTGATCGCGATGGGCCTCTGCATAGGGTTTCTGCTTGCCCTGACCCGCAAGCGCGTCGGCCCGGAGACACTAAGATGACTGGGGGTAGGCATGTTATGTTAGCCGCCGGTGGTACCGGCGGACACATTTCTCCCGCAATTTCTGTAGCGGAGTCACTCTTAGAACGCGGTTACACTGTTTCGATAATCACGGACTCTCGGGGCGTGAACCTCGGGATGTCTCTACCCGAAGTCAGAGTATACCGAATTAGTGCTTCGGGTTTCAGTGGCAATGTTATCGCGAAATCTAAAGCTATATCGTCTATTTGTATTGGTGTGTTTCAGGCACACCTTCTTATCAGGAATTACCGTCCTTGTTGTATAGTCGGATTTGGCGGATATCCGTCAGTTCCGACGATGCTCGCCGCAACGACGCGCCGCCTGCCGTCGGTTATCCACGAACAAAACGCCGTACTCGGCCGTGCTAATCGTTTGGTTGCCCGTTGGGTATCTCGAATCGCTACTTCGTTTACCGAAACAAGAGGAATAGCAACCGGAAATAAATCAAAGGTGGTCGTAACGGGGAACCCAGTCCGGCATGCTTTCGCGGACGTTCGAATGCTCCCCTACCCGCCAATCGGACAAAACGGTGGAGGAATAAAGGTTCTTGTTCTTGGCGGAAGCCTCGGTGCGACAGTTTTCAGTGACATCGTCCCCCGCGCGGTTGCTGAAATGCCAAGTTCTCTCCGACATCACTTTGCGATCGTTCAACAATGTCGTAAAGAAGATATTGACCAAACGCGCAAGATATATGAATCGGTCGGCATATCACCGGAACTCTCAACCTTTTTTGAAGACATTCACGAACGCATTGCCGCAGCTCATGTCGTTATCTCTCGGGCCGGCGCCTCGACCCTTGCCGAGCTAGCAGAAGCGGGTAGGCCCGCGATAGTAGTACCTTACCCGCTAGCACTCGACGATCACCAAACGGCGAACGCCCGCTTAGTCCACGATTGTGGAGCCGGATGGTTGATCCCACAAGAAAATTTCACACTAGAAGTTTTGTCTAGCCTCCTGAAAGGTTTCGTCAATCTCCCGAATACCCTAACTAGCGCCGCAGAGGCAGCAAAATCTTTAGGGGGCCATAACGCAGCAAATGTCGTCGTGGACCAAGTGGAACAATTAAGCGGGTTACGACCGGGAGGTGGTGCCGGCGAGCCCCCCCGATCGGCAAGGAAGATCGCAGCATGACTGTTCTTCCCCTCAATATTGGCACAATTCATTTCGTTGGTATTGGTGGAATCGGAATGAGTGGAATTGCCGAGATCCTGCATAACCTCAATTATTCTATTCAGGGAAGTGACATTGCGGATAATGCAAACGTGAGACGCCTCCGCCGCCTTGGGATCGACATTTCCGTCGGCCATGCCGCCGAAAATATTCGTGAGGCGGAAGTTGTCGTCATATCTTCTGCAGTCAAGCCAAACAACATAGAAATCTTGGAAGCGCGATCCCGCCTGATCCCAGTGGTTCCGCGAGCAGAAATGCTTGCAGAAATTATGCGGCTAAAGTGGGGAATTTCGGTTGCCGGTACACACGGGAAAACTACAACCACATCGATCATAGCTTCGATACTAGACGCTGGTCGGTTTGATCCCACCGTTATCAACGGCGGCATCATAAATGCTTACGGTACAAATGCCCGCCTAGGTAGCGGGGAATGGATCATCGTGGAAGCCGACGAATCCGATGGAACATTTACGAAGTTGCCTTCCACTATCGCAGTAGTGACAAATATCGATGCCGAGCACCTAGATTACTACGGAGATTTCGAGACCCTTAAGATCGCATTCGTCAAATTCGTCCAGAACATTCCGTTTTACGGATTTGCTACAATGTGTATCGACGATGCCGAGGTACAAGCCTTGATACCTCAGGTTTCAGATCGACGGGTCATTACTTATGGTTTTAGCCCGCAGGCCGATTTTCGGGCAATAGACGTATCGTCAAATCCTGCAGGTTCAAGCTTCACGGTTGTGGCTTCCAACAGAGGCGCGTCGCAATCCATTGAGCTCGGGCGGTTCGCCATGCCGATGGTTGGAGATCATAATATCCGCAATACGCTGGCGGCGATCGCGATCGCTACAGAGATGGGTGTACACGCCGACGTGGTTCGCGAAGCTTTGGGGGATTTCAGTGGCGTCAAACGTCGGTTTACCCAAGCCGGTACAGTAAATGAGGTTACAATCATCGACGACTATGGGCACCACCCTGTCGAGATTTCAGCGGTTCTTGCCGCGGCGCGGACCAGTTCGCGCCGCAACGTTATCGCTGTTGTTCAGCCGCACCGCTACACGCGTCTTCGAGATCTGTTCGACGATTTCTGTACCTGTTTCAATGATGCAGATACCGTCATCGTCGCAGACATATACGCTGCCGGCGAGACGCCGATAGAGGGTTATGACCGAGACACCTTAATCGAAGGTATACGCAGCCGAGGACATCGAAATGTTTTAGCATTGGAAAACGCCAACGCCCTACCCAAACTAATTTCCGAAATAGCACGCCCATACGATTATGTGATCTGTTTAGGGGCCGGCAATATTACGGCATGGGCTAACGATCTACCCGGCAAGCTGTCAGATTTCTGGCGCACGGATAATGAAGCAGCAACATCAGTGGGAGGTGTCTGATGTTAGCCCGAGCGTCAACAGATCTCTTCGCATCCCTGCCCCCCACTCGCGGCGAGATTTCGATAAACGCTTCTTTAGCTGGCATCACTTGGTTTCGGACTGGCGGAACTGCAGAAGTCCTATTTCTCCCGGCTGATACCGACGATCTAAAGAGTTTCATCGAGTCTTTAGATAAGGAGATCGATATCACGGTTTTGGGTTTAGGTTCTAACGCGTTGATTCGGGATGGCGGCGTGCCCGGAGTGGTCATACATCTTGGCAAAAATTTCGGAGAAGTCACGTTTGACGGGGATGACGTTATCGCGGGCGCCGGGGCGCTAGACGTAACGGTCTCCCGTTCGTGTCATGAGCGGCGGCTGGCCGGACTCGAATTTCTCAATGGTATACCGGGCATGATAGGCGGCGCGCTTCGGATGAATGCTGGCGCCTACGGGTCCGAAATCTCGGACGTTCTGATATCCGCAGAGGCCATGGATTCCTCTGGAAAGATACGTAAGTTATCGAAGTCCGATTTCGGGTTTTCGTATCGACGCTGCTCGGTAGACGAAGACTGGATCTTCCTCTCCGCTCGCTTACGCGGGGTGCCTAGCGACTATGCAGCGATCGCCAAACGGATGTCGCAAATCAAGGCCAGCCGAAAATCCACCCAACCAATCCAGGAACGAACCGGCGGTTCTACATTCAAAAATCCCCCCGACTCCCCCGCCTGGGAACTGATCGACGCAGCTGGTTGCCGTGGCCTTGTCGTCGGGGATGCCATGGTGTCCGAACAGCATTGTAATTTTCTGATAAATCGCGGAAACGCAACTGCCGCTGACCTAGAATGCCTGGGCGAAGAAGTCCGCCAACGGGTCAGGGCCCACTCGGGAATTTTGTTGGAATGGGAAATTCGGCTGATAGGCATCCCGGCGAAAGATGCATCATGAGTACCTCTGTAGCTTTACTGACGGGTGGGTGGTCAGGTGAACGAGAGGTATCCCTGATGGCTGGCGAAAATATCGCCGCTGCCCTTCGCGAGGCAGGCTATGAAGTACAGGAAATCGACGTAACGCAGGATATAACGTCCTTATTAAACGATCTGACCCCGCCCCCGGACATAGTCTATAATGCGTTGCACGGACCTTACGGAGAAGACGGCTGCATTCAGGGCATTCTGGAGTGCCTGGGCGTCAGATACACGCATTCCGGCGTACTTGCTTCAGCAATGGCCATGAGCAAACCAATGGCGAAATATCTGTTCAAGGCAGCGGGCATCCCCAGCCCGGAATATTGTGTCGTCTCACGCGCCGATTTCGAGGCAGGAAAACGTATTGACCTTCCATATGTAATAAAACCTCTAAATGAAGGCTCCAGCATCGGTATTCGGATTATCCGGACAGAGAAAGACGTCGCGGTACTAGGCGACGAAATCTGGGGCTATGGAAACCAAATGATGCTGGAAAGTTTCATTAACGGCCGGGAGATCACAGTATCTGTTCTGGGCGATAGGGCACTTGGCGTCACGGAAATACGCGGTCTTGAGGGTTTTTATGATTATGAAGCCAAGTATACCGAGGGGCGAGC
>CETM01072787.1_pt1 | contig 13651 bp, 14 predicted proteins | sample 361451 | NCBI WGS metagenome assembly CETM01 (sample SAMEA2622690, study PRJEB7988) | marine metagenome | isolation source: saline water (ENVO:00002010), including
TACTTGGTCCGACGTCCCTTCGACAATTGTCAACCAAAGAGATGTTTGGACGTTGTATTGCACGTCTTCCTTTGTCCCCAGGCCTAAGAACCATGGTGCGTGAGTAACGTCCTCCGAGCTCATTATCGCCAAATAGGTCTCGCCTTCTTTCAGATGAAGAACCGGCACAGTGCCGTAGACCTCTATCGTATCGCTACTCGTGCTGCATAAATCAGTGGCCAGATCTAGACAGTCAAACTGCCAAACCCATTGCTTACCCGTGATTTCCATGACATGGTAGCATTCTGACTCAACTATGGCGTTGTATCCCTCGCCCACAAGCTCGTTATTGGATGATTGCCCTTCTTCGCATTCGAACCCGTGGTAGTCGGCATCGTCTATTGGGGCCCATACTGAAGCCAACGGCATCCAGGAGATGTAGGTTAACCATACAATCAACAGAAATGGGGCAACCGTCCAAGCTACTTCCAACTTCATATCGTCATTGTGCTTCGGAAAAACTCCAACCGCAATTTCATCTGGATTTTCATGCTCAACTCCCTCTTCAGATCGATACCAGAATGAGTGATGGTATAGCCAAGTGAAGGTGAATACCGACACAACTAGAGATATCCAGATGTAGTAGTCCCACAAACCATCAAAGAGAGCGTTCTGTATCGTCAATATGCTCCCCGTGCCTACGCGTGTGAATTCCCCTCATAAGCAATACGGAAAAGTCACCATCGCGAAATGCCGCTATGGTGTTGAACAACTACAAATCATAACCCCATTTCTTGTGAGAGGGAGGGGTCCAATTTGTCTGCCAGAGAAGGTCCCCGGGACCGCGAAATTAGATTCAATAAGGCTGCCAAATCAATCGCCAAATCAATTTCTAGGAACGCCCCTACGGAGGAGGGCGGAAGCCACTGTCCAGTGATAGTTGAAGGGCCCAAAGATGAGAGGGCACTAAGGGCGTTGGGATTCTCCGGAACTATTGAGAAGGTAAACCGGGGTTGGACAAGATCGAAACTCATCGCCTACCTTCTAGATACATATGGGACTAGGAACATCATTGACAAGGGCCCCTCCATAATTTTAGCAATGGACTGGGACAGGACCGGTGGACAGCTGCAGAAGTCCATCAGGGACCGACTAATGTCTCTGGATGTCACCGTGGATGAGGAGATGAGAAAGACTCTGATGAGGGTAATGAAGCCAGAAGGTAGGACAATAGAATCTCTATTGCCTCATGCACCGACACTTCTCCCTTTGATTGCCGCTAATTCTCCGGAGGAGTCGGAGGGGACTCTTTGACTGTGTTTAGGACCAGATGAGTGACAGATCTTTCTATCCCATCAATTGACATCACATTCTTGGTGAGGTCATCTAGATCCTCCCTATTCTGCGCTCTTGCTATTACCATTGAGTCGTAGTCACCAGTGACATCGTAAACCCCGCAAACTCGTCTGTCCCTTGCAATTTTCTCCTGAATCTCAATCAGCCTCCCCTTCTCTATCCTTAGTCCAACTACCACATTGAGGCCCCAGCCCAGCTTGTCTGGATCCAGCCTCACCGCGTAACCCAGTATGACGCCGCTTTCCTCCATCTTGCTCACCCTGTTGCTCACTGTGCCGAGAGCCACGCCGACCTCCTCCGAAATCTTACGGAGCGACGCTCTGGCATCTTTCTCTAGAACCGAGATTATTTTTCGGTCGGTATCATCAATCAAACCACTCACCCGGAAACATAGTTTAGAGGTCAGGCTATTGAACATATGCCATTTTCTTTGGATCCAAGATAGACGTTCGTTCAACGAGTTAGTCTTACTCTTCCTCCAATTGGTCAACGAACCCCCTCTGGGCGTGAATGATCGTTTTCTCTGAATCGCTCAGCATCAAACTGACCCTCCCGCCGATCCAAATGGGAATGCACAGGTCCCCACAAGTCAGAACGTGGCCACCCTGTAATCCTTCCAGCCCCTCTATCGTAGATGGTACGGGCTCTTGCCCAAGCAGCACGCTATCTATTGCTCCCTGGCCAATCTCCGTGAATCCACTACTAATCTCGTTGACTAGGGCGCCAGCGGCTTTGGCGACAATACGATCCACCTGTCCCTTCCTAACCCGGGCCGTCTCAAGGCCGATGTGGATTACCTTGAGAGGCCTCCATCTCCCACCAGGAACAACCGTGCGACCGCCCCTGATTCTCCTATCTGAAGACCAAACATCGGTGACCTCCGGAGTGGACCACAGGATCTTCTTTCCCCTGGACCAAAGGTTTGGTGGAACGTTCCCCCATGCTTCTTTGACGGACTTACTGACTCCCTCTCCTATTGGCTGTGGTGAGCTGGGCAGGTCTTCTTTGGTATCCGAAGGACTCTGGCGGAATTTGGGCTCGCCCCAAGAGTATTCCATTTCAGGGGATTTCTCAAAAATTGCGATGAAGAATCCGCCTCCTCCAATCCTGTCGTTCCACACCCTCATGCAGTTAGTTAGTGACTCAGAAATCCAATCTTCTTTGGGAGGCGCCATTGACCCCTCTGATTCCTCTCCTTCGGATATTGTGCCGTCCTCTTTCAACACGGGCCATGATGTCATTCCGCCTTCCCCAGGGACCCCCTCTAGGAATTTCGAACTATCCAATAGAGAAAACCCGCTACTATTCCTCAGAACTTCAGCTACCACGGCTTCATTCTCTATAGGGTCCAGGGAGCACGTCGAGTAAACTACACGACCCCCTGGCCTAACCACGCTCAATGCTCTTCCGAGCAAGTCAATCTGGAGTCTTTGAAGGGACCTTCCTACAGAGGGAGACCACTTGTCCCAAATCTCAGGATTCTTCCTGGTAGTACCAGAGCCCGAACAGGGAGCATCTACCAGTACCCTTTCGAAGCCATCATCTGGCATCCTCGGAATGTGCCTACCATCGTGGTTGACTACTACCGAAGACCTGGAGCCATGTCTCTGAACATTCGAGACTAGGGTATTCACCCTCGAACTAACGACCTCGTTAGCAACCACCATCCCTCTGTCAGAAAGATGCTCTGAAATCTGAGTGGTCTTGGATCCAGGGGAGGCACACATGTCTAGGACTAAGTTGCCCGACTCAATTCCCATGGCCAACACCGGAATCATCGACACAGCTTCCTGTCTAGTGACTCGACCGGTCTCGTGAAGGGCGGTTAGAATCCTCCTCACCTCCCCTTCTGCCTTGCCTCTATGGAATGGGAACTCCCAGGCACTCCCGGGCCCATTGAACCACTCAATTTCTTTGGCACCGACTTGCTCTAGCCAACCCTCAACCCATACCCTATCGGGCCTAAGTGGATTTACTCTAACTGTCTCCGGGAGTCTTTCGAATGATCCGTCCAGCCAAACATTAGGATCTTCTCTCCAGCAACCGACTGCACGCAGGAGGGCACTGTTGGCAGCCATGTCCTCCCATGTCGCATCCGCCCCTGCCATGATTCACCGGTCCGTTCACAGTGCATCAAGCACACGGAGGAACGGCTTCTCGGATAGACTACGATTTTCCCCTTCCCGTACCGATCAGGATGGTAAACGGTTAAACCTCCAACGAACCGCTCTGGCCTTGCGGCTGTTGTCGCAGGTGGGATGCAAGTGAGGGTACTCAGGAGAAGGATAGCAGAAAACGCAGGCGAACCTGTCTGCATGGATGCTAATGGAGCAACGAGAAAATTGGTAGAATTGGTAGAAAGAGCACAGGCGAATGGTAGGGAGCAGGGACCACTCGTTCCCGTGGAAGCGCTAGTCACCATTGAGGGGGATGATTGGATATGGCAGATAGTGGACCACGACGTGCTAGAGATGCTAAGCCATCGGCTGGTATTCCAGAATCAAGTGGGGGTTAGAAGGGAGATACTGATGACCGCCGGCCTTGAAACTGCGGTCAGCGCCGCCTCCAGAATCGTCGAATTGGATGGTGGATGCGTGCTAATTGAGACTCTAGAGCCATGATTTGCATCTTAGCGGGCTTGAAATAGTGAGGGCAGGTGCGCGGGCCGATGGCGAAGGAGAAGAAGGGCAGTGGCATCCAGCAAGCGGCTGGGCTGATCAGGTACTTCGACGAGGAGTCCGAGGACGCCATTCAGATTTCCAAGACCTCGATTTATGCTGCCTGCATAGTTTTCTCCGTAACTATCTATCTCGCTAACCACGGAGTCCTCTCTTGGATAGGCTCGTTGTTCTAGGGGTTCACTCTTCCTCAGAGAGGTCAACGAAGGGAACGTCATCCTCGAGGAGCTCTCCGGCCCCCACCTCGTCAAAGACAGGAACGACGCTCTTCGTTAATTTCCCAGGCCTTGAAGCAATGTACTCTGACGAGCGAACCTCTGTGCTCGGGTCGGCCTCGACAATCGCACTCGCCGCCCTTCCAAGCGCTCTCTCGACAGCGGGAGCGTTCCTGTCGGACAATGCCGCCCTAGCCTCGTCCAGTGCCTGCGATGCGGAGTCTAGGATGCCACCAATCCCCCCCTCCTTCCCTCTGAGTGACTTAACCGCCTCCTCTAGCTCAATTATTTCCTCATTCATGTCTTCCTTCGCCCTTCTTTCCAGATCCAACCAAGAGGAGCCATGATCTCCAATGAGCCCACTGGTGGCCTTCTCGAACTTCCTAACTCTTACCGCCTCCCAGGGGTTCCTTCCTAGGGATGAAATGATGTCATGCACGCACCTAGCCCGGAGCTCAAGCGGACCTGTAAGCTCAATCCTGTTCAGGAAGCACCTAGCAAAGAGGCCAAACCCCCAGTAAGAGTCGCTAACTATCGTGATGCCCAACTCCCCGGCTGTCGAGGTAAGCTCCCATCTTTGTTCATCGTAGCCAGGCTCAACTGAGAACTGCGGCGGATCGTGAGGGCCCATCGATCGGAGGGAGGCTTTGGCGACATCTCCGAGGTAGACCTCCCTGCCCACTCCCGGCCAATTCACCTGTCGTAGGTAACCCTCTCCATCTATCTTCATCCTTGGATTTCCATCCATTACTTGGGCGTAAAGCACGCTTCGAACTGGATCCATGCCAACTGGCCCATCACCTGCCACGTGCCACTGTTGCGGTCACTCTGATTGAACATTGCGCGTCTAGTAATCGCTAAGTCCCTCCTAGCCTAACGAACCACATGCCTCGAAGGAAGTACGGCCGCCTTCAGAAAGTGGTGGACCACCCCCCTCGAGACAACTGCAGCAGATGCAGGTCAGGGAAGCATTGCCCCATACCTGGCCACTCGGGAAACGAGGCCGATGCTAGCAGGGAGTGGAAGGGTCCGGAAACAGTTGATAAGAGGTCGAACAAAAAGAACCCGGCAAGCAAGTAGTCACTCTACTTGTTGCACCACTTCATGGCCCAGTAGATCAGAATCTGATGAATCGCCACTCATCTCGTCTAGCAATTCAGCAAGAGGCGGGCTATTCTGAGCGCGATGGTATATCTCTCTCAGCGTCTGGTCTCCTATCTCGAGGTAAACCCTTGTTGTCGCTATACTCGAGTGGCCTAGAAGACGCTGGATGGTTACCAAGTCAGCGCCGCGCTCCAGTAGTCCTGTGGCGAAGGTGTGTCGAAGTGTGTGAGGACTCAGCCTAGATTTTGGAATATCGGATGCCTCTGCTAGCCTGTCTATCAGTTTCTGGACCGACCTCGGATTCATCCTCCTCCCTCGGCTCGATAGCAACAATGCCCTTTCCTCCTGTCCCTCCGAGCTAAGCTTGTTCCTGGACCTCCTTATTGGCATCCATGCCTCCACGACCTTTACTGTGGCCTCGGTGAAAAGCACGGTCCTGTCCTTCTCCCCCTTTCCTCCTATCACAAGAGCAGATAGGTCCTCTAGATCAAGATCCTCAATATCCAGGCCACAAAGCTCTGACACTCTGAGCCCAGTGTCTAGAAGTATTGTGACCACCGGTGAAGACAACGGGTCTTCTGAGTTCCCAGCCGCCTTTCTGAGCCTACTGAGCTCTGATCGCCCAAGCGTCCTGGGTAGCGTCTTCCTTCGCGTGGGCCTCTGTATCCAGTCAGGAACGGTGTGCCCAAACCATCCCAAAAGATGTGAAATTGCCGCTATCCTCGCATTCAGGGAGGCGGGCCTCAGCTCCCCCAGTCCATTCATCCATGCATCCATTCTCCCACCATTCGGATTGGCAATAGCGTGGAAGTCCTCCACGCTAATCGATTGCATCTCGCCCCAATCCCTCTCAGTTTCCCCCGGTAGGCATGTGGTGCTGAATGTCTTGGCAGCAACCGTGTAAGCCCTGATTGTGTGAGTGCTCTTTTTCTCTGTTCTGAGTTGCTGAACCCAGCACTCGTACCAAGGCAGACTCGAAAGCCTCTGCAGCCTTGAGGGAAGCCGGCTAATGTAAGAGCCATCCTCTGTTAGTTGGTCGGCTCTTCCAATAACGCCGGGCCAGGTACTGGTCCGCTGGCCATTCAACTCTCTTTCTACCATGTTCCTCGCCTTTCAGCTCCCAAAGGAGGTGCATCCCTGTCCCTAAGGACGAGCCCAAGTGGGCCACCGAGGTCTTGAATGCTTCTCTCCCCAACCATTCTTGGCGGCTCGTTTGTTGGACGATTGTAAAACGCCAGAGACCTAGTAGGCCTCTGATTTACCCTCGTCACCACTCTCTGGATCCAACGTCGGCTCGGAAGAATTCCCCCGAGACTCCTTCTGCTCTCTGACCTGATTCAGATGATGGATAATCTTGCTCGCAACGTTGACACCCGAAGCCGCTTCTATCCCCTCCAGTCCAGGACTGGAGTTGACTTCGAGAACTAGAGCTCCTCTCGAAGACTCTAGAAGATCGACTCCTGCGATATCAAGGCCCATAGTTTCCGCGGCTCTGCAAGCGATTTCGGCATGCTTTTCCGGAATCTCAAGCTTCTCTACCTTGGCCCCGAGGTGGAAATTTGAGCGGAATTCGCTTCCTCTAGCCTTCCTCCTCATCGAAGCGACAACTTCTCCGCCGACAACGAAAGCTCTCACATCCTGCCCGTGTGACTCCTCGATGTACTCCTGAACGAGCGGCCTCATGTCCCTCTCTAGCATCTGGTAAACCAACTGTCTGGCTTGTTGCTCCGTATGCGCTAGGAATACTCCGGAACCATGGGTGCCCTCTGTCACTTTGACCACGCAAGGAGTCCCACCGACTCTGGATATTGCCCTCCTAGTGTCCTGCCAAGTGCCAACGTGTGCGGTGATTGGGACTGGGATGCCCTTCTCGTTCATCATCTGGCAGGCAAGCAGCTTGTCCCTGCTGCTAGTTATCCCGTCTCCTTTGTTTAGGACGATGACTCCCATTCTCTCGAACGCCTTTACTATTGGGACCCCCTTACCGGTAATGGAGTTCCCAATTCTGGGAATTACGGCATCACAATCCACTGGCCAGCCCTTGTTGAACACCCTGACTCCGCTATCGTCGACCACCGTGGTCAGCCTGAGCGGGTCGAGTATCTGTACTGACCAGCCAGCAGCTTCAGCCTCTTCGAACATCCTCTTGGTGCTGTATAGCTCAGGTCCCCTTGACAGTATCACTAGCCGGGGCTCCATGACCCCCGCCGACCACAAACCCCTCTTGAGCCTGTTGCTTTGCGGAATCCCCAATCAGGGCCGCTAGAGCCCTTTACAGCGTTCAGAAAGGCGAAGGGGTTGAAAGCCTCCTTATTCGGCTAGTAAGTGAGTCAGATGCCAGAATGGGAGGTGCCGAGCCCCGAGGAACTATCCTCGATGAAGGTCGACGATCTCCGGGAGAGGTGCAGGGAACTAGGGTTGACCGTCTCAGGGAAGAAGCAAGATCTGATTGACAGGCTCTTGGATTCCGGCAATACTAGCGAATCAGATGAACAGACCGAAATTGATGCCAAGGAGGAAACTCCGGAGGCTGATGTCGGCGATGCTGTTGACAAACTACTGGCTCGTTTCGAGGGAGGAGGGGTGTCAGAGCCCGAGCAGGAAGCCATTGAGGCCGAGGTCATCGAGGCCGAGGTAGTCGCCGAAGAAGAGGAAGAGGAAATCCCGGAGGAAGAAGAGCCCGAGCCTGAGCCCGATCCGTGGTCCTCCACTCTGGTCGAGGAAGAAGTCCAAGAAACAATTGAGCCTGCTGATCAGGCCTCAATGACGATAGTTCTGCCCTCTTTCGACGTCTTCTTCGAGAATTGGAAGCCAATTTCTGCAATATTGGCGGCAGTAATGCTTGCGGGAGTAGGAGCATTCTACTTCTTCAGCGCAGACCCATCATTCCAAGCCAGGCAGCTAAAGTACGGAGACGAGATGTCCTTCCAGATCAGTGAGGGGGAAATCAGCATAGTGGGTGACGATATGATTTCACTTCTCAGGGACGCAACCTCGCCTAGCGCTCTTGATGAGATATGTGATGAATTGGCTATCACCATAGATCACGGCGATGGGGAAATAGGAGTCAGAGAGGGGACTCTAAGTGACATTAAGCACGCTTCGGACTTAGATTTCGTGGGTGCAGTAAACTCCCCCGACGCATATGGTCGTGATTTCCTTGCCGCTGAGCAGTCAATCGATTATGACTTGAATATGGATCTCACATTCAGAACCTTCACTTCAAGCGGAGAATGCGGTGGCAAACTAAGCTCTCCAGATAACACCGCGGACATTTCCCTCAAGAGGTGGGTGGAAATTACTGGGAAGGAGGCCATCCGATCCGATTTGTCGGTAGACTTCACAGATAACAATGGCGAATCCTCCAATCTACATTCCATTATTTACGATTTAGAGGAGCTATCGGGACTGAATGGGATATCCCCCCTGATGCTCCCTCTAACTCCAATCGGGTTGCACGATGTCTTCGGGGACTCCGTTCTGACTGAAGGAAGTAGTTGGAATGATGATCCACAGTGGAACTCTGACTGGAGGTGGACAGTGGGTTCGGAGACTAAGTCCTCGTATGGCAACGTTTACCCAATTACAATGTGGAATCAAGACGTAAATGACTGCTTGGGCCACGCCACCATGGAGCTCAAAGTCAAGAGCAGCAGCCCATGGCCGGTCGAGCAGACCATTGACATCCTCATCGACAAGAGCCTTGAGACCAGCAACTGTGGTTTCATCGCCGGAACGGTTTCTTCGATGTCGTTGCCCGAGGGGACTATCAAGATCAAGATGAAGATCTCAGAGCAGTCAAGCAAAACAGGATCCAAGGACGTTGAGTGGTACTCCATATACGATAGCAGGCCCGGCCCTGGAGATGACAAGCCAAGCAGCTCATCTCAGAAGCAGTGGGTTTCCTGGATGCCCGACGAGTCCGTTAGCAGAGACTTCGATCTAGAGGAAGCCATAGAGTGTACCCTGGTGAACCACTCAACCTCGGAACTGGCAATCGCCCTCGAGAGCACTGGGTACATCTGGCAGGCATATTGGTCACAGCCGACCAGATCTCCACAGTGGAACATGTCCTGGGTAAACGAGGATGATAGATCGGGATGGACCGTCGTCAGGGAGATAGGCTCTGGGTGTGACATTATCGACTATGGGACCCACCCATCGGGAACATTCAGTTGGAACAGGGAGGCAGTTCCTGACACGCTCACAATGTCCCTGTTGGAACAGAGGCTTCTGGACGATCTAAGGTATGCGGAGTTGAACCCTTATCTAGAGGGATCACAGGGATCCTGGCTTGTCGATGTCCAGATAGGGTACCTACTGACATCCCCCGATGAAGGACTTCTTTCCGGCACTTTCGCAGATATTCTCACTGAAGGCAAGGTCACAATCCTCATGGACAGGAATTGGGGAAGCCCAGAGGACGGGGGAAGGGAGCACACCCTCAGACTAGCAATGGACGCCGAGACCGGAAGGATGGCAGGATGGGTCCACACCCACGGCCCGTCCACGTAGTGACCCTTCTGGCATTATTCGCGCCCCATCTATCGGCACGTTGAACACCCTTCCGAGCGCCGAAGGCGCTCGTATGAACGCCGATGAAGAGGGAGACCACCTCCCCGAGGTCGACAAGGCCCCTCTTGTTGTCGACGTCGAGTTCGTCGAGACGGAGGAGTCGCAAGACGCCCCCCTCCTCAACGCGGCGGAGCAGGTTAGCACCACTAGGGCAAGTGGGCCAATGGAACTCCCACTTTCCCTCCCGACCCCCTCTGGCAGGGCAAGGGTGGTTACCGTAATCAATCAGAAGGGAGGAGTGGGCAAGACTACCTCTGTGATCAACGTGGCAGCCCAGATGGGACTCAGGGGGCACAGGGTACTGGTAGTGGACGCCGACTCCCAGGGAAACTGCGCCACCGGCCTCGGGGTGGACAAGAGCAAGGTAAGAGCCACTACCAGGGACCTCATCTTGAATCCTGAGACCGCCGTAAATGCGAGACACGCAACAGCCGTGGATAACGTGCACATGATAGTGGGGGACAGGACTCTTGTGGGATTGGAGCAGGAGATGCTCAGGCAGTTGGGAAGAGAGAGGAGAATGACCGAGGCCCTCGCCCCACTACTGCCTCACTATGACCTGATCATCATAGACACGCCACCCTCATTGGGGCTGGTCACAATAAACGCTCTAGTTGCCAGTGATGGAATAGTAATCCCAGTCCAGACAGAGTACTTCGCTCTTGAGGGATTGGCCCTTCTATCGGGAACGATCAGAGAAGTCAGGGCATTCCTCAACCCTGACCTTGGTGTCGACGGTGTCCTCATGACGATGCACGCACCGACAAAACTCAACCAGCAGGTCGCCACGGAGCTCAGGGAGTCATTTCCAGGGCTAGTGATCGAACCTGCAATACGCCGGAACATACGCCTCGCCGAGGCCCCCAGCCACGGAATACCCATTCACCTCCACAAACCAACGAGCGCAGGCGGCCAGGACTACCAAGAAATTACATCTGTACTAGAGAGACGTTGGAGACTGGCCTAGATGGGAGAGCTGACCTCCAGAGGAGCAGGGCACGTCGCTCCAAACGACTCCCCGAGGATCGCCGTACTATGGATGATTTTCGGAAGCTTTTCTTTCGGTACCATGAATGCCCTGGTCAAGTGGGTCTCGGTCGAGGCTGACGTATGGATGGTCATCCTAATCCGCTCTGCCGTCATAGCCTTCGCAGTGGCCGGTTACGCCGCAGCAAGGGGCCTGAGCCTCAGGGCAAATGACCCCCGGACGATGTTCCTGAGATGTGCAGTGGGGCTGTTCGCGATGATTCTCTACTTCACCGCACTATCGAGGATTCCCATAGGTCAGGCAGTCACCCTACAATACACCGCCCCGCTCTTCGTCGCTCTGCTCTCAGGCACTGTGATTCGAGAAAAGGTATCGCCATCGGTAGCGGGACTGGTGGTTTTCGCATTCGTGGGAATCATTCTCATCGTGTCCCCCGATCTAAGGTCAGTAGAGCCCGACGCGCTTCTGGCACTCGGCTCGGGACTTTTCGCTGCACTGGCATACATCTACGTAAGGGAACTCAGGAAGACTGACTCCGCATCGAGCGTGGTTTTCTGGTTTGCAGCCTTCTCCGTGGCAGGCAGCCTATTCCAAGCCGCTCCTGACATCCCAGACCTATCTCTGGAGGCCGCTGCAGCACTTGTCGGTATAGGGGTGGGTGCGGGTTGCGGACAGGTGGGAATTACCATGGCATACCACCAGGCGAATGCCGCTTGGGTGAGCGCCTTCTCCTACCTCACGGTCATAGTGGCCACTTTCTACGGCTGGCTGATATTCGGGGAGACCCTTGCAGCTTCCGACTGGATCGGTGGAATCCTAATCGTAGGATCAGGGATAGTCCTCATATTCGTCTCGCCGAGTTCTGACGAGGAGGAGTAGATCACTCCCTCCAGACCAGCACGTCCTCTACTGCCTTCCTCTGTATGTCTGGAACCATTGCATCCTCAGCCGGGAAGCCCACAGGTAGGAGCAACATCGCGTGCTCGTGCTCCGGGCGCCCCAGTATTTCCCTTAGGAAGCCCATGGGTGAGGGCGTGTGAGTGAGGGTGACAAGACCCATGTTGTGTATGGCTGCAACGAATAGGCCTGCCGCTATGCCGCACGACTCCTGTGAGTAGTATGTGGGGGCCATCTCCCCTGAAGACCTCTCCCTCTGAGAGTGTCTGAAGAGAGCCACTACCCACGGCGCCTCTGTTATGTGCTCCTTGACGTGATCAGTCCCAAGGGGCTCTAGGACCTCCTTCCATGCATCCGGTATCCTCTCCTCGTAGAACCGCCTCTCCTCCTGCTCTGCGGCCCCTCTTATCTTCGACTTGAGGTCCTGGTTGGATATCGCCACGAAGGTCCAGGGCTGGAGATGAGCTCCCGATGGAGCGGTGCTAGCAGTCCTCACAGCGGTCTCGATAAGTTCCCTGGGGACTGGCCTGTCAGAGAAGTGACGCGTCGTCCGCCTCCCATCCATCAGCTCGTAGAACGTCTCCGCGTTCTCTTGCATTTCTTCGGGGGCGAGCTCTTGGAAAACAAGCCGGACGAACCCCCGTTCCTCTGCGCTCATGATACCGCTCAGTCCCGTCTGCCCATCAAGCCTGCCGTCGTAATCGCGAGAATGGAGACCCCTGCACCGATGGCTAGCGCAGTGAACTCCAACGCGTACTCATCTAGAAGGCCCGGGGACTCCTCAGAATCCCCCTGGGAACTGCTCTCATTGATGCACTCCTGGTCTGAACCGCCCCAAGACCCGCTGTCGAACCAGCAGTCGGACCATACCTTCCATCCGAACCCCGTCTCAGGTACACCGGTAGTGTTGCCGTCCTCCCAATTCATCTCGATCCTCCAGTTCACGTAGGTGACAGTTTCATCCGGGATGATCGTCCCCTCCCAAGAACCCCCCTCTTCATCCAGAGTCATAGAATTGTTAACCGGGGCGTAGCAGACCCCTGAGTTGACGCATATTTGAGTGATCCAACTAACTGTTGTACCGTTCGTACTGGCTTCATCGCTCAGCATAACGGTTAGTCCGAAAACCTCTCCGGCAGACGCCTCACTGGGGTATGCGATATCCTGTATGCTAGTACCCTCTAGAGACGTGCCCTCGTTGACCCCGCTCTCCCCTGCGCAGTTAATTGGTACAACCAAAATGAGGCATACGAGCAAAACAGCGAACGCGCGCATGGAGCCCTCGTACGCACCCCCACTCATCAATGGTGAGGCATCATGCCTCAATCTCCCACAATTCGTCGCCTATCCAGTGAATCGTCGATATCGCCTTCCCCTTCGTCATCTCCATCATCTCGTCCCCATCGACAAGCGCCACGCCTATCGCAAGGGGTGTCCCTCTGTCCTGGTCTCTGACCCAGACGAAACCGCCAGCATCCACCGAGGGATCAGCGATGTGTACCCCTGCACCCATGCAGTCCGCCCCGTTGAGGAGGAAGGGAGTGGCACCGTCGTCAACAGCAGCCCAGCATCTTTCAGGCTTCCAGTGAAGTATTCCTCTGATGGTTGGAACCCACTTGAGCGAATCGCCCATCTCTACCTTGATTCCAACTACCGTCCGATCTAGCAGCAGTATGTCCCTGCCCTCGAAGTGGGCCAGCTCGATGAAGCCATCAGATAGGTCGATATCCATGCCCAAAACAACTCCGAGCTCCCTCTCGACCTCCCTTACATGCTTGTGCCTGACCGGCTTCCTCTTGCGCATGCGGGGCCCGCCCATGTGCCAGCGTGCCAGAGACTACGACAAGAACGTAGTGCTG
>CETM01457085.1_pt1 | contig 13650 bp, 8 predicted proteins | sample 361451 | NCBI WGS metagenome assembly CETM01 (sample SAMEA2622690, study PRJEB7988) | marine metagenome | isolation source: saline water (ENVO:00002010), including
ATTACCTCATGCAGTATTAATGATGATACCTGAGGCCTGGTCGGGGCACGAAACAATGGATGAAGCCCGTAAAGCTTTTTATGAATATCACGCTTGCCTTATGGAACCTTGGGACGGTCCGGCTTCAATTGCCTTTACCGATGGCGAAGTTATCGGTGCTGTGCTTGATAGAAATGGTCTGAGACCGTCACGTTATTATGTGACAAAAGACGACATGGTTGTTATGGCATCTGAGGTGGGTGTTTTGGATATAGAGCCAGAAAATGTAGAGATAAAAGAACGATTACATCCTGGCCGTATTTTTATGGTAGATACGAAGCAAGGACGTATTATCGATGATTCAGAGCTGAAAGAAGAGTTTGTTGCTGCTGAGCCATATCAAAAGTGGTTAGAAGAAAATTTATTATCAATTGAAAAATTACCACTACCAAAAGAAATTGCCAATTCTGATTCGGCAAGTTTACTTCAACGCCAGCAAGTATTTGGCTATACCTATGAAGATTTAAAAATACTCATGGCGCCAATGGCAAAAAATGCTATGGAGCCAACCGGTTCAATGGGAACAGATGCAGCTCTAGCAGTTTTATCAAATCGTTCACGCTTACTTTATGATTATTTCAAACAGTTATTTGCACAGGTAACCAATCCACCCTTAGATGGCATTAGGGAAGTACTGGTTACTCAGGTTGCAACGACAATCGGACCTGAGGGTAATTTACTAAAACCAATCGCGGAAAGTTGCAGAAGGATTAAGATTAATTCTCCTATATTAACCAATGAAGAATTGGCAAAAATAGAGAACGTAGATTTTCCTGGGTTTAAAACAAAAAAGATTTCAATCCTATATCCGGTCAAAGACGGAAAAAAAGGATTAGATAAATCATTAAAAGAAGTTTGTAAAGAAGTCGATATTGCAATTGATAAAGGTTTTTCATTCGTTATTCTTTCAGATCGTGGTGTTAATGAGAATGAGACAGCAATACCTGCACTCTTGGCAACTGCGGGCGTACATCACCATTTAATTCGAAATGGAAAACGAACACAAATCGGATTAATCCTCGAATCTGGCGAGCCAAGAGAAACTCATCACTTCGCTGTACTTTTAGGTTACGGTATAGGTGCAATTAACCCATATCTTGCACTAGAGTCCTTAGGTGATTTAATCAAGAAAGGACATCTACCGCAGATAAAGCAAAATGAAGCAGTGGATAATTTTATCAAGGCAGTTAATAAAGGCTTAGTCAAGATAATGTCAAAGATGGGAATATCAACAGTACAGTCATATTGTGGCGCTCAGGTTTTTGAGGCCATTGGTCTTGAAAAGGAATTCGTTGATAAATATTTTACATGGACAGCATCGCGTATTGGAGGAATTGGAATTGATGTTATAGCTACAGAAATAAGCCAAAGACATAACAATGCTTATCCTAATCGTGAAGTTAAACAGCGGGAGTTGGAATGGGGTGGTGAATATCAATGGCGTCGTGATGGCGAATATCACCTCTTTAATCCCGATACTGTTTTTAAATTACAGCATGCTACTCGATCTGGGCAGTACGAGATTTTTAGAGAATATACCTCCTTGGTTGACGAGCAAAATGAAAATTTAGCAACACTTAGAGGTCTATTCGAATTTAGATTTAACAAAAATTCAATTTCAATTGATGAAGTTGAGCCAATTGAAAACATTATGAAACGTTTTTCAACCGGAGCTATGTCTTACGGTTCGATTAGTAAACAGGCTCATGAGACATTAGCTATTGCAATGAATCGTATTGGTGGAAAATCAAATACTGGTGAGGGAGGAGAAGATCCAGATCGATATATTAGGGATAAAAATGGAGATTCGAGAAGAAGCGCAATTAAGCAAGTTGCATCAGGTCGTTTCGGTGTGACCAGTGAGTACTTAGCAAATGCAGATGATCTCCAAATCAAAATGGCCCAAGGTGCAAAGCCTGGTGAAGGAGGACAATTACCAGGCACCAAAGTTTATCCGTGGATTGCAAAGGTACGTCATTCGACCGCTGGTGTTGGCCTAATTTCACCACCACCACATCATGATATTTATTCAATTGAAGATTTAGCTCAACTTATACATGATTTAAAAAATTCAAATCCAAATGCTCGTGTCCATGTTAAATTAGTTGCAGAAGTCGGCGTTGGGACTGTAGCCGCGGGTGTTGCAAAAGCTCACTCTGATGTTGTTCTAATTTCCGGTTATGATGGAGGCACAGGGGCATCACCAATAAGTTCGCTTAAACATGCCGGGTTACCATGGGAATTAGGGGTTGCTGAGACTCAGCAGGTTCTTGTCCAAAATGGACTAAGAGATCGTATTGTTGTACAGACTGATGGGCAACTTAAAACCGGGCGAGATGTCGTTATCGCGACTTTGTTGGGCGCAGAAGAATTTGGTTTTTCAACTGCACCGTTAGTCGTTATGGGTTGTATTATGATGCGTGTTTGTCATTTGAATACTTGTCCTGTAGGAGTTGCAACTCAAAATCCAGAACTTACAAAAAAGTTTACTGGCCAACCTGAATTTGTAGAGAACTTTTTCAAGTACATTGCGCAAGAAGTGCGTGAGTATATGGCACAACTGGGATTTAGAACAATTGATGAAATGGTTGGTCAGGTTGATAAATTAGATGTTAGGAAAGCAATTGATCATTGGAAGGCAAAGGGACTCAACTTTTCAAAAATATTATACAAACCAGAACCTCGTGTTGGTGATGAAATTTATTGTACTAAAAAGCAAGATCATGGTCTGGAAAAATCACTCGATGTTACAAAATTAGTTCCGTTATGCAAGGAAGCGTTAGACAACGGCGAGAAAATTGATATCACAACGCAAATTAGAAACATTAATAGGACAACTGGCACAATCCTTGGTTATGAGATTACAAAGCGCTTTGGTAGTGAAGGACTTGCCGAAGATACTATAAAAATTCATTTTAATGGTTCAGCGGGTATGAGTTTCGGTGCATTTATTCCAAAGGGTGTTACCCTAACGCTTGAGGGTGATGCGAACGATTATATTGGTAAGGGATTGTCTGGTGGTAAAATCATTGTTTACCCACCATTAAAATCTACTTTTGTTGCCGAGAAAAATATTCTTGTTGGTAACGTCGTTCTTTATGGTGCAACACAAGGCGAAGCATATTTTCGAGGGATTGCAGGTGAACGTTTTTGTGTGAGAAATAGTGGTGTTAATACGGTTGTCGAAGGAATTGGTGATCATGGTTGTGAATATATGACGGGTGGACGAGTTGTTGTTATAGGAAAAACCGGACGTAATTTTGCTGCGGGAATGTCTGGTGGCATAGCGTATGTTTTGGATGAGCATGGGGATTTTAAAATTAATTGTAACGAAGGAATGGTTGACTTAGATAAATTGACAGATGATGAGGATTGTCAGTGCGTAAAAACATTACTCACTAAACATATTCATTTTACGAAAAGTACCGTTGCAAAAAATATTTTAGATAACTGGGAGCGTTATCAATCGAAATTCATTAAGGTTATGCCAAAAGACTATAAACGTGTTTTAAATGCTATTAGAAAAGCACGAGAGATTGGAGCATCAGAAGATGAAGCTGTAATGGAGGCTGCGCATGGGTAAAGCAACAGGGTTCATTGAGTTTAAGAGGGAAAAACAACCCTATAGACCAGTGGAAAAACGTTTGCATGACTGGAATCAAGTTATGGAAACATGGCCTGTTGAACCTTTAAAAAAACAAGCTGCCCGTTGTATGGATTGCGGTATTCCTTTTTGCCATCAAGGCTGCCCCTTAGGAAATCTCATACCTGATTGGAATGATTTGGTCTATCGTGATCAATGGCTTGATGCAATAAATCGATTACATGAAACTAATAATTTTCCAGAATTTACTGGTACTTTATGCCCCGCTCCCTGTGAAGGTTCTTGTGTATTAGGAATTAACGACGAACCTGTAACGATAAAAGCAGTTGAACTTTCGATTATAGATAAAGCCTGGGAGAACGGATGGATAAAACCAGAGGTCTCAGAAAAGAAAACAGGTAAAAAGATTGCTATTGTTGGCTCTGGTCCTGCTGGTTTAGCAGCAGCTCAGCAGCTAGCGCGCGTCGGACACCATGTTACTGTATTTGAGCGTGACGATCGTATTGGCGGTTTACTTCGTTACGGAATTCCTGAATTTAAAATGGAAAAAAAGCGTCTTGATAGAAGATTAGTACAACTAGTTGATGAAGGCGTGGTATTTAAAACTAATTGTAATGTAGGGACAGAAATTGAAATAAATGATTTGCAAAAAAACTTCAATGCAGTGTTATTAACTGGCGGGGCATGCGAATCACGAGAACTAATTGTTGAAGGTCGAGATTTAAAAGGTATTCACCAGGCAATGGAGTTTCTTCCAATGCAGAATAAAGTTTGTGAAGGAGATGATAGACCAAATGATTTTATTAGTGCTGAAGGAAAAGATGTTGTTATTATTGGTGGAGGTGATACTGGCGCAGATTGTTTAGGCACAGTAAACCGTCAAGGTGCAAAATCAGTACACCAGTTAGAGATTTTACCAAAACCGCCGAATGTAAGAGCAGAAGATAATCCATGGCCAGAGTGGCCACGCATTTTTAGAACAGCATCTGCACACGAGGAAGGTGTTGAGAGGGTTTATTCTGTCTCAACAAAAAAGTTTGTTGATGACGGTAAAGGTAATGTTAAGGCCTTGCAAGTTACGAAAGTAGAAATGAAAAACGACAATGGTAAAATTACATTTGAAGAAGTAAAAGGAAGCTCTCAAGAATTACCTTGTGATTTAGCTTTATTAGCGATGGGATTTATTGGCCCAGAGAAACCAGGCATGTTGGAGCAGCTCGGAGTTAAGCTTGATAATCGTGGGAATGTTGTAACCGATAAAAATACATGGATGACAAATGTTGAAGGAGTATTTTCTGCTGGCGATATGCGACGCGGACAAAGCTTGATTGTATGGGCAATTGCTGAAGGAAGGTCCGCTGCAGCGGGTATCGATAAATATCTCATGGGCAATACTGATTTGCCCGCACTTGTATAAGTTTTTAGCCGAATGTCATTTTTAGATCATCGTAATCTGCCACGATTACATGAACATTGGAGTAACCCATTATTTGTAAGGTATTAGCTGAAAGAGAAGCACGTCCGCCTGTTTTGCAATGAACTAATATAGGGGCATCATGTTTATCACAAATATCCATAATTTTCATTTCTAATAATCCGCGAGGAATATTTACAGACTCTTTTAGTTTTGAGCTTTCTGCTTCTTTTGGTTCTCTAACATCGATAACAATTGTATCTTCATTTCTATCGAAAAATAGTTTCGCTTGAACATGATCTAAGCAATCACAATTCGATTTTGCAGCAGTTATGAGATCACTCGCTGGAATTATCATTTATAACCTCGTAAAAAATAAAAATCTGTAGATTAGTATATTAATTTTTATTGTCGATGTAATCGACTGTCGAATACAGTATGATTCGTTTAAAACTTTTAGTAATTTATTATACCATTTAAATGTCTACACAATTAAAAAATGATCGCTTAATTAGGGCTTTGCTTCGGAAACCCGTGGATATTACACCTGTATGGATAATGCGTCAGGCGGGGCGATATTTACCTGAATATAGGGAAAAACGTAAAAAAGCCGGAGATTTTCTTACTCTTTGCCAAACACCAGAACTGGCTTGCGAGGTTACTTTGCAGCCAATTACTCGTTATCCGCTGGATGCCGCAATTATATTTTCAGATATTTTAACAATTCCTGACGCAATGGGCTTAGGTTTAAAATTGGTTGAATCGGTTGGCCCAAAATTTGAAAACTCAATTAATTCTTTAAGCGATATTAAAAATCTGCCTCTGCCAGATCCAGAAAAAGAATTAAAATATGTTATGGACGCAATCCGTCTTGTCAAAAAAGAGTTAGATGGCAGTATTCCATTAATTGGATTTTCAGGTAGCCCATGGACCTTAGCAACTTATATGATTGAAGGAGGGTCGAGTAAAGAATTCAGTAAAGCAAAAAAAATGTTACAAGCGGAACCTGATACTTTACATGTTCTGCTTGATCATCTTGCTAAGTCAGTAATACTTTACCTAAATGCACAAATAAACGCTGGTGCACAAGTTATAATGATTTTTGATACTTGGGGCGGGATGCTAACAACACCTAATTATATGGAATTTTCACTTTTTTATATGAAAAAAATTTATGAACAATTGGAAACTAATTTTAATGGAGTAAAAATTCCGGTTATATTTTTTACAAAAGGTTCAAGCCTTTGGATTGAAGATATTGCAAAAACTGGTTGTGATGCCGTGAGTATTGATTGGAATACTGACATAAAAAAAATCCGTAGAAAAGTGGGAGATCGTGTTGCTATACAAGGCAACATGAATCCCGCAGTATTAAAAGAGAGTGAGGAAGTAATTATAAAAGAAGTTCAATCAATTTTGGATAGTTATGGTACAGGTTCAGGCCATGTATTTAATCTTGGACACGGCATAACACCAGACATTAATCCTGATAATGTTGAAGTTCTTGTTAATGCAGTTCATGATTTGAGTAAAAAATATCATAAAAACTAAAAAGATTATATTTATTATGTTGTTAAAAAAATTTAATTTGGTAATAAAGGGATTTTGTATTGGGTCCGCTGATATAATTCCAGGAGTAAGTGGTAGCACAATAGCTTTTATACTCGGCGTCTACTCAAGATTAATTGATGCAATAAAATCATTTAATAGTGAGTGGTTAGGTATGATTTTTTCATTTGACTTAAAGGGAATATTTCATAAACCACACTTTAATTTTTTAATACCATTAGCAGTTGGTATTTTTTCAGCAATATTCTTCTTCACCCGTATTATACCTTTGCCAATATTAATTCAAACACACCCTGAAATAATTTATGGTCTATTTTTCGGATTAGTTTTAGGCTCTATTTTTTTATTTTTATATCAGTTGAAAAAATATATTTGGCCTTTTTTTAATACTTCCTGGAAAAATAGTTTCATTCTTTTATGTGGGATTATTTTTGGTTCTAGCTTGATTCATGTAATCCCATCTTCAACGCCGGATGATAGTTGGTTTATTTTTATTTGTGGGGTAGTTTCAATATCAGCTATGTTATTACCAGGTGTTTCCGGTTCATTTATTTTGTTGGTGTTTAAAAAGTACGCTTATATTTTAGGTGCAATCGGCCATCTTAATTTTTCTGTCATAACACCATTTATTTTTGGGGTAATTATTGGGCTTATTTTCTTTAGTCGCTTAATTTCATACATATTAAAAAACTTTTATGAACAAACTATGCTTTTTATGGTTGGGCTATTAATAGCTTCATTGTACTTGATTTGGCCATTTCAAATTCGCACTTACGAAATAATTCGTGAAAAAGAAATATTAACCTCATCATTGCCATATATACCCGAACTGCTTAGTCAAGATATATCTTATTCAATAGCTATGATGATTATCGGGTTATTAATCGTAATAATTCTTAGTAGGTTTTCTAAAGAATCAGTTACAATCTGATTTTGGAGGCTATAACTATAAGAAATATAGGCAAATGATTATGCCATTGTCTGAAATTATGCTGGTTGTAATGGGGTTATTGACCGTCTCTATGATGGCCGCAGCAATATGTAATTATATTCCTGTCCCATATACTGTTTTTCTTGTTATTTTAGGTATGTTCCTTGGTTCTCTGGCAAGACAGGACATTGGATTAAACTTCTTATTAGATTTTCAATTAACACCTGATTTAGTTTTATATTTATTCCTTCCAGTTTTGATTTTTGAGTCAGCAATCAATCTTGATGCCAGATCTCTAATGAAGGATATTGCACCAATATTGGTTCTTGCTATTCCGGCTTTGGTAATCTCTACTACGATTGTTGGTCTAGGACTATGGTTCATAGAAGATTTTAATATTATATATGCTTTGATCTTCGGTGCATTAATATCTGCTACGGACCCTGTTGCCGTTATTTCATTATTTAAAGAATTAGGTGCACCTCATAGACTGACAGTCCTTGTTGAAGGTGAGTCGTTATTAAATGATGCGACCGCCATTGTCTTATTTAATATCCTGCTTGGTATATCTATTTGGGGGCAGTTTGGCGTATTTGATTTTTATGTTGCTGTTGCTGAATTTCTCAAAGTATTTTTTGGAGGGTTAGGTGTTGGCATAATAATTGGGATTGTCACGAGTGAATTACTTAATCGAATACATGCAAACATTAGCGGGTATTTAATTATGTCAATTGTTGTGGCCTATAGTAGTTTTGCAATATCAGAGCATATAATGCACCTTTCTGGAGTTATGGCAGTTGTTTCTTCAGCAATAACATTAGGACTCCTTGGTGCAAACCGTATTCCTCAAAGGGAAAAAGAAACAGTTGATGAAACATGGGATATTTTAGCTCTAGTTTGTAATTCACTTTTATTTTTACTTGTCGGATTATCTGTTGATGTCTCACTTCTATTTTCACACCTTGACACTATTTTTGTTGCAATTGTACTCGTGTTAGTTGCCCGTGCTGCCGGAATATACACACTAGTCCCATCCGCTGTGAGCATATTTAAACTACCTAATATTAGTATGAGGGAGAAACATATAATGTGGTGGGGAGGCTTAAAAGGAGGTTTGGCAATTGCAATTGTTTTATCTATACCCACCACTATGCCGGGAAGAGAAACACTCATTTATGTGACACTTGGCGTAGTAATTTTCTCGCTTTTAGTGAATGCGTCAACAGTCAGACCTTTAATGCGAAAATTAGGATTTGATAAATTTACAGATCAAGAAGAAATAGAGTTGCAACATGGTTTAAAACAATCATTCTCACAAGCAGAAAATATTTTAAAAATATTTAAAAAAGCAAACATAATCCCAAGAAGTACAAAAAAAATAATACAAGAAAAAACAAAAAAAATATTTGAGGTCAGTGAAAGTACTTCAGATACGTATACGAAAACTCATTACGTTAAAGTCACTGCACTACGTATGGAAATGAAAGAGCTTAAATATCTCTACGATATTGGTTTTTTACAATACTATACTTATATGAATATGAAAATTTTATTGCAACGTGAAAGTGATAATTTAGAACTAAATGAAAAAAAGAATGCTGAGAAAAATGCAACAATAAAGCAAAGCCCATTTATTAGGTTAGAAAAGTCAATAATAAAGCAATTACGTGAACACGATTTTGCATCAAGTTTCTTGTCGAGATACCAATACTTAAGATTTTCACAGACATTACAACGAAATATTGCAGGTTTATTAATTTGCAAAAAAGTGATGGAAAAAATTGACAGTTTAGATGATGTCGAAGGTGAGATTAAAAAAAATATTATTAATCAGTATAAGCAAAGACATGACCGCCGAAAAAAACGACTTGAGGATATATCCGCGAACTTTCCTGAATTTTATGAAAGATATGAAACGCGATTATTTGAAAAAGTTTCACTGAATGCTGCTGATTTTTTTATTCGTGAAGCTTATAACAATAGTGAGTTTGGCACTAAAATTTTTGTTAATATTAAAAAACGCATCGATGATGCAATTAATGAGTTGCCCAAAATAACTGACTCTATTCCAGTTCTACAACCACGTGAGATGATCGCGATGGTACCTTTATTGCAGGGGCTGTCTGATAAACTAATAGATCAATTATCTAATCGGGCAAAAGAACTTACATTTTTACAAGGAGATCTTGTCATTGAACAAGGCGAAAAAGGAGATTCTCTTTATATTATAAACCATGGGGAATTAACAATTTATAAAACAGAGCATATAGATAAACCTATTGCAGAATTAAAATCGGGAGATTTTTTTGGAGAGATGGCTCTTCTCGGAGAACAAGTTAGAACTGCCAATGTTAAAGTAAATAAGCCAACATCACTATTACGTTTAACTAGAAAAGATGTTTTACTAATGGCTGAAAATGAACCAGAACTAAAAAATCGACTAGAAAGAGCAATAGAAGAAAGAAAGTAATCCGGGATGTTTTAAAAAACTTTTCTTCTTATAATGTTTATAAATAAAACAAAAGTAAAGAATATTAATAATGGTATATTTCCGTATTTGCTAAAAGGTGTTTCCCCAGAAAACAATTCTACGTCTGAATTTAATACATTTTTTTCAAACTGGGGAGAGCGGGATATGGTTTTTCCTTTATTATTGATAATAGCTGAAATCCCATTATTAGTTGCACGTAAAAAATAACGACCATTTTCCATCGCACGCATTCTTGCAATCTGTAAATGTTGATGGGGAGCTATTGAATCACCAAACCAAGCATCATTACTAACATTAATAAGTATATTGGCATCTGGCATTGAGCGTCTTATTTCATTGCCGTAGGCACTCTCATAACAAATACTCATACCAAAATTTCCTTTGCTAGTCTTGAAATTTTTTTCAGTCTTTTTACCTGATGAGAAATTAGATATCGGTATATTTAATAAATGTAAAGGACGACTTAGAATTTTTCTAAATGGCAGATACTCACCAAAAGGAACAAGACGATGTTTATTATAGAAGCGATGTTTATTATCAATTAATATTATACTATTGAAATAATTATCAGAAGTTACATCATCATTTACGATCCCTGACATAAAAAAAGTGTTACTAGATTGCTGTTTTTTATTTATTTCTGAAATAAAATTTTTAGTCATGTGATATTTTGAGGCAATTGCAGTTTCCGGCCAAATTATAAGATCGGATGACCAAAAAGGATCACTTAGTTGAGTATAAATATTATATGATTCTTTCAATTGATTAGGATGCCACTTAATTTCTTGTGGTATTGCGCCTTGTACCAATGCAACATTTAAGGTTCTTCCTGTATTTTCCGTCCAATTTATTTTGTTTAACAATATTGACGACATAAATATTATAATGAGTAGCGATAAACTAATTATTTTTTCTATTTTATTAGGAGAAAATATTTTTATTGCTGAAATAGCAGCAATGCAAACAATAAATGAAATACCATAATCACCGATTAATGGCGCAAAATTAGATAAATTACTATTTGTTTGGCTCGTTCCTATATTTAACCATGGGAAACCTGTTAGTACCCATCCACGAGACCATTCAGATAACACCCATAGTATTGGCAAGCTAACAAAAATGGACGACTTAAAATATTTGGTTGCTATATAACCCACGAGTGCTGGGTATAATGAAATAAAGGCAATTAGGATATATGTAAAAAAGAGAGCAAAAAATATACTTACGCCGCCAAATAAATCTATACTTATATGCAGCCAATTTACTCCGATACCATACATTGCGAACCCGAATAAGTATCCTAATATAAAAGATTCACGTGAAGTTTTTGTCTTCACCCATAAGTAAAAGATAATAGCCAATGAAAAAAAACTAAGAAAATAAAAATCAAACGGTGAAAATGAGAAAGGAACTAAGCCCCCTGAAAAAAGGGCTAATAATCTTTTTATAAATAATTTATTAGGAGAATTATTTTTCAATTTTTATAAAAAAATATTAAATATTTTTGTAATTATTCTTTTTCAGTCTTGCTCTCTAATGAATTATCAGATTTGACTTGTGTAAATAATAGAAGTTTGACTCGTCTTTTATCTGCCCTAAGTACTTTTATAGCGAATTTATCAAAATTAGTAGTCTCACCACGTTTAGGTAAATAACCAAAAGCATTTATAACAAAGCCACCAACAGTTTCATATTCGTCGTCTTGAATTTTTGTATCAAAGAATTGATTAAATTCATTAATTGGAGTAAGTGCCTTAACGGTATATCGATTATTATCATGAATATTTATATTGACTTCATTATCACCATGATCATGTTCATCTTCAATTTCACCAATAATTTCCTCAATGACGTCTTCAATTGTTACTAAACCAGCTATACCATTATATTCATCAACAACAATTGCCATATGGTTGCGACTCATTCGAAATTCCCGTAATAAAACATTGACACGTTTACTTTCCGGTATGAACACAGTAGATCTCATCATATCTTTTATATCAAAAACTTTTTTAGGATCAGCATAATAATTCAATAGATCTTTGGCTAGTAAAACACCAACTATTTCATCGTTTGTATCACCGATCACAGGAAACCTCGAATGCCCAGATTCTACAACGCTTGAAAGTATGTCCTTTGGTTTAGCTTTATGGTCTATTATGATCATTTGAACACGAGGAACCATAATGTCACGTACATGAGTTTCAGAAACATGTAATGCACCTTCAATCATTAGTAATGCATCAGCATCAAGTAAACTTTTGTTTTCTGCATTTCTCAAAATTTCAATCAAAGCCTCTTTGGTAGAAGGCGTATGTTTGAAAAAATTTTTCAAAAAGATTAGTCCTTTTTTATAAATATTATTTTTTATGTTATTCATCGTTCTTATTTTTTTATGATATAAGGATTATTATAACCTAAGTCACTTAGAATATTGATTTCCTTGGTTTCCATAGTATTTGCCTTATTTTTTGATTTATGATCATAGCCTTGTAGATGCAATATGCCGTGAATAACTAAATGTGCGTAATGTTCGTTTATATCTTTTTTTTGTTCATTAGCTTCAGTGGCTGCAACATTTGTACATATGACTACATCACCTAAAAGGTTTGGTGCTTGTTCAATGGTTTCAGAGATAGGAAAAGACAATACATTTGTTGCATAATTTTTGCTGCGCCAAATTTTATTCAGTTTTTGGCTTTCATTCATATCGACAAATCTAATTACTATATCTGCTTCTTTATTTTTTTTATCTAGAGCCTTCTTTGCCCATCTGATAATCAGTTCATCTTTAGGAAGAGGTTCAATATTTGAAACTTTTTGTATTTCGATCATCAGTATACATTTAATTCTTATTATAAAATTAAATATTAATTAGAATTGGACTCATGCTTTTCATAGGCATTAAGAATTCTAGCGACCAAAGCATGACGAACAACATCCTTAGATTTAAAGAATGTGAAACTGATTCCCTTTTCATCATTCAGAATATCGATAACGTGCTTAAGCCCAGAGACTTTTCCTGTTGGAAGATCTATTTGTGTTATATCACCAGTTATAACAGCTGTTGAGTTAAAACCAATACGCGTTAGAAACATTTTCATTTGTTCAATGGTTGTGTTTTGTGCTTCGTCGAGAATAATAAATGCTTCGTTTAGAGTTCTTCCCCTCATAAAGGCTAACGGAGCAACTTCTATTACATTTTTTTCTATTAATTTTGATACTTTTTCAAAACCGAGCATTTCATACAGAGCATCGTATAGCGGACGTAAATATGGGTCGACTTTTTGTACAAGATCCCCTGGTAAGAAGCCCAATTTTTCACCTGCTTCTACAGCAGGCCTTACTAGCACCAGTCTTCTTACAACATCCTGCTCCATAGCTGCAACAGCGCAAGCTACGGCAAGATATGTTTTCCCAGTCCCAGCAGGTCCAATCCCAAAATTTACATCATTATTTTTAATATTAGAAAGATATTTTTTTTGATTATTAGTTCTACCACGAACTAACCCTCTCTTTGTTTTGATTGCAATTTCATCTACATATTCATTATTAATTTCATTTGATATATTCAGACTTTTTAAGTGAAGATGAATCGCCTC
>CETM01081442.1_pt1 | contig 13626 bp, 14 predicted proteins | sample 361451 | NCBI WGS metagenome assembly CETM01 (sample SAMEA2622690, study PRJEB7988) | marine metagenome | isolation source: saline water (ENVO:00002010), including
ATTGTTTTAAACTTTTACCAGGTCACAGTTTAACATTTGACTTAAATACTGGTAACTTAATTAAAAAACAATATTGGAAACTTGATATAAAAAGTAAAAAAATTGAAAAAAAAGATTCTTACGAAACTTTTATTGACAAACTTACTACATCAACAAAAATACACCTTAGAAGCGATGTGCCTTTAGCTTTATATTTGAGTGGAGGCGTCGACTCTTCAACTATTGGACTTATTTCAAGTAAAATATTAAAGCACGAAAATATTCAGGCATTTAATCTTAAATTTAAAAATGAAACTTTTAATGAGAATATACAAGCAAAAAGCACTGCTAATGAACTTAAATTAAATCTTAAAACTTTTAATATACAAGACCTAGACTATATTTCTGAAATTACAAAATCTATCGATAATATTGATGAACCTCTTGCTGATGCAGGTTTTTTAGCTATAAGTTTAATATCAAAATTCGTAGCTCAAGAGGGTTACAAGGTTACGATTTCTGGTGATGGTGGTGATGAGTTGTTGATGGGATACGAACCATTTCAGAAGTACTATTTATTTAAAGCTTTAAATTTTTCAAACTTATTTTCTAAACCAACTAAAAATTTAATAAATTTATTTCCTGATAGTTTTAACTATATGGGCCTTGGATATAAAGCAAAAATCTTTTCAAAAGCTTTAGGCTTTAATAAAAAATTTGCTAATACTAGATGGATTTGTTCGTTTTTATCTGAAGAGATCAGCCAATTACTTATGAAAGAAGATATGAAAAATTTTAAAAGTGAAAATATATACGATTATATAATGAAAATAATTTCAAAAAATTCTTCAAAAGATGATTATGATGTTCTTTCAATACAATACCAAAAACATTTTTTAACAGATCTAATATGTAATCATACTGATAAAGCTAATATGCAAAGATCTATTGAAGCACGAAGTCCTTTTCTTGATCATGAACTATTTGACTTTACAAATGAATTGCCAAAAAATTTTAAAATTAAAAACAATAAATCAAAAATTGTTTTAAGGAAGTTTTTAAAAATGAACTTAAAAAATGATGTTTATAAGAATCCCAAAAAAGGTTTTACCGTACCAATTGCAAATTGGCTTAGAACTGAATTAAAAGATTTAGTTTTAGATACCTTGAATAGCAAAAAGATAGAAAGCTTAAACCTTATAAATAATGATTATTTAAAACAAAATATCATAAATCCACACTTAGATGGAAAGAAAAACAACTATAAAAAAATATGGAATATTTTTGTTTTATTTAAATGGCTCAATAATAACGTATGATAATTAAAATCAATTGAATTTAATTATTTATCATTTATTATATTTTTAATGGAGGCGTGGGAGAGTTGGTTTAATCCAGCAGTTTGCTAAATTGCCGTGCGGTTAATTCCGTACCGTTGGTTCGAATCCAACCGCCTCCGCCATTTCATTTAACATAATATTCTATTTTTGTAGGTTTATTAGAAAGTAAGTATTTATATACATTTGCATTTTCTAAAACTCTTTGTACATAATTTCTTGTCTCTTTAAATCTGATTAGTTCAATCCAATCTATATAGCTAATTTTATTTTTACTTGGATCTCCATTTACTTTTTTCCAGGTTTTAACTCTATTTGGTCCCGCATTATAAGCAGCTATAGCAAATGGGTATACTTCAGAATAATTATTTAAAAGAGAGTTAAAATAATAAGTTCCTAATTGAATATTGTATTCAGGGTCCGATGTTAATTTACTTTTGCTATAACGTACGTTCATTTGTTTAGCTACAAGTTTAGCGGTATATGTCATTAGTTGCATCATACCTTTTGCTCCAGCATAACTATTTGCTTTGGGGTCAAACTCGCTTTCTTGTCGTGTTATCGCCAATATAACTTCTCTTGAAGGCATGGATTTGCCATTAATCATAGTGGGTGTATTAATAATAGGATAGTTAAATTTATTATAAAATCTTTTTGAATAAGATGCTTTTTTTGATATTTGGATTGCGTAATCATATCTTCCAATTTCTGTAGATAATTTTGCCGCTAAAACTTCGCTGCCCTTGTCTATATCTAACTCTGCTAGATGTTTTAATATATCTTTACTATATTTCGTATTATTCAACTCTTTTAATAATATTACATGATTTACTAGAGGATTATTATTAAATTTTTTTTCATAATCTTTTGAAAATTTAGTATCGTCTTTTAATTCAAATTCAGCATTAGGGTTCAATTTCTGAAAAGACATTTGACCATAAAATGTTGTTAAATACTTTGAACCATCTTTAAAAGAATTGTTTGCTAAATTAGAATTTCCAAGTTTTTCGTAGGTTACACCTAACCAATAATGTCCTCTAGCTAAACTAATTGGGTAACCAACATTTTCAATAAAATTTTTAAAATGGTTTAATGCATCATTTGGTTTATTAAGGAATCTTAGCGATATCCAACCAGATAACCATTCGGCTTCAGCTAATTCTGGACCCTCATTTAAAGAATGATTCTTTGCAACTTCATAAGCGGTATCATATTTTTTTTTATATATTAAAGACCTAGTGATAATTTCTTTTTCTTTCCACCACAAATCAGCTCTTATTAATTCTTTTTCATTTTTTGGAGCTTGATTTATTATTTCCAATGAAGAATCAACTCGTCCTCTTCTTCTTCTCCATTTTAATCTATCGTATTTTAAACCTATATCAGCTTTTAATCTTGCAGGAACATCAGAAATTGCCTTATCAACCCCATAAGAATTACTCATTAATATTTGCCTCGCATTATAGAGAGCTCTATAATCTTTAGGTAAATACCTAAGTATCCTTTTTAAGTCCCAATACTTATATTCCCATGCCATATATTCAGCTCTTTTGATATGGTCTGAGGAATTAAGAATTTTGTTATATTTTTTGTTTAAATATCTAATATCTTTGGAGCTTAGTGAAGCATCAACCCATCCATCTTTTAATAATCTTTCTCCTTTTTCAATATTTCCTTTAGCCAAATATGACTCAGCGAGTTTAATTTTTCCAAAACCACTAAGTGGAGGATTTGAATCAAACCATCCTATAATTGTATTTGGATTTGTTGAATTTAAATTAATTTTATGCTCCGCAAGGTATCTAATTCGGTTAATTCTTGGGTAATCAGAATTTTTATCTATAAATCTCATGTAATCCGTAAATGTTGCCTTATTACTTCTTTCTTTTAAATATATCCACCAGACAAGTTCTATAAAATCACGATCCTTCACTCTTTTTGCTTGTCTGAATGCTGAATTCCATTTTTTCTCTTTAATATATAAAAAAACTTCTTTTGCATATTCATAATCTTTTTTTGATAAAATTTTAGACTCAGGTTCTTGTTTATTTAATATTTTTTTGTATGTAATTGGTTTTTTTAAAGGTAGAATAATATTACTATCAATTATATTTTTAACTAATTTTTCTTCTATTGGTTTATTCTCCTCTGATGGTTTTGTGCTGGGCAATATATCTATGTTTTTTTGAACATTCTCTTTATTTGTAACTATCAAGGTTTTAGCGTTAGTTTTTGGCTTAGTTTTGGGTAACAAATTTTTTTGAACCATTTTAGATTTAATTTTTAAGGATGGTTTCTTAGCTGGAACTATTATCTTTTCTCTTACTTTTTTTACAAATTTCAGATTGTTCGGTTTTGATTTAGGTAAAATCTTTGTAGTTGTATCTGATATTGCTGGCTGGCAACATAAACACAGTGATAAAAAAACTAGACTAATTAATTTTTTAAGCATAAAATTTCAATTGAAAAGATTAAGTACTATATAAAGAATTATGTTCAAAGGTTCAATTGTAGCTTTAATAACACCGTTTAAAAATGGTGAAATGGATAAGAATAAATATATATCCTTTATTCACCACCATATTTCGAATGGTACCAAAGGCGTTGTTCCTGCTGGAACAACTGGTGAGTCGCCAACACTTACTAATGATGAACACAAACAAGTAATTGAGATTGCAGTGAATGAATGCAAAGGTAAGATTCCGGTTATTGCTGGTACAGGATCAAATTCTACAGCTGAAGCTATCGAATTATCTATCCATGCAGAGAAAGCTGGTGCAGATGCATTGCTAGTTGTGACTCCATATTATAACAAACCAACCCAAGAAGGCTTATATCAACATTACAAGTCAATAAATGATAAAGTTGGTATTCCGATTATTATATACAATATCCCACCTAGATCAGTAGTTGATATGTCAGTTGATACAATGGCAAGACTATTTGAACTTAAAAATATTGCTGGCGTTAAAGATGCTACAGCAGATCTAGACAGAGTTGATCAACAATTAAAAAAAATGGGACCAAATTTTATTCAGTTATCAGGCGAAGATGCGACTGCTCTAGAATTTAATTTACGTGGTGGAACAGGATGTATTTCAGTAACAGCAAATGTGGCACCAAAACTTTGTTCAGAATTTCAAGAATTTTCATTAAAAAAAAATGAAGCATCTATTTCAAAAGCAAAGGAACTTAATAAAAAATTAATGCCTTTACATAAAGCATTATTTATTGAAAGTAACCCAAGTCCTGTAAAATATGCGGCGAGTTTATTAAATTTATCTTCAGAAGAAGTTCGATTACCACTTATAAAAGTTAGCGAAAAAACTAAAAAGGAAGTTCAGAAAGCATTAAAAGTTGCTAATCTGCTTCAATGAAAGCAAAAAAAAATACAGGGATAAAAATTGTATCTAATAACCGAAAAGCAAGATTTAATTATTTTTTTTTAGAAACAATTGAGGCAGGAGTAGTATTAAAAGGTTCAGAGGTCAAATCTCTTAGAGATGGCAAAGCTAATATAACAGACGCTTATGCTATAGATAATCATGGAGAGATTTTTCTGGTTAATTCTCACATTCCACATTACAAAGAGTCAAGCTACAATAATCATAATCCAAGAGATTTAAGAAAACTTTTACTTAAAAAAAAAGAGATTAATAAAATGATAGGAAAAATTAACAGAGAAGGATTAACAATTATTCCCACAAAACTCTATTTTAGAAAAGGTAAAGCAAAAGTAGAACTTGCAGTCGCAAAAGGAAAAAAACTTTTTGACAAAAGAAATGTAAAGAAAAAAAGAGATTGGCAACGAGAACAAGCAAGAATTTTCAGTAGAAATAAATAAATATGATATATCTTAGTATTGGTTCAAATTTGCCATCTAGTTTCGGAGATAGATTTAAAAATATAGAACTTGCAATTTCATATTTAGCTAAAAATAAAATTAATTTAATTAATCAATCAAGTTTTTACGAAACTTTATCTTTCCCTGATAAAACTAGGCCTAAATTTATAAATATAGCTGTATCTGTTGAGACCAGCTTATCACCAAAAGATTTAATTTTAGTTATCTTATCAATTGAAGAAAAGTTAGAGAGAAAAAGAAAAAATAAAAATGATCCTAGAACTTGCGACATAGATATTATTGACTACAAAGGGTTAATCAAGAATTATGTAATTTATAATAATGAATTAAATATACCTCACAAAAGTCTATCTGATAGAGATTTTGTTTTGTATCCTCTTAAAGAAATCTGCCCAGACTGGAAACACCCAATAACAAAAAAAAATATTGATGTTTTGATAAAAAATCTAAAAAATAAAAATAATGAGATTACAAAGTTATCTCAAAATGATATAAATAATTATGTTAAATAACGAAGAACTTATTAAAAAAGTAAGATCTTATAACCGCTTTTTAAACCCAAACGCTCTCACAAAAGCATATAATTTTGCTTTAGAGGCACACAAAAATCAAAAGAGAGATGAAGGTATACCTTATATTAGTCATCCTGTAGCTGTTGCAAATATTTTAACCGAACTCAAATTAGATAGTGCTACAATCACAACCGGTTTGCTTCATGACACTATTGAAGACACAAAAGCTACATACGATTCAGTTAAAAAAGAATTTGGAAAAGAGGTTGCTGATCTTGTCGATGGAGTTACAAAGATTTCTGCACTTGAAGAAAAAGCTTTAGAAAATTCTAGAGCTGAAAATTTAAGAAAACTAATACTTGCAACCTCGAAAGATATTAGAGTTTTATTGGTCAAGCTCGCTGACAGACTACATAATATGAGAACTATTCAATCGTTAAAAGATGAGAATAAAAAAACTAGAAAAGCAAAAGAGACTATGGAAATCTACGCTCCTCTAGCTGATAGAATGGGAATGAATAGAATTAGAGATGAACTTGAAGATTTGTCTTTTTCAATTTTAAATTCAGATGCAAGAAATTTAATTTTAGACAGATTATCAATTATAAAAAATAAAAGAGAAGATATAATCAAACAAGTTTCTGATGAATTAAAAGAACTTCTAAAATTAAATAATATAGAAGCTGAAATAACTGGACGTGAAAAAACTCCTTTCTCAATATGGAGAAAAATGCAAAATAAAAGAATTTCATTAGAGCAACTTACTGACATAGTTGGTTTTAGAGTTATTGTAAAAAATATTAATGATTGCTACATTACTTTAGGTTTATTCCACAATAAATACTCTGCAATACCTGGTAAATTTAAAGACTATATTTCTACTCCCAAAATAAACCAATATAAATCAATTCATTCAGCTGTTATTGGACCAATGAAAAAAAGGATTGAAATTCAAATAAGAACCAAACCTATGCATGAATTTGCTGAAAGAGGTATTGCTTCACATTGGAAATACAAATCATCTGAAAAATTTTCTGAACTATCATGGAAAGAATATGATTGGTTACGAGATCTTGTAGAAATAATTGAAACCGGGGGCAGCCCTGAACATTATTTTGAATTTACAAAACTACAGATGTTTCAAGATAATGTATTTTGTTTTACGCCAAAAGGTGCTGTTATTAAGTTACCTAAAGATGCAACACCGATTGATTTTGCATATGCTGTACATACAAAAATTGGTGATACTGCAATTAATTGTGAGATTAATGGAACAACTTCTCCTTTACAATCATCTTTGAAAAATGGAGATATGGTTAAAATTATAACATCTAAAAAAGTATCACCATCTTTACACTGGTTATCATCTAGTAAAACTGGTAAAGCAAGAGCATCCATTAAAAAACACTGGCAAGACAGATTGTTAGAAAATGATACAAAAGTTAAAGAATATACTTCCACTCTCTCAATTAATTTGCCTCACAAACCAGGTATCTTAGGTAAAGTAAGCACAATTATTGGAACAAATGATGCAAATATTATTAATATAGAATTAACCAAAAGAGGTAAGGATTATCTACAATTTCTCTTTGATATTAAAATAAAAGATTTAAAAAACTTTACAAACTTGATAAGTCAAATTAAACAACAAAACTTAGTGTTTAAAGTAATTCGTCATAAAAAGAAAAAGTATGCTTTCATACAAAGAGTCCTTAAAAATTTTAAAAGAAACTAATGCTCTTTTAGAGGGGCATTTTATTTTGTCTTCCGGATTGCATAGTGACAAATATATTCAGTGCGCAAAACTTTTAAGCAATCCAACCAAGGCTAAAGATTTTTGCTTATCTCTATCAAAAAAGATCAGCAATGAATTTAGTAAAATTGATTTAATTTTATCACCAGCAATGGGTGGAATTGTAATTGGATATGAAATTGGAAGACTACTAAATCTTGAGACGATATTTGCTGAAAGGGTAGACGGTAATTTTATGTTACGAAGAGGTTTTGAAATTAAAAAAAAACAAAGAGTGGTAATTCTTGAAGATGTAATTACAACTGGTAAATCATCTTTAGAGTGCTCTAAATTAGTTGACAATAATCAAGGAGAAATTTTAGGATATGCTTGCTTAATTGATAGATCAAATGGGAAAAGTCAAATTAACAAAAAAATAATTTCACAGATTGAAATCCAGATTCCAACATATGAAAAAAACAATTTACCGTCACACTTACAAAAAATTAAAGCAATAAAACCAGGAAGTAGAAGTTTATAATGAAGTCACCAAGATTAGGGGTGAACATTGATCATGTAGCCACGGTTAGAAATGCTAGAGGTGAAAACTATCCGAGTCCATTAAGAGCTGCATTGTTAGCTCAAAAATATGGTGCTAACTCAATCACAATTCATTTAAGAGAAGACAGAAGACATATAGTAGACTCAGATCTTAAAGCAATAAAGAAAAAATTAAAAATACCACTTAATTTAGAAATGGCACCTACCAATGAGATGTTAAGTATATCACTTAAATTTAAGCCAACATTTGTTTGTATTGTACCAGAAAAACGAAAAGAAATAACAACTGAAGGCGGCCTTAATTTAAAGAATAATTTCAGCTTGTTAAAAAAAATTATTATAAAACTTAAAAAAAAAAAGATTAGAACAAGTTTATTTATTGAACCAAAAATCAGTGATATTATAATTGCTAAAAAACTTAATGTGGATTGTATTGAAATACACACAGGAAAGTTTTGTAGTTTAAGTAATCAAAAAAAATCAACTAAAAATGAGTTTAAAAAAATTAAAAAAGCAGTTTTATTTGCTAATAAAATTGGTTTAGAAGTACATGCTGGTCATGGGATAAACTTTATCACAGGAAGAATTTTATCAAAAATTAATGGTGTTAAAGAATTTAATATAGGCCATTTTTTAGTAGGCGAGTCCATTTTTGTCGGTCTAAAGGAAACAATTAAAAAATTTAAGAAAATATTATCAAAATGAATATATATGGTATCGGTACAGATATAGTTAATATTAATAGAATTAAAAATTTATTAAGTAAAAAAAATTCCTCTTTTAAAAAAAGGATATTCACTAATTTTGAAATTAGTATTTGCAATAAAAGAAAAAATAAAATCGAATGTTTTGCAAAAAGATTTGCAGCTAAAGAGGCTCTATTTAAAGCGGTATCACAAGAAAATAAATTAAAATTCAAAGATGTCGAAATTAAAAATAATAAAGCAGGGGCACCAAAAATTGATATTAAAGGTAGGTCTTTAAATAACTTAAAAAAGATTTTTAAAAATAAAAAATTTAAAGTTCACTTATCTTTATCAGATGACAAACCATGGGCTGTTGCTTCTGTTATAATATTTGTTTACAATAAAAATGATTAAAAAAATTTTAGACAATATAAAAACTCTATTTATAGCATTAATTATTGCACTTATAATTAGATCTTTACTTATTCAACCTTTTTACATTCCATCTTCATCCATGGAGCCGACTTTATTAGTAGGTGATAGGATATTTGTTTCTAAATTTACTTATGGTTATAGCAATCATTCTTTTCCTTTTAGTCCTTCATTTTTATTCAAAGGAAGAATATTATCGTCAGAACCAAAATATGGTGACTTAATTGTATTTAAAACACCCGCAGACAATAGAACTGATTTTATTAAAAGATTGGTAGGCTTACCCGGTGATAAAATCCAATTTATTAATGGCAATCTTTTTGTTAACGAAAGAATTACCAAAACAAATCAAATAAAAAATTCTTTTCAAGTAAGATGTGGAAAACAAAAAATAGATGTTTTTTTAATTAACGAGACACTTCCAAATGGTTTTGAGCATGATGTAGTTTATAATAAACTGGGAACTTTGCAAAATAGCGATCAATACATTGTTCCTGATGATCATTATTTTTTTTTAGGCGACAACAGAGATTGTTCCAGAGATAGTAGATTTTTATCAAGTGTAGGCTATGTGCACAAAAATAATCTTGTTGGTAAGGCACAATTAATATTTTTTTCAAACGATACACAAATAAGTAGTTTTTTAAAATTTTGGAATTGGAAAAAATCAGTAAGATTTAATAGATTTTTTAAGAGGTTAAAATGAAAAGTGAGTTAAAAAAATTAGAAAAAATTTTAGGTATTAATTTTAAAAATCTAGATTTACTTCACAAGAGTTTAATTCATAAAAGTTATGACAAAAAAAATAACAACGAAAAATTGGAATTTTTTGGAGATAGAGTATTGGGTTTAATTATTTCAAAAAAATTAATTGCATTATACCCAGATGAAAATGAGGGCATTATTGATAAAAAATTTGCAAGTTTGGTAAATAAAAAAACATGCGCAAAAGTTGCAAAAAGACTTAATTTAACAAAATACCTTTTAACAGGTGATTCAGTTAAAAGTTTAAAATCATTTCAGGAAAAAATACTTAGTGACACCTGCGAGTCTTTAATCGGGGCAATATATACAGATCAAGGATTAGAAGTAACTGAAAACTTTATCTTAAAAAATTGGAATGATTTCTTAATGAATTCTGAAGACACACCAATTGACTCCAAAACACAATTACAGGAATATTCACTTAAAAAATTTAAAAAATTGCCAACTTACAAAACTTTTAAACAATCAGGTCCAAATCACAACCCAACATTTAAGATCCAAGTTCAAATTCCAGGATCAAAAAAATTTATTGGTTTTGGCAAATCAAAAAAACTTGCACAACAGAATGCAGCAAACAAATTAGTAAAAGTTTTAAAAGTTGAAAAAATATGAAATGGGAAGATGAAGGCTACATAATTTCCAAAAGAAAGTTTAGGGAAAATGCCATTATATTAGACGTCTTTACTAATAAATTTGGAAAAGTAAGTGGAATTGTTTATGGAGGAAACTCAAGAAAAATTAAAAATTATTTACAATTGTCAAATAAAATTTTTATTATATATAAATCAAAAAATGAAAATAAAATTGGTTACTTTACAACTGAATTAATAAAACCAATAGCTCCAAAATTTTTTAATGATAAAGATAAAATACTTTGTCTTAATTCAATCACAACCATGCTAAAGTCATTGTTGCCTGAAAACCAATCTTATTCAAAACTTTATATTGCTTTAGATAATTTATTAAATAATTTTAATGAAAAAAACTGGTTAACACGATATGTTTTATGGGAAATTGACTTAATAAATATCTTAGGATTTGGTTTTGAAATTGATCCCCAGTTTCATAACGACGAACTAAATAATAAATTTCAAAATATTCAAATTGACAATACAAACTATAAAATACCTAACTTTATAATATCGAAAAAAACTCATAATATTCAATTTGATGAATTACGGATCGGATTAAATTTTTCAAGAAGTATAATTGAAAATAAATTTTTTAACCCAAATAATTTAAGGTTTCCTAATTCAAGAATCTTACTTGAAAAAGGTTTTTAATAATTCCTGTTAATTAGTTTTGCAACATCTAAAGCAAAATATGAAACTATTGCAGATACACCAGATCTTTTAAAAGACATTAGACTTTCAATTATTACGTCTTTATTAAAAATTCTTTTATCTATAGCATATTTTATCATGCTATATTCCCCAGAAACTTGATAAGCAAAAACGGGGATTTTAAAATTATCTTTGATTAATTTTATTATATCCAAATAAGGTAGACCAGGTTTTATCATTACAAAATCTGCTCCTTCCTTAATATCTAATCCGACTTCCCTTATCGCTTCAGTAGAGTTTTTAAAATCCATTTGATATGTTTTTTTGTCTCCAACTAATTTTTTTTTAGTACCAATAGCATCTCTAAAAGGGCCATAAAAATTAGAAGAGTATTTTGCAGCATAAGATAAAATTTGTACATTCTTAAATCCTTTTTTATCAAGTGCGTTTCTTATAACACCAACACGTCCGTCCATCATGTCAGATGGTGCAATTATATCAGATCCCATTTCAGCTTGTATTATTGCCTGTTTAGATAAAATTTTTATGGTTTCATCATTCATAATTTCTTTGTTCTTCAAAATTCCGTCATGACCATGATCTGTGTATGGATCTAAAGCGACATCTGTCATCACTCCTATATCGGGATTATTTTTTTTAATTTTTCTAATTGCACGACAAACTAAATTGTTACTATTTAGGGCTTCGGTCCCATTTGAATTTTTTCTTTTATTTGGTGTATTTGGAAAGACTGCTATTAAAGGAATTTTTAATTTACTGGCATCATGAATAATCTTATCTAATTTATCAACACTATATCTGTTTATTCCAGGCATAGATTTTATTGATTGTATTTTATTTCTTCCATCAGTAACAAATATTGGAAGTATCAAATCGTCAACGGTTAAGTTATTTTCTGCAACTAATCGTCTAGTCCATTCGTACTTGCGATTTCTTCTCAATCTTGTACTTGGAAATTTACCTATAATCCTCATTTTTTTAAATCTATTAAACTTTGTAAAATGCGACAAATATAATATTATATAAGATATTAAAAAGTGTATTAATTCAATATGTCTAATTCAAGCACCTTTGCTGATTTCTATCAAGTACCTAATGTTAAGTTTGATATTACCAAACTTAAGGCAGATCTCGAGAAGGTTTTGAAAAAATCCAAGTATCAGACTTTAGGAATAACTAATTTTCATGCTATTCCCATGAACAAAATACCTGGCGACGATAGTTCAATATCAGGTCACAATGTAAGAGGTGTATATTGGACAAAACCAGATGAGACCGGTAAAGAAGTAATGAGGGATAAACCAATTGATGAGTCCAAATATACAGAGCTGGTTAGTGATTTTAAAAATACTTATTTCGAAGAAGTTTATAAAATTTTAAAATCAAAATTTAAACTTGGAAGAGTAAGAATTTTATTAAAAGAACCAAGATCAACATTAAGTTGGCATAAAGATCCTGAACCTAGATTGCATATTCCTATTATAACAAATCCAGGATGCAAGATGGTTATAGAAGATGTTGCAAAACATATGCCTGCAGATGGAAAAGTTTGGATAACAAATAATACTAGATATCACAATTTTTTTAATGGGGGAGAACAAAATAGAATTCATATTGTTGCCTGTTTATTAGAAAATAGATTTAATTGATTTGAAATCTTTATTTAAAAAAATATCTATATCATCCGATCATGCTGGATTTAAACTAAAAGAAGAAATTAAAAAAAATCTTAAAAAAAAAAAAATTACTGTAATAGATTTAGGACCTCAAAATAACAATTCCGTTGACTACCCAGACTTTGCTAGGAAAGTTGCTAGAAGTGTAGTGGCAAAAAAAAGCAACATAGGCATATTAGTATGTGGATCAGGCACTGGAATGGCTATGTCAGCTAATAAAATCAAAAAAATTAGAGCTGCTGTTTGCTATAATAAGGCTTCTACTAGTTTGTCTAGAAAGCATAATAATGCTAATATACTTGCACTAGGATCAAGATTAACTAAAAAATCTGTAGCTTTAAAATTAGTTAATGTTTTTCTAGGTACAAAATTTGAAGGTGGTAGACACCTAAGAAGAGTTAAAAAAGTATAAAGAGTTTTTTTTATGTCTAAAATTAAAAGTAATATAAATGGAAGTTATCAAGATTACTTTGATAAAGATTTGTCATTAAGAGATCCAGATTTATATAATTCAATAAAACTAGAATTACAAAGACAACAAGAACATATAGAACTTATTGCATCAGAAAATATTGTTTCAAAAGCTGTATTAGATGCTCAAGGTTCAATTCTTACAAACAAGTACGCAGAAGGATACCCTGGCAAAAGATATTATGGAGGTTGTGAATTTGTCGATAAGGCAGAAGAATTAGCTTTAGAAAGAGTAAAAAAATTATTTAATAGCAAACATGCAAACGTACAACCTCATTCAGGAGCACAAGCAAATGGAGCTGTATA
>CETM01006559.1_pt1 | contig 13623 bp, 10 predicted proteins | sample 361451 | NCBI WGS metagenome assembly CETM01 (sample SAMEA2622690, study PRJEB7988) | marine metagenome | isolation source: saline water (ENVO:00002010), including
GAGTGCGGCAAGTGCAAGTTCTGCCTCTCCGGCAAGACCAACCTGTGTAGTTCGGTGCGTGCTACCCAAGGCAAGGGCCTGATGCCGGACGGCACTTCGCGCTTCTCTATCGACGGCAAGCCCCTGCATCATTACATGGGCTGCTCGACCTTCTCCGAGTACACCGTGGTGCCCGAGGTGTCGCTTGCCAAGGTGTCCAAGGAAGCCCCGCTGGACAAGATTTGCCTGCTGGGCTGCGGTGTGACCACCGGCATCGGTGCGGTCATGAACACCGCCAAGGTCGAGCCGGGTTCCACCATCGCCGTGTTCGGCCTCGGCGCCATCGGTCTTGCGGTCATCCAGGGCGCCCAGATGGCCAAGGCCAGCCGCATCATCGCCATCGACATCAACCCGGACAAGTTCGAGCTGGCCCGCCAGTTCGGCGCCACCGAGTTCGTCAACCCGAAAGACTACAGCGACTCCATCCAGCAGGTCATCGTCGACCTGACCGACGGCGGCGTCGACTACTCCTTCGAGTGCATCGGTAACGTCAACGTCATGCGCTCGGCGCTGGAGTGCTGCCACAAGGGCTGGGGCGAGTCGATCATCATCGGTGTCGCCGGCGCCGGGGAAGAGATCGCCACCCGGCCGTTCCAGCTGGTGACGGGGCGGGTCTGGAAAGGCTCCGCGTTCGGCGGCGTCAAAGGCCGCAGCGAGCTGCCGGGCTATGTCGACCGCTACATGAAGGGTGAGCTCAAGATCGACGAGTTCATCACCCAGGACATGCCGTTCGAGAAGATTAATGAGGCCTTCGAGCTGCTGCATGCCGGCAAGAGCATTCGCAGCGTTCTGCACTACTGAGCGAAGGAGACGCACTCATGAGCATGTCCGAATCCCTGGAATTGGTATCGGCCACCAAGAGCTTCGGTGGCTGGCTCAAGCGCTACAAGCACCACGCGCGGGCCTTGGACTGTGAGATGGTCTTTTCCATCTACCTGCCGCCTCAGGCCGAGAGCGAGCGGGTGCCGCTGATGTGGTGGCTGTCGGGGCTGACCTGCACCGACGAGAACTTCATGCAGAAGGCCGGCGCTCAGCGTCTTGCCGCTGAGCTCGGCATCGCCATCGTTTGCCCGGATACCAGCCCGCGCGGGCTGGATCTGCCCGGCGAGCATGACAGCTACGACTTCGGCAGTGGCGCCGGCTTCTACGTCAACGCCACCCAGGAGCCCTGGGCCAAGCACTATCGCATGTACGACTATGTGGCCGAGGAACTGCCGTCGGTGGTGCGCCAGCACTTCCCGGTCAATGGCCGCGAGTCGATCAGCGGGCATTCCATGGGTGGCCACGGGGCCCTGGTGCTGGCGCTGCGCCGCCCCGGTCAGTACGCGGCGGTGTCGGCATTCGCGCCGGTGGTCAATCCGACCCAAAGCCCCTGGGGGCAAAAGGCCTTCACCCACTATCTGGGTGAGGATACACGGGCCTGGACCCAGTATGACGCCTGTGAGCTGGTCGCCAAGGGGGCCTCGCGGCAGCCGCTGTTCATCGACCAGGGCGAGGCCGACAACTTCCTCGAGGAACAGCTGATGCCCGAGCGGTTGGAGGCGGCGTGCGAAAAGCGCGACCACCCGCTGACCCTGCGTCGGCATGCTGGCTATGATCACAGCTACTACTTCATCGCCAGCTTTATCGAGGATCACCTGCGCTATCACGCCGAGCGGCTTTACAAGAAACGCTGAGCCTGAGGCGACCGACCACGCCGTCACCTAGGCGGCGTGGGTTCTTTGCAAGTAAGGGCGGAGTGGCATGCATATACTCATGAACGACCCGATTATTGCACTGCACCGGTAGATGTCGCGCGATAGCTAAATTTGACATGCCAGAAAACGACACGCGGGGTACATTTGTAATGTGCATGCCGGATAACGACGCTTTGTCTGTTCTCCCGGCATGCTCGACGCCCTGAATCACACAAGCAAAGACAAGACAGTCAGGGTTCAAGACACAAGCGCCGGAGTACCCAATGACAACCGCTCCCGAGGCCTCACGCACTGCCGCTACCTCTCAAGCTATCGGCTTTTTGTTGCTGGACAATTTCACCCTGATCTCGCTGGCATCTGCCATCGAGCCCTTACGCATGGCTAACCAACTGGCCGGACGTGAGCTTTACCGTTGGTACACCATTAGTCTGGATGGGGCAGTGGTCAAGGCTAGCGACGGTTTATGTGTGACGCCTGATGTGGGCACCCAAACGGCGCTGACGCTGGATACGGTGATCGTATGCGGCGGGGTAGGTCCTCAACGGGCGGTCAAACGCGAGCACCTGAGCTGGCTGCAAGCCCAGGCACGGCTGTCGCGGCGCCTGGCGGCGGTCTGTACGGGTAGCTGGGCGCTGGCCAAGGCGGGCCTGCTCGACGGCTACGAAACCAGCACCCACTGGGAGTGCTTGGCGGCCATGCAAGAAGCCTTTCCCAAGGTCGCGCTCTCCACGCGCTTGTTCTCTATCGACCGCGACCGTGCCACCTCCTCCGGTGGCACCGCGCCCATGGACATGATGCTGACCCTGATCGGCCGCGACCACGGTCGCGAACTGGCGGCGGGTATTTCCGAGATGTTCATCTATGACCGGGTCCGTAATGAGCAGGATCTGCAGCGGGTGCCGCTCAAGCATGTGTTGGGCACCACCCAGCCGAAGCTCTTGGAGATCGTGGCGCTGATGGAGTCCAACCTCGAGGAGCCGATCACCCTTGATGAGCTGGCCAACTACGTGGATGTGTCACGCCGCCAGCTCGAGCGTCTTTTCCAGAAGAACCTTCACTGCTCACCCTCGCGCTACTATCTCAAGCTGCGCCTGACGCGGGCCCGTCAGCTGCTCAAGCAGACACCGATGTCGATCATCGAGGTGGCGTCGGCCTGTGGCTTTGTCTCCACTCCGCACTTCTCCAAATGCTATCGGGAATACTTCGGCATTCCGCCTCGGGACGAGCGCCTGGAGAAGAATAGCGTAGAGATGTTGCCGGTGACCCTGGGTAAGGAGCCGGCGGCCCTGCTGCAATCGGCTACCTATGAAGAGCGGTCTCTCGAGCCGCCGTCGGCGGCCATGGGCGCCTTGGCCCAGGCTCAGGGCGAGCCCACTTATGCCAGCGTGCGCCTAAAATCATGAGTGAGGCCTGATGCCTGAGTGGGTGCGTCGCACAGCGCGGGTTCTGGGGTTTGCGCTGCTGGGCTGGGTCGGCTTGTCGATCCTGCTGGTGCTGTTGTTCCGGGTGGTGCCGGTGTTCGGCTCCATGGTGATGGTCGAGCGCAAGCTGGAGTCCTGGGTCAGCGGTGAGCCGATCGATATCGACCAGCAATGGCGTCCCTGGGCGGAACTCTCCGACAACGCCAAGGTCGCGGTGATAGCCGCCGAGGACCAACGTTTTCCTGAGCATCACGGTTTCGATTTCCATCAGATCCGCCAAGCCATCGAGTCCAGCCTCAACGGGGGCGGGCTGCGTGGTGCCAGCACCATCAGCCAGCAGACCGCCAAGAACCTCTTTCTGTGGACCGGCCGCAACTGGCTTCGCAAGGGGCTGGAGGCTTGGTTTACCTTGCTCATCGAGACGCTGTGGCCCAAACAGCGCATTCTCGAGGTCTATCTCAACATCGTCGAGTGGGATCGGGGGATCTTCGGTCTGGAGGCCGCCGCCCAGCACTACTTCGGCGTCAGCGCCGCTCGACTGAATGCCGATCAGGCCAGCCGCCTGGCGGCGATCCTCCCCAATCCCCGCGAGTGGAGCGCCTCGCGCCCTGGCCCCCACACCCAGCGCCGCAGCGCCTGGATTCGTGGTCAGATGCGCAACCTTGGCGGTTCCGCCTACCTCGATCGGCTTTGAGTCGACGCCAATTTCCTGCCATGTCGCGATCGCGACGGTCATGACGCTTTTGGAATTTTCTCGGTCGCTTCCAGGCGCCGAACCCGGTGTGCCGGGGGATATGCTGCCGGCAAGTTCACGCATTATTCCGGAGCCTCGTCATGACCCCCCAAGAGCTGCATCAGGACGCCATCGTCATCGATGGTCTCGTTATCGCCAAATGGAACCGTGAGCTGTTCGAGGACATGCGCAAGGGCGGCCTCACCGCGGCCAACTGCACCGTGTCCGTTTGGGAAGGCTTCCAGGCCACCGTCGATAACATCGTCAAGTCCAATGCCCTGATGGCCGAGTGCTCGGATCTGGTGCTTCCGGTACGCACTACCGCCGACATCGCACGGGCCAAGGAGGAAGGCAAGACCGGCGTCATCTATGGCTTCCAGAACGCCCATGCCTTCGAGGACCAGCTTGGCTATGTCGAGATCTTCAAGCAGCTCGGCGTCGGCATCGTGCAGATGTGCTACAACACCCAGAACCTGGTGGGTACCGGCTGCTACGAGCGCGATGGTGGCCTGTCCGGCTTCGGCCGCGAGGTGGTCGCCGAGATGAATCGGGTCGGCATCATGTGCGACCTTTCTCACGTCGGCGAGAACACCTCCCGCGAAGTCATCGAGGCCTCTGAAAAGCCGGTCTGCTACTCGCATTGCCTGCCGTCGGGGCTCAAGGAGCACCCGCGCAACAAGTCTGACGCCGAACTGCGCTTCATCGCCGAGCACGGCGGTTTCGTCGGCGTGACCATGTTTACTCCCTTCCTGCGTGCCGGCGTCGACGCCACCGTCGACGACTATGTCGAGGCCATCGAGTACGTGATGAACATCGTCGGCGAAGATGCCATCGGCATCGGCACCGACTTCACCCAGGGCCAGGGTCACGACTTCTTCGAGTGGCTGACCCACGACAAGGGCTATGCCCGTCGCCTGACTCGCTTCGGCAAGATCATCAATCCCGAGGGTATCCGCACCATCGGCGAGTTCCCGAACCTCACTGAGGCGCTTTTGCGGCGCGGCATGAGCGAGCATCAGGTGCGCAAGATCATGGGCGAGAACTGGGTGCGCACCCTCAAGGACGTCTGGGGCGCCTGACGGCCAGCTACGAGCCGTGGGCTAAGCGCTGCGAGCCATTATGCCGCCCGCAGCTCGCAGCCCGAAGCCCGAAGTCCAAAGCCCGAAGCCCGCAGCCCGCAGCCCGCAGCCCGCAGCCCAAAGCTCGCAGCTCGCAGCCCGAAGCTCGCAGCCCGAAGCCCCATAACAATCAACAAGATTCTAGGAATACGATCGTGACCAAGATGGCCCCCGCACTGCCCATTGAAGTGGATGCCGACACCGGTGTCTGGACCACCGACGCTTTGCCCATGCTGTATGTGCCGCGTCACTTCTTTATCAACAACCACATCGCCGTGGAAGAGGCGCTGGGCGCGGAGAAGTACGCCGAGATTCTCTACGCGGCCGGCTACAAGAGCGCCTGGCACTGGTGCGAGAAAGAGGCCGAATGCCACGGCCTCGAGGGCGTGGACGTCTTCGAGCACTACATGAAACGCCTCTCCCAGCGCGGCTGGGGACTCTTCATTACCGAGGCCATCGACCTCGACGCCGGTACCTGCCGCGTTCGCCTCGAGCACAGCGCCTTCGTCTACCAGATGGGCAAGGTCGGTCGGAAGATCGAATACATGTTCACCGGCTGGTTCGCCGGCGCCATGGATCAGATTCTCGCCGCGCGTGGCAGCGACTTGCGCACCGTCGCCGAACAAACCCAGAGCGGCGCCGAGGAAGGATACGACGTCGGGATCTTCGTGACCCGTCCGCTCGACTCTCTCGACGACAATCCGCAGGGCTGAGGAGGTTTTTCCATGGCATTCGACGCGATCTTCCAACCGATCCAGATCGGCAACCTGACCATCCGCAACCGCGTGGTCAGCACCGCCCACGCCGAGGTGCATGCCACCGATGGCGGCATGACCACCGACCGCTACGTCAAGTACTACGAGGAAAAGGCCAAGGGGGGTTGCGGCCTGTGTATCTGTGGCGGCTCCTCGGTGGTCTCCATCGACAGTCCCCAGGGCTGGTGGAGTTCGGTGAACCTGTCCACCGACCGGATCATCCCGCACTTCCAGAATCTCGCCGACGCGGTGCACAAGCACGGCGGCAAGATCATGATCCAGATTACCCACATGGGCCGCCGTTCGCGCTGGGATGGCTTCGACTGGCCGACCCTGGTCTCACCCTCCGGCATTCGCGAACCGGTCCACCGCTCTACCTGCAAGACCATCGAGGAAGAGGAAATCTGGCGCATCATCGGCGACTTCGCCCAGGCCGCGCGCCGGGCGAAGGCAGGCGGCCTGGATGGCGTCGAGTTGTCTGCCGTGCACCAGCACCTGATCGACCAGTTCTGGAGTCCGCGCGTCAACAAGCGGACCGACCAGTGGGGTGGCAGCTTCGAGAACCGTATGCGCTTCGGTATGGAAGTGCTCAAGGCCGTGCGCGCCGAAGTCGGCGACGACTTCGTGGTCGGCATGCGTATCTGCGGTGACGAGTTCCACCCGGACGGCCTGTCGCATGACGACATGAAGCAGATCGCCGCCTACTACGATGCCACCGGCAAGGTGGACTTCTTCGGCGTGGTGGGGTCGGGCTGCGATACCCACGACACTCTGGCCAACGTCATCCCCAACATGGCCTATCCGCCGGAGCCCTTCCTGCACCTGGCAGCGGGCGTCAAGGAAGTGGTCAAGGCGCCGGTCATCCACGCCCAGAACATCAAGGATCCCAACCAGGCCGAGCGTATCCTCGAGGGCGGCTATGTCGACCTGGTCGGCATGACCCGAGCCCATATCGCCGATCCGCACCTGATCGCCAAGATCAAGATGGACCAGGTCGACCAGATCAAGCAGTGCGTCGGCGCCAACTACTGCATCGATCGTCAGTATCAGGGGCTCGACGTGCTGTGCATCCAGAACGCTGCCACCTCGCGCGAGTACCTGGGGCTGCCGCATATCATCGAGCAGACCGAAGGCAAGCAGCGCAAGGTCGTGGTGGTCGGCGGTGGCCCCGGTGGCATGGAGGCGGCTCGGGTCGCCGCCGAGCGGGGCCATGATGTGACCCTGTTCGAGGCGGCAGATCAGCTTGGCGGGCAGATCACCATCGCTTCCAAGGCGCCCCAGCGCGACCAGATTGCCGGCATCACTCGCTGGTTCCAGCTCGAGTTGGACCGTCTCAAGGTCGATCAGCGCCTGGGCACCCGTGCCGACGAGGCGACTATCCTCGATTTGCGTCCCGACATCGTGGTGCTGGCCACGGGAGGGCGGCCCTACCTCGAACAGCACGAGGAGTGGGGCTATGCGGAAAACGCCGAGGAGAGCCTGGTGGTCAGCACCTGGGACATCCTCAACGGCAAGGTCGAGCCGGGCAAGAACGTGTTGATTTACGATGCGCTGTGCGAGTTTTCGGGCATGTCGGCGGCGGACTACCTGGCCGATAAAGGGGCCAAGGTCGAGATCGTCACCGACGACATCAAACCCGGAGCGGCGGTGGGCGGTACCACCTTCCCGACCTATTACCGCAGCCTCTATCAGAAGGAGGTGATCATGACCTCCGACATGATGCTCCATAAGGTCTACCGGGAGGGCGATTCGCTGGTTGCGGTGCTCGAGAACGAGTACACCGGCACCCAGGAGGAGCGCGTGGTCGACCAGGTGGTGGTCGAGAACGGCGTACGCCCCGACGAGGCGCTCTACTACGCGCTCAAGGATCGGTCCCGCAACAAGGGGCAGGTGGATCTCGAGGCCCTCTACGCCATCAAGCCGCAGCCTTGCCTGATGGAAGATAACGCTCAGCAAGGTGAGGGGCCGCTGCTGTTCCGGCTCGGTGACTGCACCGCACCGCGTAACACCCATGCGGCGATCTACGACGCGCTACGTCTCTGCAAGGACTTTTAACCCCTAGCTGGAAGCCTGAAGCTTGAAGCTGGAAGGAAAACCCGCGCTTTTCGCCCTTTCTTCCAGCTTCCGGCTTTCAGCTTCCAGCTCGCCGATGAGGTGAGCGAGATGCTCGATACCTTACTTCCGATCCTGATCTTCGCCGCGCTGGCGCTGGCGGTGATTGGCGCCTGGCGGCGTGTGCGTCTGTGGCGCCAGGGGCGCTCCGCCCCGGTCGACCTGCTCAAGGGACTCGCCGCCATGCCGCGGCGCTATCTGGTGGATCTTCACCACGTGGTCGCCCGCGACAAGGTGATGTCCAACACTCACGTGGCCACCGCCGGCGGCTTCGTCGCCGCCGCCGTGCTGATGGTGCTGGTGCACGGGCTTGGCCTGGCCGAGGGCGTGCTCGGCTGGGTGCTGCTCGCCGCCAGTGCCACCATGTTCGTTGGCAGCTGCTTCGTGGCTCGCCGCCGTCGCAATCCGCCGGCCCGGCTCTCCAAGGGTCCGTGGATGCGCCTGCCCAAGAGCCTGATGGCCTTCTCGCTGAGCATCTTCGCCATTACCCTGCCCGCCGTGGGGCTGCTGCCGGAGGATTTTGGTAGCTGGGTCCTGGCGCTGGCGCTCTGCGCCGTGCTGGTCTGGGGCCTGGGTGAGATGGTGTTCGGCATGACCTGGGGCGGGCCGATGAAGCATGCCTTCGCCGGGGCTCTGCATCTGGCCTTTCACCGCCGCCCCGAACGGTTTTCCACGAAAGGCGGCGAAGGCAATCGGTCCACCGGGCTCAAGGCCTTGAACCTCGATGATCGGCAGGCCCCGCTCGGGGTGGAAACGCCTAGCGATTTCACCTGGAATCAGCTGCTCGGCTTCGATGCCTGCGTGCAGTGCGGTCGCTGCGAGGCCGTGTGTCCCGCCTTCGCCGCTGGCCAGCCGCTCAATCCCAAGAAGCTGATTCAGGACATGGTCGTCGGCATGGCCGGCGGCAGCGACGCCCACTATGCCGGCAGCCCCCACCCCTCACAAGCGCTTGGGGGCAAGCCGGTGGGCGAGCATCGCGGCAGTCCCGATGGGCCCATCGTGGCTCGCGAGGGCAAGGCCCTGGTGGATGCCGACACCCTGTGGTCCTGCACCACCTGTCGCGCCTGTGTCGAGGAGTGCCCGATGATGATCGAGCATGTCGATGCCATCGTCGATATGCGCCGCTTCCTGACGCTGGAGCATGGCAATACCCCCAACAAGGGGGCCGAGGTGCTCGATAACCTGATCGCCACCGACAATCCCGGCGGCTTCGACCCTGGCGCACGGATGCATTGGGCCGCCGATCTGGAATTGCCGTTGATGCGGGACCGCCAGCAGGCAGACGTGCTGCTTTGGCTGGGCGACGGTGCCTATGACATGCGCAACCAGCGCACCCTGCGCGCCTTGGTCAAGGTGCTGCGCGCCGCCGACGTCGACTTCGCGGTGCTCGGCAACGAGGAGCGCGATAGCGGCGATGTGGCCCGTCGCCTGGGCGACGAAGCCACCTTCCAGAGCCTGGCCAAGCGCAACATCGCTACCCTGTCGCAGTACCGCTTCCAGCGCATCCTGACCTGCGACCCGCACAGCTTCCACGTGCTCGGCAACGAGTACGGTGAGTTGGGCGGGCACTATGCGGTATGTCACCACAGCACCTATATCGCCGAGCTGTACGATGCCGGTCGTCTGCACTTCAAGCCCTGGAAGGGCGGTAGCGTGACCTATCATGATCCCTGCTATCTCGGCCGCTACAACGGCGAGTTCGAAGCGCCGCGCAACGTGCTGCGCGCCTTGGGCATCGAGGTCGCCGAGATGGAACGCTCCGGATTCCGCTCGCGCTGCTGCGGCGGTGGCGGCGGGGCGCCGATCACCGACATTCCCGGCAAGCAGCGGATTCCCGACATGCGCATGGGCGACGTCCGCGAGACGGGGGCCGAGCTGGTGGCGGTGGGTTGCCCGCAATGTACCGCCATGCTCGAAGGCGTGGTTGACGCCAGCGCCGAGGTCCGCGATATCGCTGAGCTCGTGGCCGATGCGCTGATCGCGGCGCCGGCGAGCACCGGCGAGCGCTCCCAGACACAAGAGGCTCAGGCCGCGGAGGTGTTGTGATGAGCGAGATATTGCGTCGAGACCCCCGCAAGGAATGGATTGCCCGTAACCGGCTGCATCCGCAGCACCTCGAAGTGCTGGCTGAACTGGGCAGAAGTGCCGGCCAAGGAGCGGCCAGCGAGTGGGTCGGCCCCCATGGCCTGGTGCGCAGGAATCCTCATGTCGTGGGTTTCATGGGCCCCAATGGCCTCAAGCGCATCGACCGCAGCGGCGTCCAGCAGGGCGCCGGTGGTGGCCGGGCCGCCAAGGCGGCCGCCCAGAGCAAGCCGCTGGTCGAGATCGAGTCGCCGGCCTTCCTGGTGACGGTGGTGCCGGATATGGCCGGCGGACGCCTGACCGGGCATGACCGAGACCTGTTGGGCCTGGCTCGTCAGCTGGCCGATGCCGATCCGGCGGCGCCCGGCGCGGTGCTGGCGGTGATCTTTGGTGATCACAAGGAAGACGGCTTCGCCGAGGCGGGCATCGACCGCCTGCTGCATCTGGACGGTCCCGAGGTCGAAGGCTTTGCCCCCGAGGCTCGGCTCGGCGCCCTGGTCGCCGTGGAGAACGCCTGGACCCCGCGCCACTGGCTGATACCGGATTCCAAACTGGGTGGTGCCGACCTGGGGCGCCGTCTGGCAGCACGCCTTGGCGAGCGTCCGGCCACAGGCGTGTGGCAGATAGAGGCCAGCGACGAGGCCGACCTCGGCTGGAGCTGTACCGCTCGTGGAGCGGCCGGCAGCCTGGACATTCAGCGACCGCTGCCGCGCTTCGCGCTGGCACTGGCCGAGTGTGCCGAGCCGGTCAGCGACACGCGCCATGCGGCCAGCGAGCTGACGCTGCCCCAGGCGCTGCCTGCCCAGCTTTCGCGCATCGAGGATCTTGGCCAGGTGGCGGTGGACCCGGCGGGTGTGGCGCTGTCCGAGGCCGAGTTTATTCTCTCGGCCGGTAACGGCGTGCGTGACTGGGACGGTTTCCATCATGCCGCCGAGGTGCTGGGCGCCACCGAAGGGGCTTCCCGGGTGGCGGTGGACGACGGCTTCATGGCCCGCAACCGCCAGGTCGGCGCCACCGGCACCTGGGTCACCGCGCGGGTCTACGTGGCGGTGGGCATCAGCGGGGCCATTCAGCATCTCCAGGGCATTCAGAGCTGCGACAAGGTGGTGACCATCAACATGGATCCCGGCTGCGATATGATCAAGCGCGCCGATCTGGCGGTCATCGGCGACTCGGCGAAGGTGCTCGAAGCCCTGGTGGCGCTGGTGGAGCAGGCAAGGGAGGAGAAGCGCAATGCGGCCTGATACTCACGCAAAAGAGGGGCTCGCGGTAACCGTACTGGTCTCCGTGGGGCGCCATCCGGTGACCGGCCGTAGCCGGCGCGCCGACCAGGATGCCCGTGGGGTGGAGTTGGCGCGTAGCTTGCCCGGTGCCGATATCGGATTGCTCCACGCTGGCAGGCGGGATGAGGGCAACGAGGCAGCGCTGCGCGGCTATCTCGGCATGGGCTTCGATGCCCTGACCCTGATCGAGCAGCCCGAGAACAGCGATGCACTGCCTGCCTTGGCCGAGGCTCTGAATGCAGCACCGCCGCAGTTGGTGATCACTGGTGAGCGGGCCGAGCAAGGCGAGGGTTCGGGTCTCTTGCCTTACTTGCTGGCCGAGCGCCTGGGCTGGCCGTTGGTCAGTGGCCTGGCGGCCGTCGAAGACGTCTCAGCTGGCGTCGCCACGGTGTTGCAGGCGCTGCCGAGAGGCCAGCGCCGGCGGCTCAAGGTGCGCCTGCCGGCTATCGTGACCGTCGATGCCGCCGCACCGGCGCCGCGCCAGAGCGCCTTTGGTCCCGCGCAACGGGGCCGACTGGAGGTTAACGAGGCGCCGGTAGCGGCCGACGTCGAGTTGGCCGAGTGGCAGTTCAATCCCGCTCGCAAGCGGCCCAAGCGGTTGAAGATCGTCAAGGCCGCCTCGGCCCGCGACCGCTTCAAGGCCGCCGCCGCCAAGGCCGAAGGAGGTGGTGGCCAGGTACTCACCGACGTCACCGCGGAGCAGGGCGCCGAGGCGGTCTATAAGCTGCTGAAGGAAGAAGGCGTGCTGCGCTAGGGAAGCGTCACTTCCCAACGGCATCTTATGCGGACAGGCACTGACAAGCATCACGCGACCGTCGGTGCCACCTTCGCCGCGTGAACGGGAGCTGGTTCCACCCTGTAGCGTCGTTTGCTCAAGATGCCACTGTGTCTAAGCCCCGGCCTTGTGTGCCGGGGTTTTTGCTTGCTGCTGGAGGCGACCGGCCGTCAGGGGGCGATGCGTTGGCTGGCATCGGTGAAGCCCATCAGGGAAATATCCAGGTCCATGCGGTTACCGCGGGGGCCGACCAGGCTCAGGGTCGCGCTGCTGCCGGAGCGCAGCGCCTGGAACATCGCCGGTTCGAGCGGCAGGTCGGCGCGGCAGCCCTGCTCCAGGCACACCTGGTAGGGGAACTTGGCGGGTTGGGTGCTTCCCGCACTCAACTGTAGGCCGGGAGCCAGGCGCACGCCTAGCGGCGTCAGAAAGGTCATCGCTGGGCTGCCCTCGAGCTGCGGCGGGTAAGCGACCACGACGCGCATCAAGGGCTGGCTGCTATCGGCATTCATGATCACCTGGTTCATGGTGCAATTGCCCTGGCTGCTGTCGCTTGGACAGACCACTTCCCAGTCATTGAATTGCTCGGTGGTGATATCGGCGCTGGCTTGGCCGGATGACGTTTGCTGGGCGAAGGCGTTGGGCGCCAGGGCGAGAAGCGACAGCAGTCCTGTCATGCACAGGCGGCGGGTGAAAAATGACGACATGGGTAGGGTACCTCCTCGGTGTCGGTGATCATGAAGGTGAGTAATCAGCAGCTCGCTGCGTCCGACGTATATGGCGGCTAACCGAGTCTGCGCTCAGTGTCATGGTGACTACCATGCCCAGTCGCGCCTTTGAGGTCGAGTCCCTGATGAATTTTCCCTGACATATAAAGAGCGCACGACGGGACAGTGGTGAAAACGACGCAGCCCCCGGTATCGGCCGGGGGCTGCGTGTTAATGAGCGCGGCGGGGGTCAGGCAGGGGCAAGGCGCGACAAGCTGCGATGCTCCTCTCTCAGGCTCTTGACCAGGCCCACACACATCACCAGCAGGATGAAGGTAAAGGGAAGGCCGGTGGTCACGGCGCCGGCCTGAAGGGCGCCCAGGGCCTTGTCACCACCGCCGTAGAGCAGGATGCCGGCAATGACCCCTTCCAGGGTGGCCCAGAAGACCCGCTGGCTGCGAGGGGCATCGATTTTGCCCCCAGCGGTGATGCTGTCGATCACCAGCGATCCGGAGTCGGACGAGGTGATGAAGAACACCAGTACCAGAATGATGGCCATGGTCGAGGTAAGGGTCGTCAGCGGCAGCTGCTCGAGCATCTGGAACATCGCCAGTGAGACCTCGCCGATGCCGTTGGCCAACTCTCCGACGCCATTCGCGGACTGGGTGAGGGCGTTGCCGCCGAAGGCGGTCATCCAGACGCCGGTGACCAGTGTCGGCACCAGCAGCACCGCCATCAGGAACTCGCGCACGGTGCGTCCCCGAGAGACCCGGGCAATGAACATGCCGACGAAGGGTGACCAGGAGATCCACCAGGCCCAGTAGAACACCGTCCAGCCGTGGAACCAGGTCTGGTCATCGCGGCCGATCCAGTTGGACAGCGGCAGGATATGCGTCAGGTAGGC